>OBEQ011893604.1_pt1 | contig 10353 bp, 3 predicted proteins | sample 1670901 | NCBI WGS metagenome assembly OBEQ01 (sample SAMEA104232315, study PRJEB22302) | groundwater metagenome | biome: forest; feature: aquifer; material: groundwater | place: USA | collected 2011-08-07 | depth 5.4 m | reverse complement strand
CTGGTCGCTTCCGACCGGCCAAGCATCACGCACGCGTGGGCTCGTAATATCAAAAGGCGCGCGCACGGAAAACACATTATCGGAACCGTCGCAAACTGCAGGGCTGTCGACATCGCAAACACGCATTTTAAAATGCTCGCCTAAAATGTTGGTCGGGATGTCCCAAACAAATCTTCCATTATTTAAAACTCCATGATCAATCAGCTCAGGCTCTGTTTTGAAATCATCCGTGGAAAGTTCCAGATTAACTTCACGTGCGCTTCCAACCGTCATCCAATTAATTTGGCGTTTCTCGGTAGCATGCCAGACTTCTCCGCCGTTTGGCGCAAGCATCATAAAAGAAGCTGCAACTTGAAAGGCCACATCTGACATGTCTTGCACTTCAGGATCTTTAATGTCCACGACGCGAACCTTGACCTGCGTGGAAATATCATCGGGCACCGTCCAATTAAAAGAACCGGTGTTGGGGGTTGATTCAACAATCGTTTTTGCTTCAGTCGCAAAACCGTCACGCGAATATTCGAGGCGCACGCCTTCGATATTGGCTTGCGTCTTCCAGGCAATCAAACGCTGCTCTCCGACTTTCCAAACTTCTGCCCCATTGGGCGTTGTGATCGTCAAAACACCCTGGACACGAAAGGGTTTGTCAGAGGCATCAAAAGATTCGTGGTCACGAACGTCTGAAACACGCACTTTTGCCGTTTGTGAAACAGGCTCAGGCAGCGTCCATTCATAGCTTCCAGTATTCGGAATTTTTTTGGCAATCGTGCGGGACGAAACAAAATCATCCGCGGAATATTCAAGCATGACTTCAGGCACAGAACCGGTGGCCTGCCAACGAATCGTTTGTTTGGAGTCAACCGGCCAACCTTCCCCACCGGCCGGAGAAAGCAACATAAAACGGGAGTGAATTTTAAAATCTGAATTAGAAAGGTCGAAAGCGGAAGGATCTTTCGGATCTGAGATCCTTATTTTATAAGCACCGCTCGGGACATCAGGGACCTGCCATTGATAGCTGCCCATATTTTCATAGGCGTCCGCAATTTCGATAGGCTTGCCCGTGAAGCCATCATTAGAAATTTCAATTTTGACACGAGAAATCGTTCCGTAACTTTCCCATTTAATTTCATATTTATCGCCGATATAAATTCCTTCGCCGCCGTTCGGCTGCACAAGCCTGAAACCCGCAACGATTTTTGCCGTCTGCTTCATGGCATCCGAGGCTTCGGGGTTTGACGGGTCCCAAATCCTGACTTTAAAGGCATGACCGATAAGATTTGGCACGGTCCATTCAAAGCTTCCTTTATTGACGGCTGCCGGGGCAATGGTGTTAAAACTTCGCTGAAAATCGTCTTCTGAATATTCAATCCGGACAGATTGAATCGAACCCGCGCCTTTCCAGGAAATCGGAACCGTTGTTCCCGCCACAAAACTTTCTCCGCCGACCGGAAAGATCAAATGAAGATTGCCTATTACAGAAAAGGCGCTTTCAACGATTTCTGCCGTTGAGGCGTCCTGCGCATCGGAAATCCTGAAAGCATAGCCGGTGCCGATATCATCCGGGACTGTCCAGGTGTAACGGCCCTGATTAGAAATAGAATTGGCGATCACGCGCGCGTCTTTATCAAAGTTGTCATGCGAGTATTCCAGGCGTACATTTGGAACGGTCCCCAATGTCACCCATTCGATTGTGGCCAAACTGCCCACTTCAAACTTTTCTCCGCTTGCAGGATGACGCATCCTGAAATCACCAAAAATCCGGAAAGGCGCATCTGAATTATCCTGCGCTTCGCGATGTGCAACATCCAAAATCCTGATCTGCACTTCTTTGGCTGCATCGTCAGGAATAATCCACGCAAACTTTCCAAGATTCGAAGCCGAATCAATAATTTCATGAATATCTTTAACAAAACCATCTTTGGAATATTCCAGACGCACTTTCTCAGCAATCCCTTTTGTTTCCCAAATAATATTCGTCAAAGAACCAATGCGCCAATTTTCGCCGCCATTCGGAGATTTCAAATCAAAACCCGGAACAATTCTGGAAGGCGTGACAGCTTCAGCTTGCATCATAGGAAACCGGGAATCGGAAATACGAATGACCATATCTTCGGAAACCGCAGGTGGGACTTCCCAAACATATTCACCCGTATTAGGAAGTTCCATCTTAATCTGCTGCCATGCATCCACGGGTGTTTTGCCCTTGGTTTTTTCTTCCTTAAAACCAGATACTCCGGAAACTTTATATTCGAGATTCACGGCCGGCACACTGCCCACGGTTTGCCACGCAATTTTATGACGGCTGCCCGCAGCCCAATTTTCTCCGCCGTGCGGGGCAAGCAAACGAAAGCCACCCGTAATTGCAAACGGGCCGGTTTCCGCAAAAACTTTTTTATCATTGGGATCTGAGACGCGGATTTTTACTTCGGGATCGATAATATCCGGGATTTTCCAGCGAAAATGGTTTTGATTGATTACTTTTTCTTCAATCAAAGTCCATTCTTTGTTCCGGCTTGTCGAATATTCCAATTTAACAATCGGAATCGTGCCCGAACTTTGCCAGCGTATTTCCTGCTCCGACCCTACGATCCACTGTTCGCCCGGTGTCGGGGCAAGAACAGAAAGTTCTCCATAAATCGTAAAAACATCGTTTGATTGATCGTACACAAGAGAATCCTTCACATCTGAAATGCGGACTTTCAGAGCCGATGAAATATGATCGGGAACTTTCCAGCTCCATTTACCTTCGTTGTTAGCTGAATCCACGATTGAAAAAATACTGGTCTGAAAATCATCATCTGAATAATCGATTCTTACCTGAGGGATAGTGCCGGTCGTCCTCCAGGTAATCTCCTGAGTTGAGCCGACCTTCCAGCGTTCATCCCAGTTCGGGGCGACAACTTCCAGTTTTCCCACAATGCGAAAGAAAATGTCTGAGGCATCATGAATGCGCGGGTCCAATTTATCCATGACGCGGATCTTGACCTGCGTCGCAACATCGTCAGGAATTTTCCAGTCGAATTCACCTTTGTTCGGGACCTCTTTTTCAATCATGTGAAAATCTTTTTTAAAATCATCTTTTGAATATTCCAGACTGACCTTTTCAACCTCACCGGTGGAATTCCACCGTATCGTCACATTTGTACCGACCAGCAAGGCCTCGCCGCCGTTGGGGCTTGTGAGGGTCAATTTATTAGGAAGATAATCCAATGAAAGGCTGTCGATTTCTGCTTGTTCCTGACCTGAGGGCGAATGCAAAAAAGATTTGAAGTAAAAACTGCCGACACCTAATTCATTGGGCAAAGTTTTGATATGAGCTTCGACTTGGGCAGCGGTATTGGATTCGAGGATACCATTGGCCGGCACCCAGTGACGTCCGTTATGATAAAACCAGTTAGAACCATCATTGGAAAGTTGGTAAGTCACAGCGCCTTGATGACGGCGGCCAAGTTTTTCTCCGAAATGGGAAATTTCCGCAAATGAAACGCTTTGTTCGTTTGAAACTGCAGGCCTGTCTGTCGGATAAGTGTCGGCCCGGACTTCAACGGCTTCTAGAATAGGGGTTGCAAAACCCAGCGTGCTCGAAAGCTGCGCTTGATATTGAAAAAACCGTCCGGGTTCCACGGAAATTTTTTCCGGCGCAGTAAGAAAAAAATTGCTCGGGTCAAATCTTAAAAATTGCCCGTAAATTTCGTCTTCTTCCAAAGCACGATTAGAAATAGAAACTTCGTCCATCTCACCGTGAAAAAACCGGAAATCACCGCCGCCATAACGGCCCAAATAAAGAGGGCCTTCGTCATAAGGAATGGCCTCTGAAAATGAAGAGGATTTTTTGAGTTTGCCCTGAATATAAAGTTTAGCTTGCTTGCCATCATAGGTCGCTGCGACATGGTTCCATTTGCCGACCGTGACTTCGCCGTCCTGGTCCGTGCTCACGACATGATATCCACCGGGGCGGCCGAGCCTCAAGACAAGACGGTTATGATGGCTAAGCTGCAACGCAAATGAAGAAAAAGCAGGCGCGCCTTTTTCATAACGCTTGTCGATTAATACGGCATCTTCTTCCTGAATTTCCACGGGCTTCACCCACGCGGAAAGCGTTAATTTTTCAGGATGAAGCGTTTCAGCATCAAAGACTTCGACATAATCCCCATCGCCGTTAAAATTCGCGGCCGTGCCTTCAACGCCCACGGGGCTTTGCGTGATATGTCCGTAAACCGTTCCATGATTTGCAAATCGGCTGGCATCACTGATGGCAGAAATCCCAGAAATCCTTTTATCATTAAAGTGCCACAAGCCCACGGTATCGGAAGCAGGAAGGGTCTGCATACCCCAAACACCATTCGGGCCGCGCCAGGGAATCTGTTCCATGGTCCCGCTGTCAGAACTGCGCACAAGAAATTTAACCTGGAGATGCCCTGCCATAAATTGATTCAAAATGCTTTTGCGCTCGATCGGATAATTAAAAAATGCAAACTCATCAATAGCGCCCTCAAACGTATCTGTGCTTTTAAGATTACCGAGGACAAGGGGCTCATTGGCCGTAGCGCTTGTGAAAGGAGAATTACCATCCAGCAGAGCATCTATATATAAGAAGAGAGTGCGGCCGTCGGCGGTCAATGTCAGATGATGCCAGCGGGTATCGGTCAAAAGCCTTTGGCCGACAATTTCACGCGCTCCGGGCATCGTGACATGCATCCGGCCGTCCTGGGCACGAAAAGCCGTAGGGTTTCCATCTCCGATGCTGAACAAGCGATCGCTTGCATCGGGCTGGGCTGAGGCAAATTGAAACCAAAGACTGACACTGAAAGTAGAAAGAGGAGGAAAATCTTTTTGGGAAATAATTTTGTCATACCCTTTGGCTTCAAACCAGCGGGCATCCCCAAAAATTCCGCCGACAGGATAAGTCCCAACAGGGCTGACCGGGTTTTCATTTCTGGCATCCGGAAGATTGGAGTCTTTCGTTTTATCCAAATGATAAAGATGAAGAAGGCCAGTTTCTTCTTTCGAAATTCCTTGTCCATACGGAAGTGCTTCTTTCCAGTCGAGTATCCGCCAGTTAGACGTTGTTGAAGCATCCTTGGATTTTGAAACATAAACCCCGCCGGGATGGAAAAGCCCGGCTGAAGATGCAATTTCCATTTCACTTCTCGGCCGGCGATAGACAGCCACTTCATCCAGATTCCCTTCAAAGGCAGAGGTTTTTTTCTCATTCAAACCGAGCCGAAGTCCGGACCGTCCGATTTTTAGATTTCCAATATAATAAGCATCCGTATCAAGCAGCCCGTTGGTAAAAATGCGCACTTTTCCTTTTCCCCATGAAACTGCAACGTGTTGCCAGGTGTTGGGCATGAGGGAAATGCGGCCAAGGATTTGCGGGGGCTTAACGCTTGAAGCTGACGCGAGCAGATAACCCTCAGGGCCGGTCAAAGAAAGTGAAAACTCGGACTCGCCGTGCTTGCTTGAAATTAAAGTAGCGTTTTGGCCAAGCTCCGGGAGTTTATCGGGTTTGACCCAGGCTTCGAGTGAAAGCTCGTCATCAAAAGCAAAATTGGCATTTTTAGGGATATCGAGAAATTGATCATTTCCGTTAAAATGAACGGAAGCCCCTAATTTTCCTTCGTCTTCAAAATCCACATTTTCAATATTAGCGGCATGCCCATAACCTGAGGCATCGGCAACAACGCCTCCCCTATCACTCATATGCCACAGCCCCACAAGTCCGCTGGGATTGCCGGCATGATTCAGGGTCTCTGTTTCAGAAAGGGCCCGGCTATAAAAAGCGACTTCATCCATGACGCCGGAAAAAAATTCATCCACACGATTATTAATTAATGCTCCGAGATAAAGAGGATTGCTTGCTTGATAAACTGGTCCGCGGAAAGGAGTGGGCGCACCGTCTGGAACACCGTTTAAATGAATGCGTAAATCCTCGCCCGTATAAATGGCGGCAACGTGATACCAAACTCCGCCGGCAAGAACTGTTTCGCCCGTGTGATGAAATGTTACGGAGCCGTCCGGCGAAACCAGAAAATCTAATTTTCCTTCCGGTGAAATTTGAAGCGCAAAACCTTTTTGAGAGCCGATGCCTTGCCAACGAGAAATCAGCGTTTGGGGTTTGGGATGACTTAGAGGGACTGGCCTGATCCAGGCTTCGAGAGTAAACGGACCGTTAAATTTATACGTTTGATAATTCGGAATAAAAACGTAACTTTTTTCTCCGTCAAATTGACGCGCGTGATGAAAACCGTTTTGCCCGCTAACGATTTGCGAATCACTTGCTTTTCCAACTGTGCGGCCGACTTCATCTAAAAGATTGGTTCCGCTGGGTTCGTCAAAATGCCAAATGGCCATGAGCCCTGATTCTTTTCCCGCAAGTGGCGAAGGAAGATCGGGTCCCTGAATTTCTGTCGCAGCCTGCGGCATAAGTTCCAACGCGTCATGCTCCACCCAGGTGTAAAAATGATTACCTTCGTCAAAAGCCTGCTGGCCTGCATCGCGATATGGCGCATTCGCCACAAGACGGGCGACGTTATCGACGATTTCTATTTTTTGGGAATCGTAGTGATAATCTTTGGCTTCTTTAAAATCCCATTCCTGGATTTTTGCCAAAGCAGGGAGTGAAAAAAGGAGGGCAAAAAGAGAAAGTGATCCCGCGAGAAAATAATTTAAAAATTTTCCGCTAAACCGTTTGCGGGAATTCACTCTTTTATTTTCTGTTTTCCTTGAAAAGCGGTTGACTGCGCTAAGCTATCTTACTTTCTGTTCTAACTCCAAGGACAAAATATAGCTTTCAACTTTTTTTGCATCCGGCGCCTTGGGGTCGATCGAAAGGTATTTCTGATAATGATATAAAGCCTTTTCTCTTTCTTTCAGATAATCGTCGTAAAGGACCCCGAGATTATAATGCGTCTCCGGATCGTTGGGTCTCAACTCTAAAACACTTTCGTATTCCTTCACCGCTTCTTTGTATTGCTTGTTGTGCAGGAAAATCGTACCCAGATTATAGTGCATATCCGCGTTTTCGCGCATCATTTTTTGTGAAATGCGACTGACCTTGGCAAGACTCGGCACCGTATCTTTGAATTGGGCCTTCAAAACCTCGACTTTTTCACGGTATTCGGTGTTTTCTTTAAGGAGTTGTTGGTCGCGTTCTTCCACTTCTTTGGAATTTGAAAATTTATTCTGAAGTTCTTTATTCTCCTGGCGAAGCTTATAAAGCTCTTCGCGGTCCAACTCGAAGGGCTTCATCTCGCGGCGCATTTCCTCCATCTGTTTTTCATAACTCAAGACCCGCTCAGCCATAGTTTTATTTTCTTCCTGCAAACGATTAGAGTTTGCAAGAATCTGCTCAATTTTTTCGGGTGGAAAAGCCTCCATGGTTTTGGCGAGCGAATTGGACCTGGCCTCTAGGTCTCCAACTTTTTGCTCGATCACTTGTTTTTCTTTTTGAAAAGATTCCCGGTCTTTGGTCATTTCACCTTTGAGTCGCGTCGTTTCAGATTTGATGAGTTCGTTTTCTTTTTTTAGAGATTCGAGTTCCACGCCAGACTGAGAAGTGGAACCTTTCAATTCTTCCATTTTTTTCGTTGCCGCATCTTTATCCGCAAGAAAAACCTTTGCCTGTCTCAAAATATTATCGCGATCGCTTGTTACATTCTCGAGCTTCGATTTTAAATCTGCATTTTCTTTTTTTAAATCCTCTTTCTCTTTTTGAGTTTGCGCCGATTGTTGTTGCATCGCTATTTTCTCTTTATCCTCAAACAAAGCAAATCCGGACGGGCAAAGAGAAAAGGAAATGGTGAGAAGAAAGAAAATAAATAAAATATTTTTTAAATTAAATCGCATTGTTATCTATTATTACCTTTAGTTATCTTTAATAAGTTTTAAACGGTTTAACTTGTTTATCCAAAATTTGGCGGTCCGTAAATGATGAATCGCCGCTAATGACATAGGGAGTAATAAAAACGACCAACTCGACATTCGAAAGGTCTTCCGCCGTGCTGCGGAACAATGCGCCCAAAATTGGGATCCCACCGATAACAGGAATTTTTCTAACGGTTTTTGTTTTATTGTTCTGCCTGAGCCCGCCGATCACAATCGTCGTACCGTCTTTAACCATAATACTGGTTTCAGCCGAAGTGGTATCAATAATAGGAATTTGGTTATTGGTCGGAGTCAATAATGTGCGCCCGACGCTTGAAACCTCAGGTTTGATTTTCATTGTTACATAACCGTCATCATTAATGACCGGTGTGACTTCAAGCGAAATACCCACGTCCACAAAGGTAACGTTTTCCGCGGTCGTTGAAGTTGTTTGACCGGTCGTGGTTGTAGTCGTCACAAAGGCTTCACGTGTTCCCACCAGAATGCGGGCCGACTCTTTGTTCACAGCCATAATGCGCGGGCTCGAAAGAACCTTGGTCTGGCCCACGGTCTGAAGAAGATCAAGTGTGGCGCTGACTTCATCCGTGGATTGATTACCTAAAACAAGCCTGCCAAACTGGGTCGCATCGGCGGCGCGAGGAAAAGTACCGGATAAAACAGGTTTATATTTGGCCAGACCGAATTTATTGTCTGAATCGCGGAAAACTTTCTGCCAATTGATACCCGCATCAAAATCATCACTCAGCGTCACTTGGATGATTTTCGCTTCGATCAAAACCTCGCGCGTTTTTTCATCTAGGGCCTGCACGATTTTATCCACTTCATCCATACGCTTCGAAAGGGACGACACAATAATCGTATTGCTGCGCTCATCCGCCCGCGCCGTGCCGAGCTTCAGGGCATCGAGCCTTTCTTTTAAATGGGCCTCAACGTCCGCGGCCTTGGCATAACGGAGATTAAAAACACGAAGATTTTGCCCTTTTTCCATTTCATTGATAATGCGTTCCATTTCCGCAATTTTCTCAGGAGTTTCCAATAAAATAAGCGTGGCTGAATCTTCATCAATGACAATTTTTCCAATATCGCTTTTGGCCGCGCTGAGCACCGTGAAGACTTGGCTCGGCACGGCATAACGCAACTTCACGATCTTGGCGGTACGCACGTCCGCATAACGGCGGCCGTAAAGGGCCTGATATTCGGTTTCAGTCATAATATTGTAGATCTCACCCTGCTTAGCGACTGCAAGATTATTACTCAAAAGCATAATTTCCAAAACGTCGGCGACTGTCACATCCGTCAAATAAAGCGAGATGCGGCCCGTTACGTTTTTTCCGATGACCATATTGAGATTTCCCTTTAAGGCCAAAAATTTAAGTGCTTCACCGATTTCAATATTGCGCAAATCCAGCGTCACTCTTTCCCTGAGCCCCGGAGCCGTAGGATCAATCGCAATGCGTGGGGGCACTAAAACAGAGTCGGTCCCGGGTTGGGCATAAAAACTCCCGGCCGGCACCAAAAGCAAAAAAAATAGGCTTAAAAAAAAAGCTTCTTTGCAACCATTTTTGCGGAGCATTTAAAAAAGCTCCCCTTCTTCACCCTCATAAGTCACGACTACTTTTTCTTTCGAAATCGATTGTATCTTGACGCCGCGGACTTCCTGCCCGCTTTTGAGAAAATAAGTCCGGCCGCTTGTAGAATCTTCCAGCATCGCGAGAGGTTCCGCGCCCCAGGAAATACCGACGAGTTTCATGCCTTGCAAAACCTCAGCAATTTTGTTGGTTGAAGGTCCCGGAGCCGTAGTCAGTGTGGTTTCTTGGAGGACCGGCGCGCTGCTTTGCGTTCCCGGCGGCAAAAAAGGATTCCGTTTTTTTAACGGGTCTTTATAATAAACAACATCTTTTGGAACAGCGGCCGGGCCGTTTCCGATGGGATAAACCGCATCACTGACACTGACCTGAGACAAAAAATCCGCGCGGCTCGACTTTAAAATCATCATATCGAGCAAAAGATAAAACCCCGCCATAAACACAACGCCTATTAAAGCTTTATTGACCCACTTAATATCAAGAGCCACGGCCGTGGCGGTGCCTTTACCGCTTTTCTGAAAACGGGTCTTTAAATAATCGACAAAACCAGGGATCTTTGCAAAAACCTGAAAAGGAGAGCCTGATTTTTTATTGCCGGGGGCTTTGCCCGCGGCAGGATTTCCCGAGGCCTTTTTGGCATCAGGATTTTCGATTAACTTAAGAAGTTGCTCCTCTGGAGTGGGCTTGGGCTGTACCATCCCGCACGGACCTCCTGACTGACTAATTCTTCGATAATGGACCTGTCTACAACTTCGCGATTTTTCATGACAAGACTTTTTAGCGCTTTATGGCAGAGCATCGAAATTTTTCTCGGATACCCTTGAGTGGCGCGATGTATTTCCTTGACGGCTTCATCCAAAAACAAAAAGTACCGGCCCTG
>OBEQ011402536.1_pt1 | contig 10353 bp, 7 predicted proteins | sample 1670901 | NCBI WGS metagenome assembly OBEQ01 (sample SAMEA104232315, study PRJEB22302) | groundwater metagenome | biome: forest; feature: aquifer; material: groundwater | place: USA | collected 2011-08-07 | depth 5.4 m | reverse complement strand
TGGTGTCTGGCTCTCGGACTCTTTCTTGCCGGTATTTTACCGGTAATGGGGTTGGTCCCCTTTGATTTCCAGCAGGTTTCCACGGTGGCAGATCGTTACCTTTATCCCGCCATGCTTGGTCAGGCTCTGGCGGTGGGATTGGTGACCAGCCGTTACCGGACCCGGCCGGTCGCCATGGTGAGTTGGGCCGCTTTGCTGATCCTGCTCGGGGTTTTAAGTGCCCTGCAACTGCGTCATTGGGAAAACAGTCGCGCTTGCTATACCAGCACCCTGGTGAATAATCCAAACAGTTGGTACTCCAGCAATAATCTTGGCATGTTGGCTATGGGCGCTAACGATTACGGACAGGCTGAGGCCATGTTTCGTAAGGCGATAGCGTTGCGCCCTGATTTTCCGGAGGCCAATAACAATCTGGGCCTGGCTCTGGCCGCCGCCGGTCGGGGGCGTGAGGCCTTCGCAGCCTACAAAAGGACCATCGAGTTGTCTCCTGGCTACCCGGAACCTTACGGCAATCTCGCCAATCTTTATCGGGAACTGGGTATGCGACAGGAGGCGATAGATTTCTACAATAAGGCCATTCGGCGTGATCCATCCAGGGCTTCTTTTCATGATGCCCTAGGCACAGCGTATCTAGAGGCTGGTCGTAGTGAAGAGGCCAGGCGCACGTTTGAACGGGCGGTTGAGGTTGATTCAACCTATGCTCCTGCCTATAACCATCTCGCGCACTGGTTTATGGCGGCTGGCTCACCGGAGAAGGCTGCATATTACCAGAGGCTGGCGTCACGCTACGGGCTGGATGATCGAGAACCGGCGGTTAAGCGGTATTCCTTGCCACTTAAGTAGGGTCAATGAACGCACACGGAACCAATCTTTCAACGTTGTTTAATCCTTTTTCCAATCCTGGCTGGAGGGGGCTCCGGCTAATGTTGTCGGCGGTGGTGCTGGGTGTCTTCGGCCGTGTGGTCGGCTTTAGCTTCATCAACTACGACGATTTTTTGCATGTCGTAGAGAATCCCCTGATCACCGGATTTTCACTTGAGAGTCTTGCCCGGGTCTGGAGTGGCCCGGTCGAGGGACTTTACATGCCGCTGACCTACTCGTTGTGGGGTGGAATGGCGGTATTGTCGCGGTTGTTGCCGGTCGCCGGGGGTTTTCCCGATCCCTTCTGGTTCCACACGGTCAACCTCTTCGTCCATCTGGTCACCGTCTCTGTTGTGTTTCTGTTGCTGAGGCAGATTTTACAAGACGATATCGGGGCCTTTGTCGGAGCTATGCTTTTTGCAATCCACCCGATGCAGGTGGAGTCGGTGGCCTGGGTTTCAGGACTCAAGGGGCTGCTTGGCGGCTTATTTTCCCTGACGTCCCTGTGGTTGTACCTGCGGTTTGTCTCGGTGCCGGATGGGGCTGGTCGGCGACGGTGTTTATACTATTTTCTAGCCATCGGTTCTTTTTCCCTTGGACTGCTATCCTCGCCGACGGCAGTGATGGTGCCGCTGATGGCCGCGATCACCGCCAGATTGGTAAACGGCCACCCCTGGCCCCGGTTGTTCAAGGAACTGCTGCCCTGGTTGTTCATGGCGGTACCGCTGATGTTGGTGACCAAACACGCCCAGCCGGACACCACCCATATTTTTTGGCCCACTTATTCCCAGCGTTTTCTGGTGGCCGGAGATGCCCTCAACTTCTACATGGGTAAGCTGCTTTGGCCAGCCTTGCTTGGTCCCGATTATGGTCGTCGACCTGTGCTTGTTCTGGTGGAGGGCCGGGTGCATCTGAGGGCTCTGATGCCCCTTGTATTGGTGGTTCTGCTGGCCTGGAAGTGTCGTCAAACCCGAATCTGGTTGGCGGCGGGACTTCTGGTACTTCCGCTTTTGCCGGTCTTGGGCTTCGTTCCCTTCGATTTTCAGAAGATTTCCACGGTGGCCGACCGATATTTTTATCTGTCCATGACCGGCCCGGCGCTACTGCTGGGCTGGATTTTTACCAGATACCGGTCCCGATGGCTGGTCGGTCTGGTGATCTTGGCCCTGGTGCTGTTGGCCGCTCGAAGCGTGCTGCTTCTGGGTAACTGGCGTGATTCATACGCCCTCAGTCGCCATGCCCTGGAAGTGAATCCGGAAAGCGGCACTGCCTACATAAATCTTGGGGTGGCCTACCTGGATGACGGTCTGATCAGTGAAGCCATTGCCAATTCTCGACGGGCCATCGAGGTTGCTCCCTACAAGGTTGAGGCTTACGTAAATCTCGGCAATATATATTACGAAGATGGTAAATATGAAGAGGCGGCTGGCTATTTCCTGCAGGCCCTGGGTTTATCTCCCGAAGACCCGCATGTCGCTTATCAGCTTGGCGAAATCTTTCGGCGCCAGGGGAACCTTGCTACCGCTATGCTTTATTTTCGCAAGGCCGCAGCGGTTCGCCCGGACAGCCCCAAGACCTTTGCAAATTTGGGAGTGATCGCCAGGGAACTTGGGCGTCAAACAGAAGCCGTAGAATATTACCGGCAGGCCCTGGCCCTGAAGCCGGACTTCGCAGAAGTGTACAGCAATCTGGGTCAACTGTACGGAGATATGGGACGTACCGAGGAGGCGTTAGCCAGTTTTGCGCGGGCCATTGCCATCAATCCCGACCTGGGGGAAGCCTACAATAATTTGGGAGAACTTTATCTCAAAAACCATCGGGCCGGGGAGGCGATTGCGCCCCTGCAGAAGGCGAGCCTGATTTTTCCCCGGCATCCGCAACCTTGTCTGAATCTGGCCAAGGCTTGGCGTCTGTTGGGACGTGGTGATTTGGCGGCAGCTTATGAGGCCAAGGCGATGTCTTTGGCGCCGGCCTCTGATGCGGAGAGGAAATGAAGCGCCAGGGGGAGAGTGGGGCCGGTCTGGTATTTCAGTCATCTCCGATAGGCGATACCGGGCGGAGCCATTCTGGTTGGTCTTCCTTGCGGAACAGGAAGTTGTTGATGACCAGCCAGCTCATGCCGGTGCTCATGAAGCACTCATAGGCCTCCTCGGGGGAGCAGACAATTGGTTCGCCTCGCCGGTTAAAGCTGGTGTTGACCAGCATTCCCAGGCCGGTCAAATCCTTGAAGGCCAGAAGCAGTGCCCGGAAGCGGTTGTTGACTCCGGGGGAAACCGTCTGAATCCGGCAGGAGTAATCGACATGGGTGATGGCGGTAATGGTTGAGCGCGGTTGGTTTATCCGGCTGTAGATATCTGAGTTGTCGCCTCCTTCACCGACCGGCAGGCGGAGTTCCTCCCGGACCGGTTTGACCAGCAACATATACGGCGAAATGGTGTCCAGCTCGAAATGTTCCTTCGCCTCCTCGGCCAGGACCGCAGCAGCGAAGGGGCGGAAGCTTTCCCGGAACTTGATCTCCAGGTTGAGCCGCTTCTGGATGGCCGGATCGCGAGGGTCGGCCAGGATCGAACGGTTGCCGAGCGCCCTGGGGCCATACTCCATTCGTCCCTGAAACCAGCCCACCACCTCCCCGCTGGTCAGCAGTCCCGCCACCTTTCGGCACAAGGTCGCTTCATCCGGTAAATATTCCGCCACCGCCCCGAACTTCCGGCAGAGCCGGCGGACCTCCAGGTCGCTGAACTCCGGGCCGAGCAGGGCGCCCTGCATGGCGTCTTCGCCGGTGGGGTTCGCCAGGCGCGGCTCTCCGAGCCAGATATGATGGGCGGCATAGGCGGCACCAAGGGCGCCGCCGGCATCACCGGCCGCCGGCTGGATCCAGATGCGCTCGAAGATACCTGCCTCCTGGAGTTTGCCGTTGGCCACGCAGTTCAAGGCCACGCCGCCAGCCATCACCAGGTTGGCGCAGCCGCTCAAGCGCCGGGCGGTGGTCGCCAGCCGCAGGACAACTTCCTCGGTTACCTGCTGGATGGCCAGGGCCAGGTTAAGGTAGCCAAGGGTCAGTTCGCCTTCAGGAGGGCGCCGCGGCAGAGCGAACAGTTTCTCCCAGAGTTGATCGTGGCACATGGTCAAGCCGGCTGCGTAGTTGAAGTAGGCCATGTTGAGGAGGAGCGAGCCGTCCGGTTTGAGATCAACCAGATGTTCGAGGATCAGTTGCCGATAGCGGGCCACGTCCGGGCTGTTCGTCTGGCCGTATGGGGCCAACCCCATCAGTTTGTATTCGCCGCTGTTGACCTTGAAACCGCAGTAGTAAGTGAAGGCCGAATAAAGCAGGCCGACCGAGTGGGGGAACGGCAGCTCCTTAAGGATGGTAATTTCCTGGCCCTGACCGTGGCAGATGGTGCTGGTGGCCCACTCGCCGACCCCGTCGACAGTGAGGATGGCGGCCTCCGCGAACGGGCTGGGATAAAAGGCGCTGGCAGCGTGGGAGAGGTGGTGTTCCGGGAAGAGCAGCTTGAAAGACGGGGGCGGACCGTCGCCGGTAATTTTTTGCATTTCTCGCGCAAGGAGGCTGCGCATGAAGATTTTTTCCTTGGTCCAGACCGGCATGGCCGCCATGAAGCTTTTTAGACCGCGCGGGGCGAAGGCGTGCGAGGTTTCCAGTAAGCGCTCAAATTTTAGAAAGGGCTTGTCGTAAAAGGCCACGGCGGCTAGGTCGGCCGGTTCAACCCCGCCTTCGCACAGAACGTAGCGGACGGCTTGGGCCGGAAAGGCCTCATCGTGCCTCTTCCGGGTAAACCGCTCTTCCTGGGCGGCGGCGATGATCCGACCATCAGCCAGGAGGGCGGCGGCGCTGTCGTGGTAGTAGGCGGAAATCCCCAGGATCAATGATGGCATAGGAACCAGCTTAGAAAAGGGTGTAGATGAAGGGGGCCACGGCCGAGCCGCTGGTCAGGATAATCAGGGCGCCGAAGAGCAGCAGAACAATCAGGATCGGCAGCAGCCAGAACTTTTTTCGTTCCTTTAGAAAACCCCAGAAATCCTTTAGAAATTCCATGCGCGGATAGGTCCCGTTTATTGATTGCTTATAGTGGTTCAATAGGGCCGTTCAAGATCTTTGGTCACGTATTGATGGTTGCGCGGGATCAGGGCGGTTTCTTCGTCACCCTTCCAGTTTTTCAGCCGCATGGCATCCTTGCCGGCAGCCCTGCGGAGCAGACCCATGGGGGTGACTATGATGAAGAAGACCACAGTCAGAATCAGCTTGGAGCTGAAATTGCCGAGCAGATGCGACAGGCCGAACCAGAGACGGGCCAGGGGGTGGAATAGACCGGGGCGGAGCATGGCGACCAGGAGGATGGCCACGGCCGGCGGCAGCAGGGTCTGTTTGTGGGTGTAGGTGCTGATCACCAACATGATCAGGCAAAGCAGCAGCCCGGTGTCCTTGTCCTGGTCCAATGAAATTTTATTCAAGGTACAACTCCTCATGAGATCAAAATCGGAGGAATACATTAACGTAACGGTTGATGCGATCCGATAGTTGTATATGTAGGGTATATTCCCCGGATTGTCGCCAGATATATTTTAGTTCGCATTTGTTGAGGGCAATTACAATATGGGGCACCCCCAGACCAGAATTTTGTCGAAAGCCCAGAGAGCCGCGAAGCGGTTAATGGGGTGTGAATGTTGTGTGTATGTGGTATGTTTTCGTCCTGTTGCTGCGTCAGCTTCAATGCATTTTTGACTAGTTTTACGGTGGTTGTTAACAAGCAAACATGACTTCGGACACGATCAATAATCCAGCCGAAATTTCCCGGCAGATCAGGAAGGATGTGGTGCGGATGCAGCAGCGCGGCACCAATGTGGCCTCGGCCATGTCGGCGGTTGATTTGCTTGTCGGGCTCTATTTCGGGGCAATGCATATTACTCCCCCCGAAGATTCCGACCGGGACCGGTTTATTCTCAGCAAGGGCCATGCCGCTTCGGCCCTTTACGCCACTCTGGCCCAGCGGGGCCTTATTGACCATGCCGCTTTAGAAAATTTTCTGGTCGATGGTTCTCCTTTGGCCGGCCATCCTTCCCGTGCAAACCTGCCGGGGATCGAGGCCTCAACCGGTGCCTTGGGGCATGGTTTGCCGATGGGGGTGGGACTGGCCTGGGCGGCGAAGTTGTCCGGTAGTCCAGTGCGGGTCTTTGTCATGCAGGGAGATGGGGAACAGCAGGAGGGAAGTGTTTGGGAAGCGGCCGGGTTGGCTACCCGTTTGGGGTTGGACAACCTGGTGGTCATTGTCGATATTAACGGCTTGCAGGGTTATGATCGAGTAGATGATTTAACTCAACTGGAGCTTTTTGCGGATAAATGGCGGGCCTTTGGCTGGCAAACCAGAGAAATTGACGGCCACGATCACGAACAAATCAACGAGGCTTTGACCTCTTGGCCATTATCGCCGGCAATGCCAACCGCCATCCTGGCCCGCACCGTCAAAGGCAAAGGGGTCAAGGAGATGGAAGATAAATTGGGCTGGCACTATTTTTCGGTCCCGCCGGAAAAGATCGAGGCCTTTGTCCGGGAGTTGGATGAGCGGCAATGAGACAGGCCTTCCTTAACACGCTTGTCGAAGGTTTGCGGGGCGATCCGACGCTCATGCTCCTTACCGCTGATACCGGATTCCATGTATTTGACGATTTCCAGAAGGATTTCCCGGACAACTATCTGAACGTCGGAATTGCGGAGGCGGCGATGATCGGCGTGGCGGCCGGACTGGCCCTGGCCGGGCGCAAGGTCTTCGTTTACGGCATCGCCCCATTTGTCACCCAGCGCTGCCTGGAACAGATTCGACTGGATCTATGTTATCAGAATTTGCCGGTGAAAATTGTCGGCGTCGGGGCCGGCTTGACCTATGGCCCGGCCGGGCCGACCCATCATGCCATCGAAGACATCGCCATTATGAACTGTCTGCCCCATATGACCATCTTCTGCCCGGGAGATGTGTTGGAAACCGCTGCAGCCGTGAAGGCCAGCATGGAACTGGCCGGGCCCTGTTATCTGCGCTTGGGGAAATCCGGCGAACCTGCCGTCCATTCCGGCTCAAACCTTGATTTCGCGGTGGGGCAGGGGATTTGGCTTCGGCCCGGTCGAGATTTGGCGATTGTCGCCACCGGCAATATGCTGGCTGCCGGAGCCGAGGTCTGTCTGCTTCTCGAAAAACATAATCTTCAGGCCGGCTTGATCAGCATGCCGACCGTTAAACCGCTGGATCGGGAACTGCTGGTCCAACTGGCTGGGAACTTTCCACTCCTGGTTACCCTGGAAGAGCATAACCTGATCGGGGGTTTAGGTTCGACGGTTGGTAATCTGATCCTGAACGAGGGTCTGGCGGTCCGGCTTCTCAAGTTCGGGATTCCCGACTGCTATACCGATTGCGCCGGAAGCCAGGAATACTGGCGGGAGCGTTACGGCTTGTCTCCGCCCCAAATTGTCACCCGGGTTATCGGGGTGCTGCAAGGATTGTCGCCCTCGCAAAAAGCTGTGAGGACGACTAACAGTGCCACCAAACCAATTGATTTATCGTTGGCCTAGGCGGCCGATTTTGGCTTTTTGCGAAACCATCAAGGATTGACGTGATTCCCGAGAGCTTCCGCAATAATGGCCTGGTGGTCGCGATTTTTGCGGTAGCCGCCATCCTTTTCTCCTGGCCGGTTTTGGAGAATCTCAACAACTGGGGTATTCAGGACTGGGACTGGTTTCTGCTCTACGACGGGGTCACCCGCAATTCATTTTTAAAATACGGGCAGATGCCGCTGTGGAATCCCTACATGAAGGGTGGAATGCCGCTTTTGGCCCATCCTGAGTCCAATATTTTCTCTCCATCGTTTTTGGTGCAGATGTTATGCAATGAAATCCTGGCCGCCAAAATCAATATAACCCTGCATGTCTTTATCGGACTTTGCGGCACCTATGCCCTGGCCCGCCATTATTGGCTCGGCTTTCAGGCGGCCTTGCTGGCTTCTGTCGTTTTCATGCTGAACAGCATTTACTCCCTGACCTTAACTGCCGGTATGGAGTGGGGCTATTCCATTGCCCTCATCCCTTGGGCCCTGCTTTTTTATCTGAAGGCCTACGACCGATTCATTCACGCTCTGACTGGTTCTCTTGTCCTGGTTCTGATGTGGCTTGGCGGAGGGGTTTACCCATTCACCATCACCCTGTTGCTGCTGGGAACCCATGGCCTGTTTGGTGTTGTGTCCGGGGACCTTGCCCTCAAAAGGATCAGCGCAATTCTGGCGACGATTTATGGACTCACCTTTGCCCTGGGAGCTGTTAAATTTTTACCGGCCCTGGAGCTTACCATGCAACACACCCGGCACTCTGACCTCTATGCCGGCCTCAGTCTTGAGTCGATGTTCTTCGGTCTTTTCGGCCGAAACCAGATTCTGGCTGCGATTCTGGATAAATCGCACGCGGTTGGTTTCTGGCGTGGATTTTCGCAAGGGATGGACGAAACCGGCATGTATGTCGGTCTGGTTCCCTTTATTTTGTTCCTGCTTGGCGCCTGGAAGGAATTCAAGAGGTTTCGGGCTCTGCTGCTATGTCTGTTTGTCTTTCTCTGGCTCGCTACTGGCAACCGGAGTGAACCGTTTAGCCTGTGGAATCTCTTGAAGAACATTCCTCCGTACAGCATCATGCGCAGCATTGAGAGGTTCCGCTTCGTGGTGGTTCTGGTTATCGCTCTGCTGGCTGGGGCCGGTTTCCAGGTGGTGCGTGAAGCCCTCTCAAAGAAAATAGGTTCTAGTAAAAATGTCGATCTGTTGGGCGGTTTGGTTATTGCCTTGGTGTTCTGCGATCTTCTCTGGGTGAATGGGCGAGTTTTTAAAGACGCCTTCCCCATCCCGCCCCTGGAAACCCCTAAGAATGAAGCTTTCGTGCAGATTGGCGCCTTCCCTGAATATGACCGGAACGGCCCTCGTCGCGCAGGAGAGCACGACCTGTACACCACCTTTGGTGCGGCTTACCCTGCCTGGTTGGCCAATGCCGGTAGTGTTTATGGCTATGAAGACATCCCGGTTCCCGAAAAAGCGGTTATATTGGGCTCCCCGGACTACCGGGGGGAGGTGTTTATGGAGGGGACTGCTGGTGCGTCCAGGTACGTGGTCTGGTCGCCCAACCACCTGGTGGTTGCGGTGCAGGCACGGGAAGAGGGGATGCTAATCATTAATCAGAACTACTATCCAGGCTGGCGGGCCAAGGAGATGACGGTGGAATCGGTGCGGGGACTGTTGGCGGTGCGGGTGGGGCCGCTGGTTCCCACGGTTGAGATGTACTATCGCCCGGCCAGTTTCGTGATTGGTTCGGTCATCTCCTGTCTGGCCCTGCTGGTGGCGGGGGGCTGGTTTTTGCTGTTGGGCCGGCGAGCCGTCCCGGATGGGTCTCTTGAGAGGGTGAGGATGGCCGATGGTGGTGTTTGATCCTGATTTTGATAACCAGAAACTGATCTATCATCCCGAGCGGGTGGCGGAGTGGCTGAGGTCGGGAGAAACCAACGGGCCGGTGTACACCGAGCTGGAGTTGAGTAATCGCTGCAACTGCCGCTGTCTCTTCTGCGGGGTTGATCATCAGGTTAACGCCAGTGGCGAGATGATGAATCTGGATCTGGCCCGGAAAGTTCTCTCCGGCTTGGCCGGCCTGGGCAACAAGTCGGTAATGATCTGTGGACATGGCGAACCGTTGTTGAACCCGGAGGTCTTGCCGATCGTCCGTTTGGCGGCGGCGCAAATGAGTGTCTCGATGACCACCAACGGCGTGGCCCTGACCGCAGCCAAACTGCCGCTGATCGATGCCCTGGAATGGATTCGCTTTTCGGTAAACGGCTGTGACCCGGATAACTACGCTCTGATTCATGGCACAGGCAACGAAATCTTTGCGCGGGTAATGGCCAATATCGGCGCGGCAGTGAGCCGAAAGAGAGAGAAAAATCTGCCGGTGACCATCGGCGCCCAACTGGTGCTGCTGCCGGAAAATGAGGCCTTGGTGGTTGATCTGGCCCGGCAGGTCAAGGAACTCGGGGTTGATTACTTCAGTGTCAAACCGTACTCCCAGCACCCATTAAGCAAGAATCGCCGACAGATTGATTATCAGCGGTTGCTTTGCCTGGAGGAGCAATTACGCCCCTTGGAGGAAGCAGGATTCAAGGTGATCTTTCGCTCCGCGGCCATGGGTCGGGTAGGGGCGGCTAAGTCTTATGGCCGGTGCGGCGGGATCCATTTCATTTCCTTTATCTCCGCAAATGGTGAGGTCTGGGCCTGCAATGTCTTTGCCGGGGATCGGCGGTTCTATACCGGCAATGTACGAGATGAAGGTATAGCGGAAATTTGGAACGGGAATAAACGGCGAGAGGTGATTGCCTTCTTGGACAATGACCTCGATCTGAACCAATGCCGGGATCTCTGCAGGATGGAGGTCTGTAACCGCTACCTGTGGCGGCTGCGGCATCCCTG
>OBEQ010134964.1_pt1 | contig 10353 bp, 9 predicted proteins | sample 1670901 | NCBI WGS metagenome assembly OBEQ01 (sample SAMEA104232315, study PRJEB22302) | groundwater metagenome | biome: forest; feature: aquifer; material: groundwater | place: USA | collected 2011-08-07 | depth 5.4 m | reverse complement strand
TTGGAGTTGGAGTTGGAGTTGGAGTTGGAGTTGGGGTAGGTGTTGGAGTAGGGGTGCAATCAGAGTCAATGGTACAAACTTTGCCGTCTGGTGGTCCTTGACCTGGTGGTAAACATCTTGGCAATCCCGAGATAGATGTATCACAAGTACTAGGCGGAGGCGGTGGAGCGCAATCAGTGTCAGAACCACAGCTCGCGCCGCCGCCCCCTAGTACGCATTGGTTCAGTGGGTTACAAGTTGGCAGACACTCGAAGCTATTTTCACATCTTATGGCAGTGTTGCCTCCCGATATACACTGCGCGCCAGAGTCGGATATCTCGCAAGTAGGAGGCGGTGGCGGAGGAATACAAGAAGAAGAATTAAGTGTAGATACGCAAATACCAAAGTTTTCCGAGTCATTAATACTTGCTGGATAAAAATTCATAATAGGGTCGGCGCATCTTCCTTTAAGACTAGGAGCTCCATTTAAAACAAACCCATATCTTGGAGCACTAAAGTCATTACTGCCATCGGGGTTTTTGCCGCCGTTAATAATTCTTGCCGAACGCGTTTCATTTTGAATCCAATAAGGTAAGTCGCCGGTTGATGTTATAGGGAAAGGGCCGGTACTGTCACCTTGGCAATTGTCTCCATTGTACAGAAAAAAACCGGGTTCCATAAACGCAGAATTATAAGATAAATTGCTTTTAAACTGCACTGTTGTTCCGCATGGCATAAAATATTCTCCGGTTTGATCGCTTGGCACTTCATCTGGCCCGTCGAATAACTCCAATATGACCTTTGGATCGCCATTCCCGTCGCAATTATAAAAAAATTCGTAATATCCTTCTAATTTTGCTATTCCTAAATTACTACTTGATGGCGCCGGCTCAAATTCATAATCAGGATCCACCGCTTGCGCAACGCCAATTACAAAAGGATTGAAATTATTATATGGCAACGGCGCCGGCTTTTTTCTAACCCAAAAGACTCCTTCAGACATATTTGGCACTACCTTTACTGTTCCCAATATTGTAAGTTGAGGATTTATGGTTTGCAAAAGTATAAAAGAAAACATTAAAAGAATTATTCCCAAAATAGCCCCAAAAATTCTGTCTTTGGCTTCACCTATAACACTGGGGTTGCCGGCAGATATTAAAAATTGAATACCGGCAATAACTATAGAAATTACACCTAATATTCCAGCTATTGCCACTGCTAAACCAAAAAAGTATTGAATAAAACTGGGTAATTCTGGCATTTTATTAGGGTCATTTAAAATTGGAAATCCAGGGATTTGAGGATAATTTACTTCAAGAGCATGAGCCGCATGGCTTAATGTTAAAAACAAAAAAACTATTGCAAAGGAAAATAGGAAATATTTTAATTTTTTTTGTATAAGCATAATTTTTAATAGAATTAAAACCTTATTATCTTCGTCTTATTTTTTCGGCAAATTCAAGACATTCTCTATATACTCAACACGCATTGGTAATTTATCTGAATCGTAATCATCAATAAAATTTGTAAGTTTTATATCAACTTCATTAAGTTTTTCTTTAGTTTCTTTGGCACTTTTTTCAACTTTATCAAATCGATCATCTATTTTGGCAAATTTTTCATCGGCATGCTCTTTAGCTGTTTGGAAACCACTATTTATTAAAACAGCTAATTCGGGTATAGTAGTTATTTTTTCGCTTTTATTTTGCTTGTCCATATGTTCTTTTTATATTTTATTCATAGTAATTACATTATTTTATCATATTTTTATATTTTACAAAATATGTTTTATCCCCCATTTTTTTAATACACATTAAGCTGCTTTTTTGGTTGGCAGTGCAGGTTTTTGAGGAACATTACCTGGTTTTTTTTCTGGCGTTTTTAAAGTATCTGGCGAATTTTCCTCTATTTCGCCCTGTTTTTCATTTTCTTTGCTTCCTACACCTCCTGTCAAACCGCCACCTCTAATCAATCTCCAGCCGTAGAAAAATACCCAACCGAAAAATCTAACAACCATTCCAGTAATTCCAAAGTCTCCCCAATCAAATAATCCTAGAACTATCATAGCAATGTCAGTCGTTACAGCGAGTGGGAACATTAAAAGACCATCTGGCGCGGTTAAATTATTTTTACATTCTTGCCACCAAAAAATTGTAAATGCTGGCCAGAAATTTCCCACCTCTGGCAATTCGCTTATGACAAAATTAAAACCCAATCTTTTTGCCGCTTTAATAAATTCTTGTTTTAGTTTTTCTTTTGCCTTATCTTCAGCCTTTTGTTTTACTTTTTCTATTGCCATATTTATTATTGAGCGGTTTTCAACTTTCTTTTTGCTTCTTTGATTTTTTCAACTTCTCCGGGATTAGTTGTTATAATTTGGTCTTCTGTATAACTGGCTTTTACGCTAATAAATATATGTTTTTTGCCTGCGAAAAAAAGGCCTTCACCAACATCAGCTCCCAATAATAATGATTTTTCCTGCTCGGTTAAATTAAACGCTTTTTGCACCACATCAATGCTGGCAGAAGATTGTTTTAACAAAATTTGCAAAGATGAATTTGTGATAATTGCCTTTCCGTAAGATGATTTCATAAAATCATCCACATCTTGAGTTATTGTGGTAACCCCCAGCCAATATTTTCTGCCTCTTTTTACTAAACTGAATAAAAATGAAGCGCCATCTTCCGACTGCATAAGCCACCACGCTTCGTCCACCACCAAAATTCTCTTTTTTACTTTTGTTCTGATAATATTCCAAATATATCGTATAACCATAAATAGGGCGACGGGTCTTAAAGATTCTTCCATATCTCTTATTCCAAATACAATAAAGCTTTTATCTAAAACTATATTTGTTTTCTGGTTAAAGAATCCAGAAAAAGTTCCCTGCGTGAATTTTTTAAGGCGCCTAGCTAAGGACTCGGCCCCCGTCATATTTTCTAAAATTTCAGCAAAGTCAGACAATAGTGGTACGTTTTCTTGCCATTTATCGGGATCAGATTGCGAAGTAATGTCTCTTATGGCATAAGTTTCTGTGAGAGCTTGGTCTATAATACTGTCTTCTTCGGGAGTTAGGCCTCCCAGCATTATTCTTAATAATCCTACTAGACTTATAATGTTTGACCTTAAAATATCTTCTGGATTTTCATCGGGTCCAGGTATGGGAAGGTCAAAAGGATTTATATGGGTTTCTGATGTTAAAGATATTTTAAAGAAATCTCCTCCCACTCCGTCAGCTAAAAATTCATATTCGTTTTCCGGGTCAACAACAATTACTTCAATTCCCCACATTAAGTATCTTAATATTTCTAATTTTATTGCATAAGATTTACCAGAGCCGGATTTAGCAAAAACTACTAAATTGGCGTTTTCCAAAGAGAATCTGTCAAATAAAACAAGAGAATTATTATGTCTATTGATGCCATATAAAATTCCTTCATTAGAGCTTAAATCAAAAGAAATAAAAGGGAAAGCGGTTGAAAGCGGTTCTGTATCCATTGGCACATGCACCGAAATTAAATCTAAACCATAAGGAATAGTTGAAATAAAACCCTCTCTTTGTTTAAATAAAGCCGGTTTTATATAAATTAAACGGGATTCAAACATTGACCTTAATGTAGTTTCTGTTTCTTTTATTGCTTCTGGGGTTTCTTCAAAAATAGTAATATAAAGCCCAAACCTGAACATTTTTTCCTGGGCAGTTATTATTTTATCCCGCAGGTTTTCAATATCTTGATAGCCGGTTTCTAGTGCAGGGTCACGGATAAGTCCCTTTTCCTGTCTTTCTAATAATTCTGAAGATACTTGGGTAACTTTTGACCTTAATTTTTTTAAAATTATTGCGCTGTTAATAGGATGTATAAAAAAGGATATATCCATTGGCACATTTAAATTAATTGCACCAGAAAGCCATCCCGTATTTAAGTACCTTGGATAATTAAAAATAAAATAGGATTTGGCAATTTTTTCTCCCAATTTTATATAATCCTGGGTTATACCAATATACGGCGGAGCAATAATGTCTTTTATGTTGACATTCTCCTCCTCAAATATTTTGCCTTCCATATCGATTTCATCCCTTTTTTTGAAAAAATTAAACTTCATTATTTTCCTTACGAATTACGAATTTAAGCGAATTATGAATTTTGCATTTTGGTCACCGTCATTGCGAGACAGCAGCCGAAGCAATCTCACAATTGGTCATATAAATCTTTAAATTCTTGATTTATGCTTTTTATCAAATCAAGTTTCTTTTTTCGTGAGCCGCCCTTAATTTGTTTTTCTCTCAATATCGCATTTTCAATATCCTCAAATGTTTCATAGTAAACCAACTTTGTAATATTATATTTTTCAGTAAATCCTTTAATCAGTTTTTCTTTATGTTCGTATGCTCTTTTTTGTAAATTACTTGTAACCCCGACATACAAAACAGTATTTGTAATATTTGTCATTAAATACACATATCCTGATTTTTTAAACATTTCTTTTTTGTCATTGCGAGCGGAGCGAAGCAATCTATGATTTTTTATGAGATTACTTCGCTCCGCTCGCAATGACGGCGTGAGTGAGATTGCTTCGCTTTACTCGCAATGATGGACTATTGTTTTCAAATTGTAAATTTCAAATTCATTTAAGTAATTCAGGCAGTATCTCGGGAGAATATCCAACTTCTGCTTGGTCGGGATGGTGTATTGCCCAAAATAGTTCAATTAATTCGGGAGTTGTAAGTGGAACACTGTCTAATCCGCACCTTTTTAGTCCCATAGCTAAAAATTCCATTCTTTGCCAAAGCTGATTCTTGCATTTTTTAAAGTCTTCATCTTTCATTCTTGGATTTTCACTTTTTTTTGCGCCAAATAATTTTGAAAAATTAAATTGTTTTGTGATGGCTCCCACTCCCAATATTGCCATTAAGGAATATGGCACAACCACATAAAAACTTTTTGTCATAATAGCGTCCCCATGGACCAGCTCTTTTATAAATTCTGCGTAAGAAGATGTTTGTATTTTTAGCAATTCATTAGTTTGTCCTGCCTGTAATATTTTAAGACTATCCAAATAAGGAGTAATATTTATTTTTCTGGATTGCATCACAATCTGGCATGAAAAATCCAAAGAGTTTAAAAAGTTTTGGAAAGCGTAAACCACAACAGACTGGTCATCATCTGACATTAACGCAAAATTTATAGAAGAAACCATCAAGACCCCTCTTATATCATTATTTTTTAAAATCAAAATGCCCTCTCTGATATCCTGCACTTCTAAAAATTCTTGTGTTGCTTGTTCCATAATTTTTGTGAATCTTGAATCTTGTATTTTGAAGCTTGAATGGAATCTTGAATAAAGAACTTAAGATTCAAACTTTTTATCTTTTGTAGCTTTTAAAAGTCCATTTAAAAGCTTATTGGCTATAACCGATTGGTCAGCAATTATTTTGAATTCATCATTTGATAAATAATCAACATCTCTAGATACGATAAATTGATTTTGCAGTTCTACTAGAGATGCTTGAGCCATACAGTAAAATCGATTTTTCTCTTTTGACGATCTTCTTGAAAATCCCTCTGCGATATTAGAAGTTAAAGAAACTGCGGCGCGTCTCATTTGATCTATTATTCCAAATCTTTCTTCATTAGGAAACTTTTTAGTATTTTTATAAACCATTAAAACTAATTTATGTCCCTCTTGCCAAGCATAAAGATCTGTAAATTTTGTAATTTTATTATCACTGTTATTCATAATTCTTCATTCTATTCAAGCTTCAAGATACTAAATTCCAGATTCATAAACTTAAAATTGTAAATTTTAAATTAGTTTTTCTTCCTATACTCTACTATCTGCTTTATATTGTGTAGCTTGCTATTTTCTGATCCTGAAGTAGTAAATTCCTCTATATTTTTAATTTCAGGATGTTTTTTTACTCTAAATGGATAGGGATGTTCTTTTTTTTGCCAGACATAATCTTTTGACTTAGTTAAAAATAAAATGAAGTTTAAAAATATGATTACCACAGAGGTATTGTCAATTTTTACAAATGCTATTGCCGCCACTAATAATCCTATAAATATTGAAAAAATTACAAAAAGAAAAAAGGGCAAAGTATAGTAAAATAAAAGGCAAAAAGCGCCTCCCCCGACAAGCAGGAAAAATTGCCTGAAAGTCAAAAAAGAAATAATTTTTCCTTCAGATTCTATAAATTGTGGAATTGGATACTGAGCCATAAGTGATGAATCTTGAATTTTGTATCTAGTATCTTGAATTGAATGTGGAATTTAGAATACGAAGTTTCACATTCACTATTCTGTATTCTATTCCAGCTTCAAGATACAAGATTCCAAATTCTAGTCTAAGGGTTCTTTGTATGGGTCTGGTTTAACTGATTGTGGCGGTGGTGTTGATGGTGTCGGCGGTTGTGGGGCTGGAGTGGGTGCTGGTGAAGGCGCTGGCGTAGGTGTGGCGGGTTTTACTTCGGGTTGTGTGCCCGAAACAATCGGTTTTCTTTCTTGTTTTATTTTTTCTGCATTTTTTTCTACATCAGTAATATCCACTTTTTTCACACCTGGTGCTGGCGGTTCTTCTTTTAGTTCTTGCTCCTGAATTGGCGCGCTGGCGCGTATTTTATTCAATAGCTCCTCTTGAAAATCTTCTTTTTTACTTTCCGTTTTTTCTTCTTGAGCCATCTTTTTTCTTTCTGGCTCGGATTTTTTACGATTATATTCCTCTAATTTATCTTCTGGCACTTTTTCTAATAATGGAATTAAATTATGTACAATATCTAATGCAATGTTTTTTGTTGTTTCTTTTGATGTTCCCAAACCCTTATGTAGAGCTTCAAGAAATTCTGTATTGGAAATTTTTTCTAAAACAAAACCTTCAATCAAGTTAATCAAGATAATTTCTTTTGGATCTATATCTTTTTCTGTGTCGTCAAAGGCCGCATCTTCTCCTTCTTGTAAATTATATTTTTTTATCAAATCAGCAAGAACGTTATCTGCTTCAGCCGAGAATATTACAATAATATTTATTTTTTCGGTCATAAATTAGAAGTTAGGGTTTAACTTTTTTAATTGCAAGCCATACCCTCTTTAATTCATTATACTTCCTATTTTGTACATTCTTTTCGTTTTTATCGGTGGTTGCCGCCGCTGCAGCTTTTGCTGCTGTGCCATCTACTCGTAGTTGCATTATATGGCTTCTAACTGCTGCCCTAAGTTGTGGTTCTGCAGTTTCAAATGCTTTGATACTTTCGGAACTCATTTTCTTCATAGACTCATATGCTTTTGGACTTATGATATCGTCCTTGTCAATATTTCTAAGTTGGTCATGAAACATTCTTGGCATAGCTTCATTAAGTCTTTCTGCAATTGCCATTTTTTGATAGTCTGCCCTTTTTTTCCCTGGGTCAGCTTTTTCAAGCCTATCCAACCTTTTTGTGTTATATGCTCCATAACGGTAATCTTTATTTTCAAATTCTTCTGTTCTTTCGCCATATTTATTAGCATTAATAAGAGCAACCTCACGATCTGTTGCATCAATAGTATGAAGAATATCTCTTTTTAGGGCTTCTTTTAAGAACTTTGCTCCTTTGGCTTTTCCTTTTTTAATTTCGTCAATAACTTCAGTGTCTGTCGCATCTTCTGTATTAACTTTATAGCTTGCATAAGCATTATTAATTAATCGTTGTTGGGCAGCTTGTCTGGTCATACTAGGATTTGTGGCTAATAATTTACCTATTTCTGTTTCATTTATTCCTGCAGCTTCAGGGGTTCCCCTTTCTTCCATAAGTTCTTTTTTAGCCTTTAATATTTCAGGAGTAGATGGAGAGTATGCTGTTTTTTGATACTCTTTTCTCATTTCTTCAGCTTTTTCTTTTAATCGTATTTTTACTTCATCATCTTTTATGCCAGGATTCATTGATTTTATACCTGATTCCCAACTAGCTTTCTGACTTTCTATTTTGTCATTTATTACTTTATTTTTTGCTTCATCATCTGTTACGGGTTGATATCCTAAAGTTCTTTCTTTAATCTTTTCATCACGCATTGCTTGTTTTTCTATCTTAATATCCATTTCGCTTGGTTTGTATAGTTTTACATCTTTTTGCGCTTTCTTTTCGGCAGCTTCTTTAGACATTCCTGAAGCCATATTTGATTCTACCCATGTTGCTTTTTCTTTTGCGATTAATTGTTGCTTTGCTTGTTTATCAGTAACTTCTGTTAGTAGCTCAGGATGTGCGTCAGTAATAGTAGATTTTTTGGTTCCATACGCAACAGCATGAGCGGCAATTTCTTCTTGCTTGTCTTTATCTATCATTCCAAACTTTTTTTGCCCTGCTAACATTTCTGCCGCAGCGGCCTTGTCCTCACGTGCTGTTTGAGAAGAAAATCGTGTTATTTTTTGTTCTGCTATCTCTTTAAGCTTCTTTGGATCGTCAGCAAAAACCGCATTTCTTTGTTTTGCTTCAGCAAGTCTCTTTTTTTGATTTAACAGCGTTGTACCCTGTTGCACAACGCCAAATTTTTCACCAACAGAAGTTGCCTTATCTTGTGCCCAGTTTTTTGCTCTTGTCATTCCCGATTTATCCATTGTGATTTTGGCTCCCGCAAGGCCGACTTTTTTACCTAATGAAGTTGCCAAGCCGGCTCCCATTGCCGACAGTTGCAAAGAAAAAATAAATCCTATTACTAAAAACATTCCGGGCACAAAAAAAGTGAATAAACTTGATAAGCCATAACTATTCCCGCTTAGTTTAAGATCCTTCAAATTTATCATTGCGTCATTTGTTAAATTTCCAATATGAAGAAACAGGGCGCCAAATATTCCAATAAAACACCATTCCAAAAAATTACTTAACCACTTGTCAAAAACCATTGTTTTTGTATATGGTAAAACATAACAGGCAAGCGCCAACGGCGATAAAATAACTAAAATCCATAAAGCTATAATTCTAAATAAAAACAGAAAAACATAAAGAAAACCAACAATGCCTTTCATCATATTAAAAAATACATTACCAAATATTCTCGCAGCATAAAATGGTGGAGATTCAACTTTACCGTCTTTGCCATTAACGGGAGAAAGTAGGCCTGGGATTTTTTCTACCGCTGTCAAGTCAACAACTGATGTATTCGGTTTTTTTAAAAATCCTTTCATTATTATATTTGATGCATCGATAACTATTCCACATATTACCAGAGAAAAATTAATTAAAAGGGCGGCTATTATTAGTTTGGCTAAAAGTTGTTTTGCTTCGTAATTTTTAAATCTTAAAATAGTTGCCAATGCTATTACAATAAGCGCTACAACAATAAGCATATTTGCAAAGTTTCTGACTATTGGCCAGCCAGTAGAAACTGCCGGATTTTCTGCAAAAACAGTGCTTGTATACCTTACACCCTCTATTGAAAATGCTATAATAACATTTAGTAAAGTTCCAGCTATGAAGGAGAAAATCGCGGAAAAAATTAAGGGGATAGATAAGAAAAATCCAGTAATAATATTAATTCCAGTGTGGATTGCATTAACAACTGGATTGGGAATATTTTTAGTTAATGAAGTAAAATAACTTTCGCAACCGTCTTGGAACCAAAGACAGAACTCTGCAGATGCTGTCTTCGGTAAAATAATTCCTGCCAAAATAAAAAATAAAAGCAGAGAAATTATGATTTTTTTTTGTTTTAAAACAGAAGAGAAAAATTTAAACATAAACATTTAGTTATTATATCACAAATTAAAAAGCAATAATCAACAAGTAATCCACAGCTAAAAATTCATAGTGTTGGTTAAATTTATCCAATCTTGGATGTTTAAAGTTTCTGCTCTTTGAGTCGGTTTTATATTATTTTTTAATAACCAAGTATTTATTTCTTCCCTACCCTTTTTTAGTGTTTTAGATAAATTATTTGCCAGTTGTTTTCTTGGATGCAGAAAACCGGCTTTGACAATTTTAAAAAATGTTTCAGCGGATACCGTGCTGTTATTAGATTGCTTCGCTGTGGCTCGCAATGACGAAAAAGAATGGGGGGTAATTTTAATTATTGCTGAATCAACTTTTGGGGCGGGCCAAAAACATTCTTTTGAAACATAAGAAATAATTTTTGCCTCCGCATAAAATTGCACAGACACTGCTAATATGCTCATCCTTGGCGGTTTTGCACAAATTCTCTGAGCGACTTCTTTTTGAACCATTAAAATAATTTCATCTGGCTTGTTTGCCCCCGCACCAATTTTTTGGTCGTGGGGGTTTTCTGCTTCTAGAAATTTTCTGATTATAGGGGAAGTTAAATAATAAGGAATGTTGGCGACAACCTTATAATTTGAAAATTGAAAATTGAAAATTGAAAATTTAAGAATGTTGCCTTGCACGATTTCAAT
>OBEQ011003170.1_pt1 | contig 10354 bp, 11 predicted proteins | sample 1670901 | NCBI WGS metagenome assembly OBEQ01 (sample SAMEA104232315, study PRJEB22302) | groundwater metagenome | biome: forest; feature: aquifer; material: groundwater | place: USA | collected 2011-08-07 | depth 5.4 m | reverse complement strand
GCCTAAGGCGGAGCCGTGGCAATCTCGTAAAGGAATCCTCTATGAGATTGCTTCGCTGTGCTCGCAATGACAGATGGCGGTGAATTTCCAGCTAACTATTCCCTATCTTGCTTTTGGTTTAAAATTATTAGATAGTCTTTTTAATGGCGACCGTTATTGCTGTTGCGAATCAGAAGGGGGGAGTGGGGAAAACTACAACTACTCTGAATCTTGGTGTTGCCCTCGCCTACCTTGCCCAGGAGGTTTTGGTTGTTGATTTGGACTCCCAGGCAAATCTGACTAGCGGACTTGGTTTTTCTAACGTTGCGAATTACGATATTTCGGATGTTCTGCTTGATCCTTCTTTGGCATTTTCGGCTCTAATTCACTCGAGAGTAGAGTTTCTTAGTCTTTTGCCTTCTTCGGGGAATTTGGTTGGTATTGAACTGCTATTAAAGGATCTAGATTACAGGGAGAGTCGTCTAAAACAAGCCTTGTCTTTATTGTCTTCCCAGTACCGGTATATTCTCATTGATTGCCCACCGTCGTTAGGATTGCTTACTATCAATGCTTTGACGGCGGCAGACCATGTGTTAATTCCCATGACAGCGGAATATTACGCGCTCGAGGGGCTGACTTTGCTTAACAAAACTATTAAAAGAGTTCAAGAGACACAAAATGCAGGCCTTGATCTCCTAGGCATTGTGCTAACTATGTTTGATTCAAGATTACAGCTTTCCCAAGCGGTTGTGGGGGAACTTCGGGAGTATTTTCCGGATTATATTTTTGATACCCATATTCCGCGGAACGTTCGAATTGCCGAGGCCCCGAGCTTTTCATTGCCCATACAAATTTACGCGCCAAAATCTCCCGGGGCGCAAGCCTTCATGGATTTAGGGAAAGAAGCTTTGCTTAGACTGGAAATGGACCGGATTGCCGAGAATTTAATTAAAGGAGATCAATATGCCGTCAAATTTTAGATTAGGCCGAGGGCTCGACGCCTTGTTGCCGCAAAAAACACTTTCATCAGCGGACGGGGTGAAGACTTTTCTTGAAGTTTCCGTCGACGAAATCACTATTAATCCTAATCAGCCAAGAAAAAATTTCGCGCAGGAAGAACTGAAATCATTGAGCGAGTCCATCAAAGTCTATGGCGTTTTAGAACCTATTTTGCTCAGTGAACGACCGGGCGGAGGATACATGCTACTCGCCGGGGAGCGAAGGTGGCGAGCGTCAAAGTTAGCGAGTTTGAAGACCGTTCCCGCCATTGTTAAAAATGTCGCCAAAAAGGAAGCGCGTTTTATAGGGCTCATAGAAAATGTGCAGAGGAAAGATTTGAATTCCATTGAGTTAGCTCAGTCGGTAGAGGTCTTGGCTTCTGAATTTAATCTAACCCATGAAGAAATCGCTTTTAGCCTAGGATTTTCGAGGCCACGACTTACCAATCTTTTGCGATTACTCCAGCTATCCGATGAAATCAAAGAGTATGTTGTTCAGGGACATTTATCGGAAGGGCAAGCTCGCGCTTTACTTGGAATTGAGGACGAAGTGGAGCGCGCCGCGCTGGCTAAGAAAATAGCCCAAGAGGAATACCAAATTTCCGTTCGCGATTTGGAGCGAAAGAAAAAATCAAAAAGAAAAGATCCTAACATCGTTCACTCCGAAGAAGAGCTGGCTCGAATTTTAAAAACGCAAGTTCGCATCACGCATAACCCAAGAAAAAAATCAGGATGGATCGCGATTAATTACAGCGGCTTGGAGCATTTTGAGAATTTGTTCAAACGTATTTTAAGCGCGGGGAAATAATTTAAGAATGAGAGGGAAATTTTTGGTTCTCGCTCTTACTGTTTTCACTTTTAGTGAAAATCTGCACGCTCTGCGCCCGTCTCCCATTTATCTCACCCTAAAAAGTTCTCCGCAGGATTTCAAGCTTTTTGCCAACGGGGGCTTTGACGGCAATTGGTATGTTGGGTACAACTCAATGTGGATCGCCCAGTTCGATGTTCCTGTCGGCACTTTTACTCGTGTTTTTGTGGGCGCTAAGTTGGGTCGCATGAAAACAAAACCGGTGCCGGCTGTCGATGGCGAGGTTCGGGAACGAAAAACCGTGGACTGTGAAATTTACGCGGGATTAGCGCCGCAGGCGGCATGGAAAAATTCAGATAGCTATTTTCTAACTAACTGCGAGGATATACCCTTAGAGGGGGTACGAGACATGCCCTTAGAGAATGTTGGTGAGGCGAGATGGTTTTGGCGAGAGGTTCCCTTAGCCGCGCTACAAGTCGGTAAGAAAAATTATCTAGGCGTTTGGTCTACCACGGCGGAGGCGTCTGATTCCGGGACCGCCCCTATCATTGCCGCCTCGCAAATAGAAGGCAGTACTCAAGCTTGGCTTAATCGCAGTATCCAGGGCGCTCCGCCACCTGATCCGCAAAGCGCCTTAGAAACGCAACTCAGCGGCTACGCTCCCGCGCTGGCCATCAAACTAATTACGGAAAACTCCACGGACACCGTGCGTGTGGATTTGGTGAGTTTTCAAGAAGCGGGGGATAAACTTCTTTGCGAGGTTCAGGTAGCGGCCAATAATTTTGATCGCGTTCGTCCGGAGGTTTCCATTGATGGAACGACCTGGATTAGTTTTGGAGGTGCCCTATTTAGCCCGCCGTTTTTGGTAAGCATTGATAGGAAACAAATAGAAGCCGAAGTCTCTAAAATTTGACCAAAAAGAGAAAGGTCGATCAAGTGTATCTAAGGATCACAGCCTGGGATGAATGGGGCAATAGCGGTAGTACGCAAAATTTCCAAATCTACGTGCGTATGTGAGAAATTGCGCAAATTATGTATAACTAAGTCTGATAGATTATGGCAGAAGATAGCAAAAGAAGGAAGAAGACAGCGCGGCCAATTTATCCCGGGGGCGTTCCGGATGTTATGGATGTTCGCGAACTTTCCGGTTATTTGGGCATTGGTAAGTCAAAAATATACGCGATGATCCGTTCCAGGAGCATCCCGGCTTCAAAGATTAGCAGGCAATACCGATTTTATAAAGCATTGATTGATAAGTGGCTCCAGGAAAGAGTAATTACCGAAGAACCTAACGCGATGCCGCTTTTTGAGCAGAGGAAGCAGACGGAAGATAAGTCTTAGAGGAGGATATGCTATGGCAGAAAAATTGGTCAAATTAGGCGTTAAAAGAGAAGACGGGTACCTTTACTATGTGGGCAAGGATGGTTATGTTTGGAGAGCGGCAATGGCTCGCGGCGGCAAGAAGGGTGGCAAGAAGCAGAAAGTGGTCGCAACCGCCAAAAATGGCAATTATCCCGTCAAAAAACAGTCCGGGTATCTTTATTTTGTGGATAAGCATGGAGATCTGGCTCGGGCGAAGATGGTTAGAAACTAGATAAAACAGCGCCAAGTTTTTAGTTTTCTACATCTTTTTTATTTTTAGGACAAAGCAAGTGCGCCCGAATTTGCTTTGGAAAGATACTGTTTTTTCCGTCGCTGTTAATCCTGTCGCCATTTTGCTTCGCAAAACCAATGCGGAGATATTAAAGTCTGAGGCGGCTAGAGAGATGGTTCGCCTTTGCTTTTACGAGGCGTTGGCGGTTTTACAGCCGGCGATCGCCGGATCTGAAAAATTGCAACAGTTAGAAAACGAATTTTGGAGTTTTCTTAAGCAATCCAAAGCTCGCAAACCGACAAAACCTAATGCCTTATTGAGCCGCGTGCTCAAAGAAGCGAAGCGTCAAAATATAAAAATTCCCGTTTTAGAAACAACGAGCGTATTGGTTAAAGCTTATGAGTAAGATAAGCCCTAAATTTTTTTTAGCACTGCTTGTAGGTCTAGCTAACACACGCGTTGCGCTAGCCTCGGATTTCGATCGCGCCATAGCGGCGATGGAGACCGAGCTCAATCGTTCTTTAAAGGAATTGCGCCTGGAAAACGCGGTATCCCCGTATTTCATTTCTTATCGATTAACGGCAATCGAATATTACTCGGTTTCTTGCACCCATGGGGATATCGCTACGGAAGAGAGGGAGATTACGCAGGTTCCTTTCGTTGAACTTCGGGTGGGTAGTTATGATTTGGACAACACTTGGGAAGGCTTTGCTACCGGGCGTTACGCGGAAGGCGGTTCGTTGCGTTTTGATGAGACAAGCTTACGGCAGATTTTCTGGAGGTTAAGCGATTTGGCGTATAAAGACGCCTTGAGAAAATATTTTGACAAGAAGGCCAGACTCGCTCAGGAGTTGGAGGAGGAAAAGCTTCCCGATTTTTCCAAAGAAAAGCCCGCGACCCAAAAAAGTTTGTCGGATAAAATGCCTAGCTTAAACACAGAGGCGTTGCGCCAGTTGTGCCAAGGCGCTTCGGCAGAGTTTAAGAAGTATCCCTCGGTGGATTCTTCCGAGGTGGGATTCCAGTTTAGCTCAGAAACCAGAATCTTAGTCAATACGGAAGGGACCCGCTTAATTGAGGAATCGAAGTATACGCCTTATAGTTTTGGAATATCCGGGGAAGCTAGGGCGCCTGATGGATTGAAAGTTTCTTCTTTTCGTAATGGGAATGTTCGTTACGCCAGTGAATTTCCCGCGGCTAGAGTTCTGGCGGATTTAGTTAAAGAGGTAGCCGAGGAAGTCGTTAATTTAAAAAACGCTCCCGTGCAGATGCCGGAGGCGGCTCCCGCCATGTTAGACGGCGTTTCCACGGGGGTTTTTTTCCATGAAGCTTTAGGGCATCGTCTGGAAGGAAGCCGGCAAAGGGAAAAAGGTGAGCTCCAAACTTTTAAGGGGAAAGTGGGACAGAGAATCATCCCGACATTCTTGACCATTATTTCAGATCCTACTATGCGAGCTTTTGGGCAACAGACCTTGTCGGGCCATTTCGATTTTGACAGCGAAGGTGTTTTAAGCCAACGCGTGATGCTTGTGGAAAAAGGCGTGCTTAAAAATTATCTGCTTTCCCGCCGGCCAATTGGCGGATTTTTGAATTCCAATGGCAACGGGCGCGCCGGGGCCGGCAATCTCGCGGAGGGAAGAATGTCCGTTTTAATCGTGGATCCGATTGAGGGGTTGTCTCAGGCCAAGCTCCGGGAGCGTTTTCTTGATGAGATTAAAAGTAGGGGCAAAGGTTTTGGTTTTCGGATGGTTGCTATGCGATCAGGGGAGGCGCAAACCAATCGCGGACAGAGCCAAAGCTTTGTGGCGCGGCCTCGCTTGATATACAAGGTCGACGGCAATGGTCATGAAACTCTAATTAGAGGTCTTGAATACGTAGGGACGCCGCTAACTGCCATTGATAAGATTGTCGCTGCTGGCGACAATCAGGTGCTGGGCAATGCCTACTGCGGAGCCGCTTCGGGCTGGGTGCCAGTGAGCCATATCGCCCCATCGGTTGTATTTTCCGAGCTTGAATTGCAGAGGGAACCCGAAGAGCGTTTGCGTCCGCCTTTGCTTAAACCGCCCATAGCGCTGCAATAATGAAGTTACTAACGTTTTGTTTTTTGTTTTTTGCCGCGCATCTGAGCGCCCAGCCGCCGAATATAGATCGGGATATTTTTGATCCACTGGTTGCGGAAATAAAAAGGAGCGAGAAACTTCAGCTGGAAGATTATCCAAAACCGTATTTTTTAAGTTTTAGAGTAAGTCAGTATAAAGCCAATGAGATTTTGGCCTCCGGAGGTCAGATTTTATATTCGGCGCAAACTGGAGGCGGCTACCTTCTTCCTGAGGTACGCGTTGGCAATTATGATTTCGATGAAAGTCCCGATACTTGGGAGTCTTCACAAGTCCGGGGGTTTGTCTGGAATTCTGATGATCCTAAAGTTACCAGGCAGCATCTTTGGTTCGTTACGGATGGTGAGTATAAAGCGGCGTGCAATCTTTACAACCAGAAAAAGGCCAAGCGCTCAGCGGAAGGAATACCGGATTACGTAACGGACGATTTCACGCGCGAGAAAGCTATGCGATATTCTTCGCACGAAGGCGCAACTTCCGCCGGCGTTTTTTCCGGCTATAGCACCGAAACGATCAAGCGAATCAGTCTTTTACTCAGTCAAGATCCCAGGATTTATTATTCCCAGATTAGACTGAGCGCCAAATTTGTCACAGTTCATTTCGTGAATTCAGAGGGTACGGAAATTGTTTATGATCGACCGGAGGCTGTGATTTATTTCAGTCTTTCCGGTCAAAGCAAGAAAGGGCTGGCGCTAGAGGTATCCAAAAATTTCTACGTTCCCGATCCCAAGCAGCTTCCAACCGAAGAGTTGCTGAAAAAAGAAGTCGCTCAACTCCAAGACAGTTATTTCAGACTTTGGGCGAGTTCCGAGGCTCATGGAATGTCCGGCCCTTGTCTTTTGGACGCGGCGGCGGCAAGTCAGTTGATGATTGCCTTTGCTTCGCGCCTAGAAGGGGAGCGGCAAAGAGATCCCAACGAACCCCAAACTTTTCGAGACAAGATTGGGGAAAACGTTTTGCCCGCGTTTCTTACGTTGACGGATGATCCCACCATGGAAAGTTATAAGGGTCAAAAGTTAATGGGCCACTATATTTTTGACGAGGAAGGCGTGACGCCGCAACCCGTGGCTTTAATTGATCAGGGCGTATTGAAAGGATTCTTGCTTTCCCGCAGGCCAATTAAAGGGTTGCCGCTGAAATCCAACGGGCACGGCCGGGCCGATCCCTATTCTTCAGCCCACGCGAGAGTGGGCAATCTTATGATTTCTTCTGAGCGCAAGAAAAGCGACGCCGATCTCAGGGCGATGCTGCTTGAGGAAATCAGAAACAAAAAACTGCCCTTTGGCATTATTATCGAAGGTTTGGAGGCCTTTCATCCCGAATCTAAAACAGGAAGCCATCAAACTTTTCGCGCTAAACCCGAGTTGCTTTACTATCTCTATGCCGATGGCCATCAGGAGTTAGTGCAAAACGGCGAAATTGTGGGCACCCCAATTAATTTAATGCAATCAATCTTAGCCACATCTGATCGGGAAGAAGTGTTTAATCTCACTCAAGAAGGATCCGGAGGGACCATCGCCGCTAGCGTTGTTACCCCAGCTATTTTGGTATCTGAAATAGAAGTGCAAAAGGGATCCGAACAGCCGATGCGACTGCCGATTTTAAAAAGCCCGTTGGCAGAATAGAAGATTATGACCGCGAAAATTATTGATGGCAAAGTCTTAGCCCAAGCAACGCGTAATCGGGTGCGTGATGAAGTCGCGCTTTTAAAAACAAAAACGGGCGAAACGCCGGGGCTTGCCACGGTGGTTGTGGGTGAGGATCCCGCGAGCCATGTCTACGTGAATGGAAAAATCCGAGCTTGTAAAGAAGTAGGTATCAATGCTCTGGATCATTGGCTGCCCCAGAATGCAACCTCGGCGGCGCTTCTTGATCTTTTGGGGCGCCTATCCCAGGATACAGCTGTGCACGGTATATTAGTTCAGATGCCCCTGCCAAAGCAGATCGCCGACTCCGACGTCTTTGCCGCGATTCCGGCGCAGAAGGATGTTGATGGTTTTGGTTTTCTAAACTGGGGCAAATTTTTCAAGGCAAAAAGTATTTCTGAACTGAGCAATGTCTTTGTTCCCTGCACGCCGTTAGGGATATTAACCATACTGGATTCCCTAAATTTTACCGTGGAAGGGAAGTCGGCTTGCGTGATAGGCAGATCGAACATCGTGGGTCGTCCTATGGCGCATTTATTGACGCTTAAGAACGCGACAGTCACCATTTGTCATTCACACACACAAAATATGGGTGAGATTACGCAAAAAGCCGATCTAATTGTGGTGGCTATCGGGAAACCGAATTTCTTGAAAGAAAACATGATTAAGTCGGGGGCTTGCGTTATTGATGTAGGTGTCAACCGTCTCGGTGACGGCACGTTAGCAGGAGATTGCGACACAAAAGGACTGTTAAACAAGGCAGGTTATATTACTCCGGTACCAGGCGGTGTGGGCCCGATGACTATTGCCACTCTCTTGCAAAATACCCTCGCTGCTTTTCGAAGAACCAACCCTCTCTAGGGAGAGGTTATCCGGGTCATTGCTTCCTTCACGAGGTTTAAAATATCCTGGTCATTGTTTTTTTGGGGTAGTTTATCCAAATGGGGGAGCAGGTTTTTATCTCCGGAATTTCCGGCGGCTACAAGTGTGTTTCTTAAAAATACAGGCCATTTTGCGCGTCGCACGGGTGTTCCCCTGAAATAGTTCTTGTAGTCTTTTTCGTCCCAGGACAGCGCCGTTTTAAGGTCTAACGTATTAGAAATTGCCGGATTCCACTCTTGGTCTTTTTCGGATTTTTCCTTAATTACCTTATCCGCTCTTATGTTGAATGGGCATACCGCTTGGCAAATATCGCATCCAAAAATTAAATTGCCAATTTTTTCTTTCATGGTTTTTTCCACGGGGATGGTTTTCTTTTCTATGGTTATGTACGAGATACAGTTTTTTGCATCCAGGTGGTAGGGCGTTATACATTGGGTTGGGCAGGCTTCGATACACCTCGTGCAGGTACCGCAGTGATCCAGGGTTTCGTGGTCTTTTTCTAGGTCTAAATTGATGGCTATACCTGCTATAAAAAAATAGGATCCCAAGCCCGGGTTAATCATCATGGTGTTTTTTCCTATCCAGCCAATGCCTGAGAGTTTGGCATAAGATCGCTCTAATATAGGGTTCGCGTCCACGAATATCTTACCTTGCGTTTTTGGCTCCAACAGCTGTATGTCTTTGATGGTTTTTTTTAGCCTCTTATAAATGATTTTGTGGTAATCTTTGTAGGTTGCGTAGCTCGCGATCACGCCCTGGCTCCCTTGGTCTTTTGGGGAACCCCAAAAAATGGGTTTTGTTGGGTTTTTTCTATGCAAATCATTGTCTTTTCCTTCATTCATATCCTTGTCTTCTTGATTGTGTCCCAAAGTTTGGGCGGGATTATTTCTTGCTTCCTCTATATGCTCGACTTTGGTGTTATTGGATTCTTTTGGTGGAAAAATTTCTTTGTTGTCTAGGCCATCCCAGATCTTTCCCATTCCGTCATTGCGAGGTCCCGCCAGTGGCGGGGCCGTGGCAATCTCATAGAGGATTCCTTTATGAGATTGCTTCACTACGCTCGCAATGACAAAGGATGGGGAAGTTGTGAGGCTACCCAGCGCCGGTTGCGTTGTTTGGTCAGGGTCCGGTTGTTTTGAGATTTGTAAATTTAGAGTAGGTCCTTTGTAAAACATTGCCGCCACAATAATGCTTTGGACTTCGGGATACCACTCTTGCGCTGAAACTCTTTTTGGATTTTCCAGGTAGCCCATTTCGCCGTGGTGGCCGGATTGTAGCCACTCTTTCCAGAAATCGACATCTTGTGGATGTGGATCGCCCGGCGCTATACCGACCAAACTAAAACCGTTATTTTTAACGGCGGCCTTTATCTTTTGGGTGAGTTCCCATCGTGCCTCCGGCACTTCAGGGCCCCGCAGCTCTGTCTGCGGGGTTGTTCGGTCTAGGTCCATGCCTGGTTGAGTATGCGTTTACCCAAATCCAGCATGATTTTACGCTGGCGCTTTGTTCTGTCATCCCATCCCAGGCAGTGCAGTAGTCCGTGGATATAAAGGAACACGGTTTCCTTGCCCAAGTTCCAGCGGCCCGGTTTCTGTCTTTTGGCTTGCTTTAGATTAATGAGGATTTCGAATGCCGGCTCGCTTTCTTTATCGTTTGTCGGCAACAGGCCGATGTTTTCCGGATAGCAGAAACTCACAACATCTGAGGTTTCTTGCTTACCCCAAAACATTTTTTTAAGTCGGATTATATCCCGGTCTGTTCCCAACACTACCGATATGTTGGTGGTGGGTACCCCTTTTACACTATTACAGGACTTTTCTAATTCTGTCATTCCCGCGAAAGCGGGAATCCAGTTTCTGCTTTTTGTTGATGGGCTGGACCCCCGCCTCCGCGGGGGTGACGATCCATGCGACCTTAGTTTCTCAAAGAACCCCAAATCAACTATATGTTGAGTAGCTTCTACTATATATGGGTATATGGACTTTGAAAAAAGAGAATCCCGCCTAGTGTTGGTTGAGGTTAGGGTTATTTGTATTTTCCCAACTTTCATAAGCGCGAATTACCTTCTTGACCAAGGGGTGACGCACAACATCTTCCTCATCTAGTTTGATGTACGCTATATCTGGTATGCCTTGTAAAATTTCTTGGGATGTGGCCAAGCCGGACATTTTGTTGTCGAGATCAACTTGAGTAACGTCTCCGGTAACCACAATCTTGGATCCCACCCCCATTCTAGTTAAGAACATCTTGATCTGATTAAGAGTGGCGTTCTGGGCTTCGTCCAAAATCATAAAGGCATCTTCCAGAGTTCGTCCGCGCATATAAGCCAGGGG
>OBEQ010704566.1_pt1 | contig 10355 bp, 11 predicted proteins | sample 1670901 | NCBI WGS metagenome assembly OBEQ01 (sample SAMEA104232315, study PRJEB22302) | groundwater metagenome | biome: forest; feature: aquifer; material: groundwater | place: USA | collected 2011-08-07 | depth 5.4 m | reverse complement strand
CGTTGATGCTCAAACAAATTGCATTCGATAACATCTGCCACGAACATCTCGAGTACTACTCGCTTCAATCCCTTACCTATCTACTTGACCAGCACGATATGCAGATAGTCGACTGCCAGCTCAATGACGTCAATGGCGGCAGCTTTAGGGTGTATATAAGAAAAAATAATGCCAATCCAACTACGTTTGCGACTGCGCCATATCGAGACGTCGCAAGTGCCCGCGTGGATTCGATATTCGCTTACGAAGAAACGCTCAATCTTAAAGATCCCCAAACATATCTCGATTTCTACAAGAAGTCGTGCGAGCTGAGAGACCAGACGCTCGCCTTTATGAAAGCCGAAAAAGCAAAGGGTAAAAAAATATGGGCATACGGCGCGTCAACAAAGGGCAATACGCTCCTGCAGTGGTGGGATATCGACAACATGCTCATCGATGGCATTGCAGAGCGTCAACCGACGAAGTACGGACTCAAAACCGTGGGCACCAATATTCCCATTTACTCCGACGAAGATATGCGCAAGGCAAAGCCCGATTATCTTTTGGTGTTGCCTTGGCATTTTATCGAATCGTTCATTCGACGAGAAAAAGAATTTCTTGCAAGAGGCGGCAAATTTATTCTCCCCTGTCCCTATTTTGAAGTAATTGGGAAGTAGCGCAAAAACTTTTAAAGATGAAATATTTTATTTGGCTTGCGCATCTCAAGCAAGATAAGGCCGAGCGGGAAGGGTTGGAGCAAAAAGACTTTCGAATCCGGAGTTATTGCTTTTCCTACCTCGAGCAACTCCTTGTGAGTAAAAAAGCGCTGCTCCACACCTGTCCACGGCCATAGTGGGCGCAGTAGTTTGGGGCGAGTACCGTAGTACCATGCCGCATGATAGGAGTACGTGTACGGAACACTAATGAGTGCTACACCGCCAGGCGCAAGCGCTTTATAATGCTCGCGGGCCACCGCAGTTGGATTATCAAAGTGTTCTAGTAGTCCCTGACTCCAGACAAAGTCAAACTTTTCTGCTAGAGCAAGTTTAGTACAATCATCTACCGCAAATCGTGCGTTAGTAATCCCGTGCTCTTGCGCCCAGGCAGCCGCTTGCGCTACAGCAACATCTGAAATATCAATGCCTGCCAGTGCTTTAATCTCCGGACACAGTGAGAGCGTTAAAGAAGCACGGCCGCACCCAAGCTCAAGCACGGTAGACGCAGGAGTAATGTACTGCCGCAGAACAAAGCGGAGAAAGAGGTTATACGCAGAGCGGCCAGTGTCTATGACACTATTAAGTATTCCCCTCCGCATCCAAATCCCCTGCCAGTCAGATGCTTGCTCGGTGCTTTTTTGCATTCAGGCAGTATACAGGCCTTGGAGCTTAGCATCAAAGGTTGCCATCATCTCTACAAGAGCGTTAAATGATGTTTCGGGCTTCCATCCAAGCGCAGCGCCCGCACGGGCGATATCGCCGCAACGCACGCGGGCTTCGGGCGGACGATAGAAATCAGGACTAACTTCAACAATTACTTTTCCTTGTGTATCGAAACCTTTTTCCTCGACTCCCTTTCCTTCCCAATGGAGTTGCATCCCGAGAGCGTGCGCTGCTTCTTCGACAAATTCTCGCACCGTGTGAACTTCGCCTGAAGCAAAAATGTAGCTGTCGGGCCTCTCGGATTGCAGGGAAAGCCACATACCGAGCACGATATCGCCGGCAAAACTCCAATCACGCTTCGCATCAAGATTCCCCAAAACAAGCACTTCGTTCGCTCCGCTTGAGATACGCGCACATGTACTCGTTATCTTGCGAGTAACGAAATGCGCAGGCCGCCGCGGTGATTCATGATTAAAAAGAATGCCTGACACGGTAAACAAAGCATGCGCCGAGCGATAATTTTCCACCATGTGATGCGCTAAGAGCTTCCCTGCGCCATACGGGCTCTTTGGTTGAAAGATAGTGCTTTCTTTTTGGGGAGATTCTTTGCTGTCTCCATACATCTCTGCCGAAGAAGCTTGGAAAAAACGCGTGCGAGGCGAACATGTCCGAATTACCTCTAAAAAATAGAGTGGCGCGAGAGCGGTACTTGCTACGGTGCCCACCGGATCCTCCCAAGGGCTTTGCACGCTTGAAATAGAGGCAAGATTATATACCTCATCGGGCATATGGGTTTTTAGGGTCTCATTCACAAATTTCTCATCGGTAATATCACCAACGATCCATGTGATCTGTTTTTCTATTTTTTTGACGTTATTTCTGTCACTCTTGCCTGACGTTATGGCTATCACCGTATATCCTTTTTGTAGAAGTAATTCAGCCAGATAGGAGCCGTCTTGACCCGTGATGCCGGTGATAAGTGCGCTCTTTTGTCTCATAGTCGAGGGCTCCTGAAGATAATAAGATAATTAATGAAGAAACTAAGCGCCGCGACACAAAGTATAACACCTGCCTCTGCCACAAGATACCAGATGTGGAAGAAATTAAGTCCTATCGACTCAAAGATTCCTTTGCTTATACGAAGCAAGAACACGTTAAGCCCAAGGCTACTGAACGCTAAGAGTATAAAAAATATAAACTGCTGGTGCGGCAAATAATGCTGCTCTCTATAGGCAAATGTCCAATATTTTTGGAGTGAAAAACCAACAATGGTTGCCGTACAAAAACCAACAACAACGCCCCGCAGATACTGAGTCTGCAATCCGAGAATAGAGACCCAGACATACAATATGAACGTTTGTACTCCGCCGGCAAGTGCCCCCGAGATACCGTAGCGCATCAAAAACCAGAGACGACTTTTATGTTGGTAGCAGCGCTCAATGAGAGACATACTTAGTGTACGGTGTTCATTTTTGAATAAAAGTAATTATATTCTTAGCACGGTTTTGCCAGCTGTATTGCTTTACGTCCTCGCGCGCCTGACACGCGCGCGCAACCGCCTCGTCAGGGTGTTCGAGCGCATAGCGGATACCATCTCTAAGCGCCTCTGGATCATCCGACTTCACCAAAAACGCGTTCTTCTCCGAAAGCACTTCCCGAAGCGACGGCAGGTCAGATGCGACGATCGGCTTCCCGCTCGCCATGTACGAAAAAAGTTTCAGAGGTGAGGTGTATTTCGCCGAGATATCGCTTTTCCCACTGTTGGGCAATACAAGCACATCGGCGGCAGACTGGTTGTCAGCGAGTTCTTTATATGGACGAAAACCGAGAAAAGTACTCGCGGGGTGTTCTTTTCGCAGTGTGTCGAGCAGTTCCGCTCCCTCACCGATGATAATAACCCGGACATCGGGAATAAGGAGCTCTGCGGCAGCGTATAATGTATCGCTTCCCTTCCACGTATCAAGGAGACCGATATAAAAAGCCAATTTTGCATCACCCGAGATGCCGAGTCGTTTGCGTGCGGACTCTTTTGATTCTGCGTGGGAGAAATCGTCAAGATCGACAGCATCAGATGCCGTGAGGATATGTTCCGCCGGAACACCGCGCGAGATGAGCGCCGTACGAATTCCTTCCGTGATAACTACTATTCCTTGTGCGCTTTTCAATCGCGGAATAAGTCCTGAAATAGTTGGAGTAATCGTATGAAGTTCAAAAACCGTTTTTGTAATCGGGACCCACGCATACAACTCTCGTGTATAGACAAAATCGTATTTCGAGGAAAGAAGATGCAGCCACGCGAAGAAAAAGAATGAGAAGGTGCGCAACCAGTAGAATAGTTTTCCTTGTGTGCCCGGAAAGAAGTCAATGCAGAAAAGTTGCGTAATTTTGAAATTCGGTTTTACGCCTGCATAGGTGAAGGGATCCTCACCGCTCGTCCTCGCCCGGTGTGGTACAACAAGCTCGACTTCGGCACCAGTGTCCGCAAATGCCTCGCACGTCTTCAATATCTGGATGACGTGCGCCCAGTCGTCCGGTATTCGCGCTGTTGAAAGATAGATGAGTTTCATAGAACGGAACATATACCACCTACACCCGTGCGTACGGCTTATCTTTTATCCTTGCAAATTGCACCTCTCGGGAGCCTCGTTTCAGCTTGTGTTGATTCTCATAAAAGGCTTGCTTCGGGGAGACTGTAGATATGTCGCCGAGCAATTCTTTTTTCACAAAAAATGTATTTGCTCCATTTGAATCACAGCCAATACATGCGTACCCCTTCTGTGCGCCGAGTTTGACGAATGCGGCAAGTGACGCGCCGTGGTAGAGTCCGATCCCATCTTCTTGATAGGTATTGAAACTCGGCTTGTATACCGATGATATCGCCTCTTCCCATCCGTATGTCGAGTTATATTCGATGACGACTACACGAGGATCGACGACAGTGACCTTTTCCCATACCCAGTAATCATTGCCATCGATATCAATCGCCAGCAGATCCGGTTGTGCCATGTGCTTCCGGCTGGCTAGAATTGTATTGATGTTGTCCTTGGTAATAAATTGCCGATGAATGTCGAGCTGCGCACACTCTTCCCACGGCATGAGGAGTTTGAAAAAGAGTTTTGCGTCAGAGACGTTTTCCGGAGAGCCATCCATCAAAAGTCCGCGCCAGCCAAAATTAAGTATCAAATTGGTGGAAATGCATTCACGACCGGTCCCCATCCCAAATTCGATAAAGGTTCGTGACGTAGTGCCTATTTTAGAGAAGAGCCACAGCAGAATACCGTCTTCGCCATTTTGGGAATATATGCGAAATTCGTGTTTATTTATTTCTGCATGGGGATGCGGTATCGGAAAGAGTGTTGCCGCCACCGGGCCGTTCTGCAAGGCAAAGCCGCTGATACCGCGTATTGACTTTTCCATCGCCGTGATCTGCCACAAGAGCCGGTGAAGATCAAGACTCCATAAGTGTCGAATGTTGCGCAGAAATAGGCGGAGGCGACGCGGGAGCAGTGCTTTGAGATCAGGCATGATGATTCATCTATGACGTTAGTGGGTGATGTATCAGATACAAGAATATAGTAACATAGATTTAGCACGCTATTGACATAGTACCTACTTATGGTATACTTTTCGGCAGACTCTAGGCAATTCTGTCTAGATAAATGCACCTTGTTAGACTTTACACAGGAGTGCGAGCGATGCCCCTGCATCATGTGGTCCTGATTTCTTTCAAGCCGGAAGCGACTGATGAGCAACGGCAAGAGATTTATGATCGGTATCAAACTATGGATACCGATTGTGGCGGTCAGGAGGCTGGGATTCTTTTTTGGAAGGTTGAGCATAATCTTGACCTCCGGAAAGGGGTCCATCTCGTCGAGAGTGCGATCTTCACTGACAACGATGCCTTGCAGGCATTTCGGCAACATCCTGCTCACACAGCACTGACGAGAGTGTTGAGCCAGATCGCCGACTGGCAGGTTGGCGATTTCAACTTCTCAGAACAAGGAGAGACTGGTGAAAACGTTTGAACAGTATCGAAATCAGTTCCAAGGTTTGTATGAGGCGGTGAAGAAGACACGTGCGCAGTCGGCCCGGCCGCATCGCGGGCATGGGCTCGACCACGACGTGGCGGTTGCGATGATGGGCACCGATATCGCCCCCAACGACCGTATCGCCGAGCGAGTGTTTTGTGCCGGACTCATGCACTCTATCGACCACTACGTGGCCGAGGAGGATGAGGTTGGAGCGGCACTTGATCGCTATCTCGACACCGTCTCCAACTATTTTGAGCCGCAGGAGTTGGTTGAAATCAAGGAAGCGGTGCTCCGGCACATGGAGTTCAAAAACCGGGACATGGACACACGGAAACCAACGCAACGCACTCTGATGGATGCTGACAAGTTGGTCAACATGGACCCGCTCGTCGTCGTCCGCTCGGGACAATTCCATCCTGAGATCCCCGCTATCGAGCTTGAATACATCGGCACAAGCAACGGCCAGAGGTACGCGAACCCCGCGTCCACGTACCCGAAACCCTGCAGTGTACTCGACGACCTGCGCGGTTGCGTTGAGTGGAGTGAGCCGGGATGGATACACTATCCCAAAGCTCAAGAGCTTGCGGACGAACGCGCTGGCTTCATCAAGGACTACATCCGAAAGGCAGAGGAGGCGTTCAGCTTCCTCTGCCTCTCAGGAGTTGATCTTTAAAATTTAGACCGCAAGCGGTCCGGAGCACGTTCCATGATGGAACGTGCTCCGTCTTTTTATATATGCTTCAAAAACTGTTCGGAGTGTTTGGTGGGATTCTGATATTTTTCCATATCGGCATCAACCATCATCTGTACTAATTCTTTGAAAGAGACTTTCGGTTCCCATCCAAGCACCTTTCTCGCCTTGGACGGATCTCCAAGCAGATGCGGTACCTCGAGCGGGCGCATAAATTCTTGTTTGGTTTTCACACAATCGCGATAATCAAGCCCGACATACGAAAACGCCTCCTCACAAAATTCGCGGACGGAGTGCGTTTCCCCGGTGGCAATCACAAAATCATCTGCTCTCGGCTGCTGCAACATACGCCACATTGCTTCCACATAATCACCGGCAAATCCCCAATCACGTTTCGCCTCAAGATTGCCCAGATACATTTCTCGGATATAGCCCATCTTTATGCGCGCGACTCCATCAGTTATTTTCTTTGTCACGAATTCGATGCCGCGAATCGGCGACTCGTGATTGAAGAGGATGCCGGAGCTTGCAAAAAGATTGTAGCCGATCCGGTAATTGTTGGTAATCAAATGGCCATACAGCTTCGCGACAGCATACGGACTTTGCGGGGCAAAGACTGTATGTTCGTTTTGTGGCGGAGGTGTCAATCCGTACATCTCCGAAGTGGACGCTTGATAAAAACGAATTTTGGGGTTGACAAGGCGGATCGAATCAAGAACGCGCGTTACACCGAGAGCACATACTTCCGCTGTCGAGATCGCTTCATCGAATGAGACTCCGACGAAGCTCTGTGCCGCAAGATTGTAGACTTCATGCGGATCGGCTTTCTTGAGCGCCATCATAATGGAGGTTTGATCGATCATATCAAGCGGTATCATTTCAATATCCTTTTTCACATCGAGATAGTGGAGACGCCAGTAATTGCGAGTACTTGACCGCCGATACCCACCGAATACTTTATATCCTTTGCTGACGAGGAACTTCGCAAGATACGCCCCGTCCTGCCCCGTGATACCGGTGATCAGTGCTCGTTTCATGATGCGCTATAAGAATTAAGGACTTGTCGGAATAGCTTGAGTTTACCATCTGCAGTGAAATTGATATCAATCCTCCGCGCCGATGCGGCCGCCCGTATACCCATTTCTTTCCGGACGTCGGTGGGCAACTGCTGCATCTTGAGGATCGCTCCCGCGAGTGCGTCGATGTCGTTAAGCGGCACGACAAATCCATTTTCACCTTCCTTCACCACCTCAAACATCTCCCTGTTTTCATAAATCACCACGGGATTGCCCATCGCCATGCCCTCCAGAATCGACATGGTGAGACCGCACGCACGCGGAGTATTTTCCAAGTCGCTAAAACAATCAAGCGACTTCAGTATCCTTCCCAGATCAAGCTCGGATACACGCCCGAACAAAAAGATTCTGTCTTCTACTCCTTCGACCTTGGCGAGTTCGCGCCACTTGGTTGGATCCCCAGACCCTCCGCAGATCACCGCACCGATAGGATGCCCCGCTTTTTTAAGCTTGGCGATAGCTTTAATGAGATGATCATGACCTTTCCGCGCTTCGAATGAACCGACATTGCCGATAAGGAAAAGGTCTCGTGGCAATGTGAGCATATCGCGAAGCGTATGCCGATCTTCGCTAATACCAAGATTAGCAAGGCTATTATAGTCGCTGCCGTCGTAGACATATTCGACTTTTTCTTCAGGGAGATACGTGAGCGGTCCACGGCAGCAATAGGGCCCGGGTGCGATAATAAGATCGGCCAACGCAAGGAAGGGTTTCCAGTACGCGCTTCTCTCGTCGTCATGCAAGTTTCTATTGGCACCCATCGAGAGATCGTGGATCTCCGCATAGGTGTCAAAGATGATGGGAATATGACGTCGTTTTGCCACCATCGCAATCATAAACGTCTGTATGAGAGCCGCTTCGGAGAGAATGATATCCGGTTTGAATGTGGCAATGACACCCTCCATATACACTCCATAGGCAGGATAGAGTATGACTTCGGGACTACGATGCGGGTAGATTTTATGGTAGCTACGAAGCAACTTGATATAGAGCAGAGGGTTTTGAAAAAAGTATCGGAGAAGAAATAACGCTTTTTTTATTTTGGTCGGCTGTGAACCGTACTCAAAAAAATATTCCGCATTCACACCAAGATCGTCGGCATTTTTGGGTCGGTAGACGAAGGTAATTGCCACCGAGTGGCCCTGCTCCTTCCATACACCGGCCACCAGAAGGGAGAGTTTCGGCACGCCACCATAGGGTGGCGGCATGCTCTCTCCGGTTGTTCCGCTAATGAGAATCCTCATGATGTAAGTACGGAGACGACGCTGCAAATCTGCTCTACCACATATACCTGCTCTTTTTTGGTAATGCCGGTGCCACTTGGAATATAAAAACCGTTTTGCCCCAGACGTTTTGCAATTGGACAATCAGATGGATTGATCAGACCTTCTTTCTTGAAGCACCGCTGCTGATTGAAGGGCACGAAGTTTTCCCGCGTATCAACACCACGCTTCCCCAGCTCCCGCATGAACCAAGCGCGCTTCCCCGCCAACTTCTCTTTGAGCTCAAGCACGAACATCCAGTATACATTGAATGCGTATGGTTTTTCAACTGGCAAGACGATTCCGGGAATATCCGCAAGGTGTTTCAAATAATACGCCGCCATAGCCCGCTTCTTCTTCAGTATTTCATCTACGTGCGTCATCTGTGCCGCACCAACAGCAGCTTGCAGATTCGTCATTTGGTACTTGAAGCCGAGCGCCGCATGCATGAGTTTTTCCTTGGTACCGAAAGCCAGATTCTTAAGCAGTTGTACCCGCTCGATCAGCGCTCTGTTATTGGTGGTTACTCCACCACCTTCGCCGGTTGTTACAATTTTATTCGCATAGAAGCTGAAGCATCCGATGTCTCCGATTGAACCTGCGCGCTTCCCTTTATACAGCGCGCCATGCGCTTCTGCAGCATCTTCAATCACATACAGATTGTGTTTCTTGGCAATCTTCATCACAGGATCCATATCAACCGGATGACCAAAGAGGTGTACGACGATGATTGCCCTTGCCTGCTTCGTGATTTTACGTTCGATGAGCGCGGGGTCAATGTTTCCCGTATCTGATTCTGAATCAATCGGAATGGGCTTTGCGCCAAGATAGAGTACGGCAAAAAAAGTCGCCATGGAAGTAAGGTCAGGAACGAGTACCTCGTCCCCTTTCCCAATGCCAAGCGCAGCAAGCGCTACATGGATAGCGGTTGTTCCGCTATTGGTAAGTGCGGCGTACTTCGTGTTGCAGAATTTTGCAAATGACTGTTCAAACTCCTTGAGATAGGTGCCATGCAAACCAGAAATATCACCCTTGGTGATAGCATCACGCACATAGCGCCTTTCAACCCGGCCCAGAAAGGGTTCGCCGATAGAGACTTTCATATCTTAGGTAATGAGTTTTTCGCTCTCAACAAGACGGATAACATCCTTCTCGTAGTCTTGGCCGTTACGTGGACCTTTCGTAAGGGAGAGCATCGAAGCATCTTCAAGCGCTTTGAGTGCGTGCCACTCGTTGATTTCGTGACGCACAAGATCACCCGGGCGTACCGTTGCATGTTGGACATGTCCATCTGCGCCCTGTTGAGAATAACATTCGATAGCTCCGGAGAGTACATAATCCCATTGAACTGTATGCTCATGGTAATGGTTCCCACGCACCGAACCGGCTTTGATGGTGAGAAAGGTTACCGCATCAATAGCCTCGTGCGCCAGGATATCTCTGATCTCGCCCCGCGCGTCTTCGTGGTTCGGTGTTGTATGCTGTATATTCATAGTAGGCTTGGAGATGGAATGGGAATAATAAATTTGCCACCCTTCTTAGTATACTCTTTGTTGTTACGTATGATCTCTTCAGCAAAGTTCCACGCCAATAGCAGCGCATAATCGACGTTTTCCTTCACCAAATACTCGTCGGGCACAATAGGAATATGCCCGCCGGGAGTGTAGCGGCCGATCTTAAGCCGAGCTTTTTCCGTAGCAAATGCAATATGGCGATTCGTGAGTCCGCAGTAGTTAAGGAGCGTCATGCCTTTTGCGGGAGTTGATACTACTGCTATTTTCTTTCCCTGATGAAGTAATTTCTCAATAAGACTTGTCAGTTCGTAGCGATTCTGTTCCACTCGCTTGGAAAAGCTCTGGAGCGTTTTCAAATCGTGCAACTTTTGTTTTTTTTCACGTGCAATCATTTCCCATACACTCCCATCCACCTGATGCTTT
>OBEQ011099836.1_pt1 | contig 10356 bp, 28 predicted proteins | sample 1670901 | NCBI WGS metagenome assembly OBEQ01 (sample SAMEA104232315, study PRJEB22302) | groundwater metagenome | biome: forest; feature: aquifer; material: groundwater | place: USA | collected 2011-08-07 | depth 5.4 m | reverse complement strand
GGCTCCGTCTCCTTGCCTGCGCTCACATGGATGCTGGAACCTCTCCTGCCAGAGCAAGACCCGGCCATGCTCTACGCCGATGGGGGCTCACTCAAAAGCTACCTCGCTCTCTTTTTTGGAATCCTGATCCAGCGGAACGTTCAGCACCTCAAGCTGAAGCCGAAGCAGGGAAATGTGCTCTACCTGGACTGGGAGACAAACTGGGAAGCGCAAGAGCGACGGATGCTCCTTCTCCAAGAAGGGCTCGGCCTGGTACCCAAGGCTGACATGCTCTACCGACGTTGCTATACACCACTCGCGGACGACATCGTGCAACTCCAAAAGTTCGCCCTGGAGCATAATGTCGGGTACATCATCGTGGACAGCCTGAGCGGAGCCTGCGGCTCGGACCTGGAAAAGCAGGAGACGGCGGCTAAGTTCTTCGGCAGCTTGGCAAGCCTGAAGGTGGGAGCTCTCGTGATTACCCACGTCGCCAAACAGAACACCGGGCCTTTCGGGTCCGCCTACTGGCGAAACTACACGCGGAGCGCCTTCGAGATGCGGACCAGGATGGAAGCTCAGTCGAGCCGCGCTGATGTAGCCCTGTTCCACCGGAAGATGAACGATGGGCCAATGCTTGCGCCACGGGGCTTCGAGTTTCTTTTCTCGCCCACCAGCACCGTAGTCCAGACCTTCGACGTTCGGGACGTACCGGAACTCATCCAGGATGCCACCCACATGCAGCGGATCACCCGAGCCGTCAAGGAACATGGGCCTGGCACCGTTGCAACTTTGACTGCCGCAATACAAGAGGACGGCGGCCAGATCAGCGCGAACGTGGTCAAAACATACCTCAACCGTGGCCTCGAAAAAGGCATCTTCGTCAGGCTATCCGGCGAAAACTGGGGCCTCGCAGGTGCCGAAAGGGAATCGTGAGTATTCGGAGCGTAACATTGTTACGTAACATGTTACTGTGGCTGTAACATGGGTAGGGTATACCCCCCTTAGGGGGTATCCCCAGTGTTACGCTGTTACAGGCAAGGCAGAAAGAAAGAAAGGGAGAGGGAGCGTTCCATGTGCCGCATTGAGTTCTGCGCTGGCGCCCGTGACCTGTGCCCGGAGATGGGGAGGTAGCATGAAAGGATTCGTTCTACGGGAGGTGTGCCGCTGTGTGGCCGTGGCGCCACCTATTGTCTTGGCCCAAGTATGGCTTGGCCTTAGTCCTTGGCAGTTCTGGGCGTTCCTGGGCACTATCTTGTGGGCCGTCGTGTGGGCCGCTGAGATAGCGCACACAGAGAGGAGAACACGATGAACGCAGAGAAACGTGCAGCGTTGGAGGTCTACAACAAGGTGCCTGTGATAGCAGCGCCCAAGTAGCGAAAGGGGAACACGATGCCGTATCGGGTAGGTATGGACAGTTTTGAGTGGGATCAGCCGGGTCAAGGGACAGAGGCGAAGCACGTAAAGCTGAGAGGGCTTTACGGGGAAGTGTTTGAGGATAAGGCCACTTACGAGGCAGTGATGCAGGCGATCAACGCCGTCCTGCACCCGCAAGTAGTCAAGCGCCGCCACCGCAAAGCGAAGGGCGAGGAGGCGTAGGCGATGGCACAGCCCACGAGCGAGTCCCTAACGTACAAGACCATCACGGAGTTGCGCAGGTGCATCGAGGCGCTTCAGGAATACCAGCTTGCCAAGGCCGCTGAGGACGCCAACGAGAAGATCATGCGCGAGAACGAACCCAGGAAGCTCGCCCTGCTCACGACTCCTCACGTTGGCGTCTTTCACGCAGCCGCGCACAGGGCCACGCTTGACGCCTGGCGGATGCTGGCGCGGTGGAGGAGGGGCCGGTGACCATCGCGCCCACCGCCAACCCGTGCCAGCGTCCTGGCTGCGGCGGCACCATCCTGTCGCTGTGGGGCGACCTTAGCTGTACCATGTGTGCCCGCCCAGCCAAGCCCGTAGCCGTCAAACCTGCTCCACAGAGCCCCATCCCCAAGCGCCCGCTCCAGGAGGCCCAGGCCGAGTACCACCGGCTACGGGCAGCGGGTAGCAGCATCGAGGATGCTGCCCTGGAGATGGGGTTGGCCGTGTCCACCATAAACTATTGGGAACGCATCGCGGATCGCCAAGCCGAGGCGGGCAAGTTTGCCAGGAGGGGGTTTACCGTGCCGACCATCGCGGCGAAGCTGGGGGTGTCGAGGCAAGTCGTGGCCCGCGACCTGGCGGCAAGGAAGGGGAGACCATGAACCTCACTAAGAGGGCCGTCCAGCGCATCAGGGCGAACGCGCAAGGGAAGGGCGGCAGGCTCAAACTTGTTCCCACCCCAGAGGATGTCGTTGCTCTTTGCTCCGCGCTTCTGGTGGCCTGGGAGGCCGCCGAGCGCGAAGGGGCAGTGCGGGCGTTGAAGGAGAGCACATGAACCTGTCCCCCAAGGCCCAGGCCGACTTTGAGGCCCTGGCGCACACGCTGACGCTGCCGGACGGGTCGAGGCCGCTGATGGAGGCGTGCCCCAGGTGTGACGGGGCTTGGGGTGTACCTTGTGACAAGTGCGCCTGCACCGGCCTCGTCGCCACCCCCTACGTGCGCGAGGAGGTAGAGGCGGCGCTGTTACAGGCGAGAATTTCCATTCCATCTGTAGGCGTTGCAAACGGAGGGCCATTCAATACTTCGGCAGTTGTGAGAGTGCCCCCAGCTTGGGATGCACGGCGGATTAGTCGAGGCAGCACCAGCCCCAACCCAGCCGCCATCGCGGGGGCGTTCCTGGCGGCTGCGCGGCAGGCGGTGGAGGCGCAGGTGAAACATGACTGACAAAGAACGACTCAATTGGCTAGGGAAGACCTACGGTGCCGGGCTTATTTCCGACGATGCCGGGCGATGGGCCGTCACGGTATCTGGAATGCAGAACGTCCCCGATCCAGATAAGGCCAGTGACATTTCGACACTCTTTTTCGTCGAGGCGCAAGAGTGGAAGGGATCAATACGCAAGGCTATCGACTTTGCTATAAAGACAGAAAAGGCGGAGGGGAAGGAGGCCAGCCGTGGTTGACGTTATGCCCCTCGCCGCCGTGCAGCGCCGCGTGGTAGCCCGCCGACTTCTACGGCAAGGGGCAGCCAGTCTAGATGAGTGGCGTCGGGATGAGGTGTCAGAGGCCCGCGCCAAGGCTGGTCAACGCTGCGAGACCTGCAAGAAGGTGTTCGTGGAAGGGGAGACAGTGCGGCTGTTCTCGATGGCTGATACCGTGTTTATGGAGTGCTGGAGGCAGCACCGAAAGGGAGGCGTAGCATGACTGGAGGACAAACGATGAACCCTGAACACGAGGCGACGATCCGCGACCTGCCGCACATGAAGAAGCTGTGCGCGATACCAGAGGCGTTCGCAGAGGGGAATGAGGGAACCCCCGAGAGAATGCTGGGCCTCTACCTTACTCGCACCATCGCGGCGCTGGAGGCGGTGCTGGTGGAGCGCGACGATGCTCTGGCCCTGGCCGCGAGGCTGGCGAGGGCGCTGGAGATGGAATCCTCCTGGCAGTCATTCCGCGATACCAGCCGCACGTTGTTGCTCGACACGCCCGCTGTCGTGGCGCTGCTGGAGCGCAAGGAGAAACCATGAACCCTGAACACGAGGATACGATACGCGAGCTACCGGCGATGAAGGCGTTGCTGGCCCGCACCATCGCGGCGCTGGGGGCGCTGCTGGCGGAACTCGACGAGGCCGCTAACAGCAGCTTGGCGTGGAATGCGGCGATTGAAAAGGTAGAGCAAGAGCGCGACGATGCCCTGGCCCTGGCCGCGAGGCTGCGGGAGGCGCTGGAACGTGTCCTTGGCAGCATCGCCGAACTCCACATGGATAGCCGTGAGCATGATGAAACAAGGTGTGAGGCGTGCGCAGGGGAACATGGAGCCGTCACGGCGCTCGGCACTTACGAGCTCGCCAAACAGTTTTTCCCGAGCTTGAAACCCACGCCTGCTGTCAAGGCGCTCCTGAAGCAGGGGGTGGGCGTGCCGCTGGATAGGCCCCTTGAAGAGAGCCTGGGTATTCTAAAGGATGAACCATGAAGCGCATCGCGTTGACCCTGGACGCCGAGACGGGCGAGTGGCAGCTGCGCCCGTGCCCGAAGCACGAGGCCCTGTGGGAGGAGGCGAGCCGTGGGTAAGTGTCGCTCGGTGCTACGGCTTGAGTGTGCCGAAGAGGTTGGAAGGGAGGGGCGCTGGGCCTGGAGATTCACCTGTGTACTACCCCAGGGCCATAAGGGGAGGCATTCCACCAGAACAATAAGAGTGCTCGGCGTAACCTGGCCCGCCACGGAGCGCGAGACGGCAGGAGGCCTGCCATGAGGGCCACCGTCGTCGGCCAGCGGTACACGCTGCGGATACGGGACGCGGAGTACTTAGGCGCGTGTCCGTGTCCTGCGGTCGGTCTAGGGTTTGCCCGGCTCGAAGGGGCAACCGTTATCCGCTTGGAAGATGCCGCTGCCTTCGTGTGTGAGAAATGCGGGCAAGTAGCGCCCTGGCGATTTGGTTACGCCCACATTTTCGTGGACGACCATTATTATGCCGTCCCCGAGTGGTGGCTGGAGCCGCTGCCCGTGGCGGTGCGCCCGTGACCTGGCAAGCTGTCCTGGCGAAAGGGTACGCGGCGGCGACGGTGGCCAGCGGGCAGCAGTTGGGGATGCTATGAAGCTCCTTGACCTCTATTGTGGGGCTGGAGGAAGCGCGATGGCAACGATAACGAAGCAGATGGTGTCCCCTGGCACAATCACGGTGGTCTGCGTGTGCGGCGGGTGGATTCAGTATCGAGTTACCATGCAGCGGTCAATGGGGTTGCCGGGGAAACGGTACTGGGGAGACGACATCGAAATCATGGCTTGCTCGCAACGGTGTCTCGTGAAGGAACTGGCCCTCCAGTTGGGCTTGGAGGCGACGGCATGACGACTGCAAAGCCCCGCCGTGGTGGTATGAACAGGGTGAGCAAGGAGGAGGCCCGACTCATAGACTACCTCGAAGGGACTAGCCCCACAACGCCCCGCCGTGGCCCCAGGAACGCGCCAGAGGCCCCCTACCGGCCTTACCCTGGCGTCTACTGCGCCAACGCCATGGGGGTGCCCATCCAGGCCCCAGCGCCCAAGAAGCGCACCCGCCGCAAGGCCACGGTTTTCGACCGCGTGAGCGAGCGCGAGTGGCAAGCGGAGATCATCGCGGCGGTGCGGAAGCTGTACGGGAACCGTGCCCTGGTGTACCACACTTTCGACTCGCGGAGGTCTGATGCTGGGTTCCCCGACCTGGTGATCTGGCTACCAATAACCGAAGATCATATGTTCCCACGTCTCTTGATCCTGGAGTGCAAGACAGAGAAGGGCAAGGTGACACCAGCGCAAGAGGCTTGGATAACGGCCTTTGAGACGCTGACGAACTACACTTCGAGCGTTGAAGGCACTGTAGCCGTGGTGCGCCCCAGCGACAAGGAGGAGGTATGGCGATGGCTGGCACCGTGAAGGTGGGCGACAAGGTCACAGTGCTGGATTATTCAGAGGCTCACGGCGAGGTGGGGGTTGTATTCCTCATTACGCGAGGGCTGGTCATCGTGGAACTGGAAGGCCAAGATCCAAAGGTGTCCTGGCCGTGCTATGAACACGAACTGAGGGTAGCGGAGCCGTGATACGCCCCTTGATTCAAGGACGGAATCTAGCGGTAAACCCGCTTAGGAGAAAAGCCCAATGCCAACTGATACAGCAGGCCCAGAAGGACTCCGCGAGAGCATCGGTGCACAGGTAGATGGAGAGTTGAGGCGTCTCCAAGAAGAAGCAGCTAATTTGGTGGGGTAACTAACCCCTCACAGCACGTACCAAAAGGGTTGATTCCATGATAGGCTAAGGTATGGGCGGAAGCAAGACCAGACGACCGGCACCTTCTTATGAGGAAGGACGCTTACGGGATCGGAGCATCGGGCGGATGCAAGACCCTGGCTTCCGGCCCGAACATCTGGAGCGAATTGTCAAGAAGGCCCTACAGCGGAAAGAGGGAAAGGCCCCCGAAGGGGCCAACCCATCTTAACAGTAGAGTCCGCCAAACAACAGCGGTATCAGGCTGGTGGGCAGTCTCCATGGCTTCTCACCTCCCTTCGCAGCAGGGCACCAGGCTTACACTTGGTGCCCCGCTTCATTTCTAAGCACCCGCGAGGGTGGGCTTAGTCTGCTCATGGGCAGGCAGATTGGAAAGGTTCCCCTGCCCGTTGTTAGGTATCCCGCCCTGTGCATCAATGAGGTCCCGCAGCGCGAGGAGAAGATGGCGGCGTACAAAAGCAACCCCCCTGGCTAGACCGTGCTAACCAGGGGGGAATTTACCGTAGCGCGAACCTACCGCTGGGCTTCGCCCAGGCTCAGAACGCAACTACAGTATAGCACAAAACCGCCCCAGGAGGATGAGCCATGCCGTGGGTATACATAACGAGCGAGGAGTGCAGAGGCTTGTTGGCTCAATTGCCAACCTTGGCTGAGCGTATCAGGAGAATGCCAGAACCAATGCCGGGCGAACCCCGACACGAGTTCTCTGGTCTGCCCCCAAGAGTACGTAACGCCCTACTCCGCGCTGGCGTCAAGACTAAAGAAGATGTCCGCTTCCTGATTGACTCTGGCCGTCATGTGCGCTCTTTGGGCAGCCTGGGGTGGGGGCAACTTCGTGCCTTCGTCTCAGACCAGCCCCTACCCACCAGGATGACGGCTGTTGTCAAGAAGGTTCACTTCAAGGATGACTTTCGGCGATGTGCATGGGGTGTGCCCTTTTTCGATTTGGCCGAGAAGGACTCCGAGGTGACTTGTGCATCATGCCTGACAAAGGCTGCCCGCCGAGATCAGAGAACATAAAACCGCCCCAGGTGAGGCTGTCCCCAGGGCGGCGGGTAACGCCAGGTTCATGATGGCTGTCGTGGCCTGACTAAACGGTCAATGACTTCGTCAAGCCGTTCTAGCTCGTGTTGGAGCATCCAGCCAGACCTAACGCGCTTCTCCTCAGGAGACTTAAAGAATCTCCACTGTATGGCGTCGGACCACCTAACGAACCAGTAAAACGGCACAGGGTAGAGAATGGCGATCCGGCTCTCATAGTCCACGTATGCTATCCCGTACCAACGATACCAACGTGGTATGCGCTCGCCCTCTTGTAGCCGTCTCTGCATAAGGTTTATCGCTGCTTCTTGGGTCTAGGTCGCACTAGGAAAGCCATTAGAGTAAAAGCCTGAGCGAAGGAATGAGCGGCGGCGGGCCAGCGCTCTTATGTTGGTTGCAGGGCATACAGGCGGGGACGACATTCTCAGCGATGTGGTGTCCACCGCGCGCCAGAGGCAGAACATGGTCCATGGTGACCTTCTTCGGCTTCGCGCCGCAGTACGCGCATTTGCCCTTGTAGGCGGCGACGATGGCTTTCCATTGAGGAGCGGTCAAAGTTGAAGGTAGCGCAAGTTTACGGGCACGGTGACGGGCGGAAGCGACACGTCTGATGTCGGGGTTCGCTAATGCATTCGCACGCATGCGGAGACGCACGGACTCTTTGTGCGCCTCGTGCCAAAGACGGCCGTATTCTGGATGCGCTTCCCTATAAAGACGATTGCGCTTTGCCTCGTCCTCCTTGTGTGCCCAGTAATATGCCTTACGATATGCCCGCAGCTTCTCTTTATTCGCCGCGTTGTAGACGCGTTTGCTCTCCTTCGCCACCCGCTTCGCTCTGTCGGGGTTGGCCTTGCGCCAACGCTGGGTAGTAAGCCGCTGCCTATCAGGGTGCGCCTCCCGATAGCGTAGGGCGGCAAGGCGCATCTGTTCCCTTCTTCGAGGGGTGATAATATGAGGGGGCATCGCTCGACCTCCAATGTCAGCGGTGTTGGGGCGGGGGGTTTCTAGCACCCCGCCTCTCTTGTTATTATACCACTCGCTTCGGGCGCACTACCCAAGACAAAAACACGCCGAACTCGTATAAAATGATCAAAGGAACCGCTACAAGCGTTTGATTCACCATGTCCATCGTTGGCGTGATTATCGCTCCCATGATGAAGGCCGCCAGCGGAACATAGCGCCTGAACTTCTTGAATTGCTTGTGCGACACGAGCCGTATATGCGCCAGCAGCATCATCACGAGGGGCAACTCGAACACCACCCCCAGCCAAAAAGTCATCGCCAGCACCAGCGTCAGGTACTCGCTGATGCGGATCATGGGGGTGGCGATGTCTGTGCCGAAGCTCAGCAGGAACCGCAAGCCCGTTGGCAACACGATGAAGTAGGCGAACGCCGTGCCGCCGAGATAGAGGGCGGCGCCCATCGTGAGGTAGGTGCGAATGAGACGCCTGGGCCTTCTGCCAAGCATCGGGCTGGCGAATCGGTACAGGTGGTACACCGTGACAGGGAACGCGGCAACGAAGCCGCCCTTCATCGTGAGGTCTATTACGACGCTGAACATCTCGGTCGGGGAGATGAATATCGGCATCCCAGACGGCGAGAGTTGACCACCTGCCTGAGCCATCAGGAGATGGAATATCTCCCTGCGGTGGTAGAATGTGAGACTAGCGCCGAAACCGAGCGCAAGGAAAATCCAGAGGAGCCGCCACTTGACGCCCTTGAGCTGCTTCTTTAGAACTTCGCCGTTCAAAGAAGTAACCGGGTGGCACGCGATCCTGGGTTTAGGCTAGGTCGGGTTCTTCTTGGCACCAAAGAGTTTCGCGCCAACCGCCAGACCGACCATAATGAGAACGATTCCCCCAACAACGACAAGCTCAGTAGGCATTGGATTCCTTCCTTTGCGGTGCTTTGTGCTATCGAATCCGCACGTCTTTCGGTAGAGGACTTAGTTCGGTTCCCACCCCTTTCGTTCTCTGCCGCAGCCCACGCACGGCCTTGCCGAAGGCGCGTATTCCCAGGAAAGCCGTGAGTGCTGTCCACGCGCCGACGAAGACGCTAACCCTTACGGTGCCAGTGACGCGATTGACAACCTGTCCGATGGTGTGGTCATAGATATACACCAGGGCGACGCTGAGTATCAGACTCGCCAGCGCGTATTGGGCAAATACTCCCACTGGCTACCCTTTCTTTCCCGCCCCTATGTTGGTCTCTACGTTAGCCAGGAATCCGTCGAGCATGCTTACGCCGCGCCTGAAGCAAACACGGACGGTTATGTTCGTCGGGCTGAGGCCAGCGGCCTCGCCGCGCTTGAAGAGAGCAAGCAACTCTTCCACGAAAGCCGTCTCTGTCATGCGCGGGGCTGGGGCCTCGTTCTCCTTTGGCGCTCCTGGGTCTTTCTCTTCATCCATGATGCGTTCCTTGCCCCGCTACGCCGCTACCGATGGTTCCGATGGTTTCTCAGCCGCCTTAGCAGCCGCCTTGGCAGCCGCCTTGGCATCCGCTTTGGCCTTCTGCTCGGCCCCAGCCTTGGTCCTGGCCTCTGCCTGGGCCTTAGCACGGCTAGCCGCCCACGCCTTCGTTTTCGAGAACATACCGCACCTTCCTTTCTGCTTTTCTTCTTCGATTTCCGTTCCGCATCTAAATCATACACTATCAGTCAAGGAAGGCGAGACTGAGACCCTGAACAATCCCTTCACTCATTACTCGTCCTCGCCGTCATCGTAAGCGCGCTCGTTTTTGCTCTTGTGGCCGCTCATCCCAAAATCGTACCGGCCTGGCTTGTCAAAACTAGGGCGATGTGGCCTCGGCGTGGCCTGGGAGGCGGGTGCTGGCCCCGCACCCCCGCCAGCGGGCTCCTGGGCGCGAGGCGTGGCGTCCACAGGGGTAACGATGTAATCGTTGCTCTTGGGGTCATACTTAAACGGTTGAGGGATGCGCTCGAACGGGCCACGCCGCATGGAGGGCAGGATGGTGCGCCCGCTCATTCGATCCCCTCATAGGCGTCGTAGGCTTGGGCTGCTGACTGGGGCACCAGAAGCGGACACCAGATGTCGTTGAAGAAGTTGCCAGGATAGTGGCTAACCTCGTGCTCTTTTTGCTCCAGGGCGAACACGGTCACGCTGTTCATTTCCTTTTCCCTCCACGCCATTCTTCAACCACTACGATGTGCCCAAGAATCCAACACCAAGGCCGTCTTGAATGAGGCATATGGTGCCCATAGGATGACGGGATGCAGAGCCTATAAACACCGTCAGCGCGGGCGAGGGAGGCGCCGTTCATGTTGCGTTGACCATCCAGTGTTTCCCGCACTCGGTACATACCTGGCTTGAAGGATTGCCCACGAACACCTGCCAGAAACGTGAGCAGCGGTGACTAGCAGTCGGCATTGGGGTTGACCACCTTCCACGTGCGCTCCCAGAATTCGTAACTGCGTGGGATAGGGTTCCCAGGAATAACGGCCTCGGCGCTCCAGTGGTCGCCGTCCCAACGGGCGCTC
>OBEQ010865586.1_pt1 | contig 10357 bp, 7 predicted proteins | sample 1670901 | NCBI WGS metagenome assembly OBEQ01 (sample SAMEA104232315, study PRJEB22302) | groundwater metagenome | biome: forest; feature: aquifer; material: groundwater | place: USA | collected 2011-08-07 | depth 5.4 m | reverse complement strand
ATTTTAGTGCCGCCAAACGGCATAGCATGATCAAAGGCCCCGAAGCCGTTGACCCAAACTGTTCCGCATCTTAAAAGCCCTGCCGCACGATGGGCTTTTGTAATGTCACGGGTCCAGACAGCGGCGGACAAGCCATAAATGGTTTGATTGGCCGCGCTCAAGGCTTCATCAAAATTCTGAAACGATAATTGCGCCAAAACCGGACCAAAAATTTCTTCCTGCGCAAGACGCATTGGATTGATGACATTATCAAAAATCGTTGGTCCCACGAAATAGCCGCGTTTCATCTTTTGATTACGACCGTCCAAAATAAGTCTCGCGCCCTCTTTTTCTCCGATTTGAACATAACGCAAAATTTTATCAAGTTGCTCTTTGGATACAATCGCACCCATTTGGGTCTTAGGATCCATGGGATCGCCGGGCTGCCAGCCTTTTGCCTTTTCAAGCAACGCCTCAGTGAAAACTTTTTTGATTTTATTTTCCACAAAAAGTCTTGAACCCGCACAGCAAACTTCTCCCTGATTAAAAAAAATACCGTCGCAGGCAAAGGCCGCGGCTTGTTCAAGATCAGCGTCAGCAAAAACAATATTCGCAGACTTGCCACCCAGCTCAAAAGACAAACGTTTCATCGTGGGCGCCGCATTTCGCATAATTTCCTGGCCTGTCAGATATTCACCCGTAAAAGAAATCGCATCCACTTCGGGGTGACGAACCAGCGCCGCACCAGCCACCGGGCCATAGCCTGGAAGCACATTTAAAACGCCAGGAGGCAAACCAGCATCGGCTGCGAGCTCCGCCAGCCGCAACGCTGTAAGCGGGGTTTGCTCAGCGGGCTTCAATATAACGGTATTGCCTGCCACCAATGCTGGCGCAATTTTTTGAGTCGCTATCGAAAGCGGAAAGTTCCAGGGTGTGATCGCTCCGATGACACCTATTGGTTCGCGCAAGGTATAAGAAAAATATTGAGGGTTTGCGGGGATCGTTTCTCCGTTGAGCTTGTCCGCCCAGCCTGCATAGTATTCAAAAGCCTCAGCGGCACTTGGAATATCGATTTGCTTGCTATGTTGAATCGGCTTACCGGAATCCCGGGTCTCCAGAATGGCAAGCTCATCCGCATGTTTATGAATTTTTTCAGCAATTCGCAGCAATATCTTCGCCCGCTCACTTGCTTTCATTCGCGGCCACGGCCCTTTATCAAAAGCCTGACGCGCAACTTTCGCGGCCTTATCAATATCTTCAGGCCCTGCCTCCGCAACTTCAGCCAGGACTTCTTCATTGGCCGGATTGATACTTTGAAACTTTTTACCGGATTCGGAAGGAATCCAGCGACCGTTGATCCAGAGCTCGTAGTTCAGTACTTTTTGCTTCGGCAAGTTTTTCACTGCTGCGTTTTTCATTTCTTTCCTTTTATGATTGAAGCAAGTGCTTCTTCTATATCTGAATGTTTGAATACATAACCTTCGGCCTGAAGTCTTTGAGGAATCACTCGCTGCCCGGTCAAAAGCATTTCAGACATTTCCCCCAGCCCTAATTTAAGAACCCACGATGGCACCGGCAACCAGGACGGCCGACCAAGCGCACGGCCCAGAGCATAACAAAATTGATTCATATTTACCGGATTAGGTGCTGTTACATTCACCGGACCGGAAAGCTCAAGATGTTTTAAAGCTAATAGAATAATTCCTATCACATCGTCAATATGGACCCACGAAAGCCATTGATAGCCTGTCCCAAGCGGGCCGCCCAGGAAAAAATTAAAGGGCGGAATCATTTTCTTTAAAACCCCGCCGCCTTTTCCAAGCACCAGGCCGAGCCTCAAAAAAACAACACGAACCCCGAGACTTTCCGCTTCACTGGCCTGTGACTCCCATTTCCCGCAAGTCTCCGGCAAAAAGCCTTCGCCCCGCGGCTGGGATTCCATCACAATGGCATCATCCGTATCGCCATAATAACCTATGGCCGATGCATTGATTAAAACAAATGGTTTTTTCTTCGCCTGTGCGATGGCCTGCACGAGTATCTTCGTGGATTCTAACCGGCTACTCGCAATTTTTTCTTTTTGCGCGGCCGTCCATTTTTTTGCAGCAATCGGCTCACCCGTTAAATTAATGACGGCATGGGTATTTTCCATATAGTCGCTCCACAGGCCGAGACTTTTTCCATCCCACTCCATCACTTTCAGGGAGCCTTCTTTATTGGTGTCGAAAAAATCGCCTGGGGATTTTAAATGCGAACTTCTGGAAAGTAAAATGACGTCATGCCCGTCTTCTAAAAGGGCGCGAATAATGCTGTGGCCGATAAATCCGGTACCGCCGCTTACAATAATTCTCATTTAGCACGCAGGTGTTTATCACTCATGGCCAAAATGATACGGCATATTCCTCAATATTGTCCAGGCCCGATAAATTTGCTCGCTAGCCACCACGGCCGCCAGCTCATGAGGAAGAGTCATCGGACCAAAACTCCATTTTAAGTCCGGCTTTAATTCTTCTAACTCCTCTTTTGAAAAACCATCGGGCCCACCGATCGCAAGATGAAGTTCGCGAATCGATGAATTTTGCAAAAGACTCAATGCGGAGGCTATCTCCTCTGAGGAAATCGTTTTTCCCCCGGGGCGGTGACACACCCAAATCTTAGATCCCGGTTTCTTGATGTCAGCCCCTATAGGCCCTCCAACTTTACAAGGCGTGAATCGCTCAATGCGCTGGATATATTCCGAGAACAAAGAAAAGGCAGCCGGCATTTTGAAGGCTTTGGAAATTTGGGAACCGGATTTAAGCCACGACAAATGAAAATTAATTTTCATGGCCGGCCGACGGCTTATAGAGAAAAAAAACAGGGTTTGAAAGAAGATGATCATTTTTCGTCGATGAGGCAATCAAACGATAATAGGATTTTTGATTTACCGGGGCAGTCTCATCCTTGAATTCACGTGTAAACGGAGCTTCCTGGTCCCAAACATCAATCAGTTCTCCGTTGCGAATAAGAGATAAATGAAGCATTTCTTCAGCGTGGTCTGACGTTTCCATACGGAACCTTAAAATGGGTGGGCCCGAAACTTTAACTTCACCACCCATACAAGCTTCGCTTGTTGCTTCCGCCACACAAAATCCATTTAAGACAAGCCGGCGCTGGCCATTCTTTCCAGGAATAATTAAATAATACCGTCCACCGGAAAACTCCTTCAAAACATTGTCTGGTGTTTTTTCATTCATCCACAGTATATTTAAAATAGCATCAAGGGCCGTGTTACCACCCTGAATTCCCGTATAATCAACCTCCCCCACTGCCCAGACCGGTTTTTTTCGATTACCGGAACAATATTGCTGCAAAAGATGGTCCCAGGTCGCACCAGGTTGGCTAAGCCCATCGGCTTGAGGATTATCGATTTGCGCAAGTTCCACAGAATAAACACCCATGCCATCATATCCTTGCGTTTTCAATAATTCGTCACGGTAATCGTTTGAAATGGAATAAACATGCGTCCCCAAAACCGGAAACCTGAAAGAGATTTCTTCATGTGCAGTGGCATGCGACCACAAAATAAAGCCGTGATTTTGAGCCGTATAATCAATGACTTTTTGATACGGTATTGCACCTTGTTCGCCATGATAAGCATCAAACCCAGAATTATTTTTTCCCACAATGGGGATATTTTCATAGGCGGCGGGATCTTTCAATCCGAAAGCGATCAGGTCCTTACCTCGGCCGTTTAAAATTAATGGGCCTGGCCAAGGATTACCCGACCAATAATAAAAAGGGGTGATCACGGCCCCGTCGATAATCAAAACCTCAGGCACATCCTGATTGGCCTTTCGAATTCTCTCCAAATATTTTTTGACGCCTAATTTAGAAATCGAATTACGCTCCACGGTTTTCTTTAAAATTTGCGGAAAGGGCTGCAAGCCATATTCATAAGTCTCATGAAGAAGATCTGTAATAATGACAGCACCCACATCACGATCACGGGCCTTCTGCGCAATCACTTCAATAGGCTCGACTCCCGAACTGATCTCGGAGTGGACATGAATCGCAACCGCAATTTGCTGGTTTTGAGCAAATACCCCTGTGGGAAAAAGAAAAAAGGCGATTAAAGAAAAGACTATGGGGGAGAAAAAAATTTTCATTGGATACTTATATATCGGATGCTAGGGAAAAAAATAAAGAAAGATTAGATGAAAGGACTGCGGGGAAAAGACAGGTGGGCTGGGGCGCTAGGTTCTGTTGACATTTCTAATTGAAGCAACGACAGAAACGCGTTGCAAGCAGCACAAGGAACGAGGAGGAAAGCGCACCCTCTGTGGTGCGTTGACGACAAGAGACACCGTGATGCGCCGCAACGCGTCTGTCCCGAAGGGTTGTGGGGCATGGCCGCTCTCCTGCGTTGCTCCTCCCCTCGGCATAGTACTGCGACTATGCCATCGTCGTTGCGCCTTGGATTGCGTGCCATGGCGCTCACAACGCTGTCTCCAATAAAAATGTCAGCAGAACCTAATCTTCCCCATTTTCAAAAGATTGAAGATCTTCTTTGCGGCGCTTTTTACTGGCGGCAAATTTCTCGATCAAACTCAGACGTAACGTTACGTAATACTCTAATAGGGCCACGATACTTATAATGGAAATAAAAAGTGCACTGATGATGAAACTTCCGACAAACGTTGTCACTTGCGTCGTCAGAATCCCAACCAACCCAAGCGTCAGTGCAATAAAATAAGAAAAAAGAGCTGCGTTTTTTTCGCCCATTCCGATCTTCACCAAGCGGTGCGCAAAATGGTTACGATCTCCGCGCCACGGTGGAATCCCGCGAAAAAGACGGACTGCGATCACGGACAGCGTGTCATAAATCGGGACACCGAACATTAAAATGGGAATCAAAGGGCTCAGAGTGGAATGAGGTGAAGCATTATACCGGCAAAGGAGCGTGATGACCGACATCATGTAACCGATAAAAAGACTGCCGTTGTCTCCCAAAAAGCAGCGCGCCGGTTTGACATTGTACCGAAAAAAGCCAAAAAGGCTTCCGGTAAAGGCAAGCACTAAAAGACTGACAGCCGCTTGTTCTACAAGTAGGGTCAGACAAAAAAACATGACCAAAGAAATCAAGGCCACCCCCGTGCAATGGCCGTCGATGGAATCAATAAAATTAAAGGCATTCATCAGAAGGACAATCCAAACAAAGGTCACGAAATATCCAAACATACCCCACGGCTGGACTAAATTGACTTGAAGGCCAATCCCGAGAAGAATAAGTGCTGCGATCCCCTGCCCGATAAATTTGATCAAAGGAGAAAGATCAAATCGATCATCCCAGAGGCCCATAATCAAAACCAGTGTGCTACCTAAAAAAACTCCGAAAATTTTCGGGACCCAAGGCAAGCTGTTTTTTAAAATGATCGGAACTTGTCCTAAACTATCAAAATAACCGTTAAATAAAAATGAGAGAAAGAAGCCCACGAAAATGACAGACCAAAAAGCTATAAAGACTGCAACACCACCAAAAAAAGGAGTCGGCTTTTTATGTTTTTTCCGGCCTTCCGGATGATCAAGAAGATGGGTTTGAAAGGCAAGATGAATTAACTTGGGGGTAAGCAGACGGCTCACCAAATAAGGAAAAAGAAACGCGGCGCTACAAAGAAAAAATAGAATCATTTTTCAATCCGGTCTATGTGGAGGCCGTAAGAATTCGCGACAGGGGTTTTATGCCATTTTAGGGTTAAACCATCAAACGCTTTGTTCATATTGCTCAGCGAGAGGCCAGCGGATGTTTGGATATCACGGGTCACCAAAAAAACCTCTTTTGAAAAATCTAAATTTGTTAATGTTTTTTCCAGTTCTTCTTCACGGCAAGTAACATACTCCCTGTCACCCCAAACTTTTTGTAAAAGTTCAGTTGCGCCAACATCGTGGACAATCACAGAGTGCGGCGTGGTGTTTTCGTAAACCAGATCTTTTAACACACGTTGCTGCTCCAAAAAATCAAAATGTTTTTTTTGCACTACTACATTTGATGCAGCCAGGCCCAGCAACAACACCGCCCAAAATCCAGATTGAACCTTTCGGGGCCATTTCTGGAGCCATTTGTCGCACCCTCCAATATATCCGACAAGCAAAAAAGCAATCACAGGGAAAAAATAACGGTTTCCAAACATCAACGTCGGAAGCGGACCCGAAAACGTATCGTAGAAATAATAAAAAAGGTAAACCCCCGCAATTGAAATAGCACTCCAGGCAAACTCAGCGTATTTCTTAAAAAAGGTCACTGAGAAAAATAAAAGGCACATGAGCGGATACTGAATGCTCAGGCTGGAAAAATAATGCCATAGATTTCTTATAAAATAATGGCTGGAGAAAGCCACGACACCATTGAAATCGCGAGACAACCCGAGAGTCCACGGCGAGCCATAGCAAAAAAAGTTTTGCACAGCCATTAGAATTGCACATATGAAGATCCCGAAGGAAAGCGAAAAAAGAGGGGTGAAAGATTTAGACCGAATAGAACGGGCCAGCGCCGCGATCCCAAAAGGAACCACTCCAACCACATTCGTTAAACGAAAAGTCATGCTGGCGCCCCAAAAAATCCCTGCCCAACCCAAGCGATTGCGGCGGTAAAAGTAAGCACCCATTAAAAATAATGTAAGAGCCGGAATATCGCTCATGATGGTCCGGCTGTAAAGAACAAATGCAGGAAAAAAAAGATAAAGAAGCGCCCACCCAGGCGACAGGCCCTCCTTTTCAATGAATTTATAAAAGTAAAAGACTCCGAGCAAATGCATCAAAAAGCCCAAAAGGAAAACACTCTTCCAACCCAATAAGGTAAAGGGCACAAGGGCCAGAGAATTTCCAAGCGGCGAAATTGAAACCCAGTGCCGGCCGAGGGTCAAAAAATAATTATTGGGGACCCCGGTTTTCTCTGCATACACCGTTCCCTCCCGGAGCGTGTAGGCCATTGAGAGATAGCCAGACTCGTCCCTAATCGCAAAAATAGAGGGGTAATAAACAAAAAAGGTCGCGGCATAAATCAGCACCCCAGCGAGCAGCCATAAATGGGAACCATTTATTGCCGAAGAGGCATTAGACATTTGATTCAATGGGACTTTCATGAAAAGGTCAGCTGGCTTTTTTAGAAAAATAATCAGCGGGATGCTTACCGTTTAAGTTTTGACGAAGACGGGCCATGGCTTCCTTAGTTCGTTTGGACTGGTCCGCAACTTTGACATTATCCGGATTCCGTCCACTGGCCAAAAGAGTGGTGTCTATATAATTTGAATCATTCCAAATTTTTTCCACATCATAACCTTGGTCAATCGAATGGATCTTGAAGTCCTCCATTTTTAGGTCGCGATACTTAATCAAAAGATTGCTCCAGAAAAAAAGCCAAATTGAGAAATGATTTTTAAGACCCGGATATTTAGGAAAATAACGCGTGACAAGCCATAACCCCTTAAGGACTGTCACAAACCTTCTGGGATGCAAAAATAAAAACCCACGAGAAAACATTTTTTGAAAATTACTCCAGCTGGAAAATTGAAACTTTAGATATTGGCCAAGGTTTCCATATCCGACAGAATGCGAAGGAATAAAATGCTCACTTGTCATCATCAAAGAAACATGACGCTCAAAACGTTGGTAGACATAATCAGCATCGTTAAATTTTTTGATAAACTGCATAAATCCCCGGACAAGAAATTCATGGGGCTGCACATAACGAATATTCGTTTCGATTTTCGAGACCCGTTCTTTATGTAAAGGGACCATGTCCGACCCCTCATGATATTCAATCAATCTTCCAGTCCGTTTCATTCTTTCATAAAGCGGTGTTCCCGGCAGGGCCAGCAAAAACGTCGGGTCGCCCCCCAACAAACCTGACTGCAACACCCCGTCCAAAGTATCCTCAAACAGGGACCGGCGATCATTGTCAAAACCAAAAATCAGGCCGGGGACAACCAAAAAGCCAAAAGATTGAATATGTTTCAGCGCCTCGATCATTTCATTTTTATCATTATGGTTTTGTACTTTTGCGGTTTCGAGAATTGAGTTTGCGTTAAAGGATTCCACCCCAATAAATAAGGAGTTGAACCCGGCCTTTCGCATTTTAATCATCAAATTCGGAAATTTAGAAATATTAACGGTCAGCCAGGTATAAAGCGCCACTCTTGCGCCGGTTTTCTGGACCCATGCAAGGATTGCATCAACGCAATGGTCGGCCCAAACAGGATCGCCGATAAAGTTATCGCACGCTAATTGGATCTGGCGTATCCCCAACCGATAATAGGCATCTAACTCTTCGATGATGAGATCAACCTGCTTGTTATGAGCTTCGTTATTTTGCGGCAAGACCCGTATATCGCAGAACTCACACAAAAAGGGGCAACCCCGCGAAACCTCAACAACCCCACCGTAATATTGATCTGCATCTTGCTTCAAAAGATCAAAACGCATCTTTTTAGCTTTTTCCACAGAAAATCTTTCAGTCCTGATAATTTTTTCAGGTTTAGGACTATTTTCACGCCCCAGTTGCTGCAAAAATTGAGGAAAAGTTTCCTCTCCATCCAGGACAAACAAATGGTCAAAAAAATCAAGTTGGCCAAGGCGCCCATCTTTTTCAAATGACCAAACAATGGGCCCGCCCAAGACAAAAACAGACTGAGGATATATCGTTTTTAATTTCTGAAAGGCCATTTGAATTGATGGGAAATCTTGATTGATACCCGAGAAGGCAAAAACATCCGCGGGCGGAATTGAAATATCCGGATGGCAAGATAGATCAAAGATTTTAACGTCCCAATCGGTAGGGATATAGGCAGAAAGTGTGTAGGCCCAAATGGGAATAAAATGAGTGCCCTGATTTTGTTCGTAATAAACCTGGGGAGAATGGATCAGATTAACTTTTTTTCGTGTCATAGGAGTTTTTAAACATCCAAAAAATGATACCCTCCAAATGGAGGGTTTACAAGCGAACATCCGTTATACTTTTGAGTTTTGAACATGCTTGCTAAGCAATCGATATTTCAAAAGCGTGTAAATATATTCCATACCGTCAATCAAACCGATCTTTTTACCCTCAAGTTCCGTGCGCGGATTATATCCAATAGGAACTTCGACAATTTTATGCCCGCAAATTAATAGACGGGCCGTAATTTCCGGCTCGATCTCAAACCCGGCGGAGCGAAGGCGCATCTTTTTGATCGCACTGGAGCGGAAAACCTTGTAAGCCGTGGCCATGTCCGTAAGATTGCTCCCGTACAAAATATTTGTAAGAGCAACGAGAAATCGATTCGCAAGACGCGTCTTCAATGGAATTTTTGACGACCTGTTTTTAAATCGGGAGCCATACACAACATCACATTTGCCTTCTAAAATCGGCGCCAAAAGCTGTGGATACTCTTCGGGATTCAATTCCAAATCAGCGTCTTGAATCAAGATAATATCGCCACTCGCAAATTCAAGTCCAAACCGGACGGCCGCCCCTTTTCCAAGATTAATCAAGGAAGTGTGAGCTTTGATAATGTCCGAATGCCGCTTCTGAAGGCCCTGGATGAGTTTGGGGCTATGGTCTTTGGACCCATCATCCACAATAATGATTTCTTTTTCTAGGTCCGCAGGTAACTCCACACGGTTCACCCGATCCACAACTTCTTTAAGGGTCGATTGCTCGTTATAAACCGGAATAATAATGCTGAGCTTCATAAAGAACTTTCCCCCACAGACTTCGTATTCATTATATGGTCACGTACCGCCGTCAATGTTTCATCCAGTGAAATAGAAGGACTCCAACCTAAAAGTTTTTGTATCCTCGTAGTATCTGGGACCCGCCGCGGCATGTCTTCGAAGTCTGTTCCATAAGCATCCGCAAAAGGCACAAGAGAAATTTTAGACCGGCTTTGCGTAATTTTCAAAATGCGCTCGGCGAGGTCTTTAATAGAGATTTCATTTGCAGCACCAATGTTAAAAACTTTTCCGACCGCCTCGGGATGTTCAGATAAACCGATGATCGCACGGATAACGTCGCGAACATCGCAGAAGCAACGGCGCTGCGTGCCGTCTCCATAAACGCTCAGCGTTTCCCCTTCCAGGGCTTGTCGTATCAATCTCGGCACCACCATTCCGTAACGGCCGCGCTGACGCGGGCCAATCGTATTAAAGAGACGAAAAATAACGATCGGAAGCCCATATTCGCGTTGATAGGCCAATCCAAGGAATTCATCCACAAGCTTGCTGGCTGCATAGGCCCAACGATTTTTGCTCGAAGGCCCTAACAGGCTGTCCTGGTCTTCCGAAAACGGCACCTGGGCACTTTTTCCATAAACCTCGGAAGTGCTCGCAATCAACACTTTGACGCGATAACGCAAAGCGGTTT
>OBEQ012960635.1_pt1 | contig 10358 bp, 12 predicted proteins | sample 1670901 | NCBI WGS metagenome assembly OBEQ01 (sample SAMEA104232315, study PRJEB22302) | groundwater metagenome | biome: forest; feature: aquifer; material: groundwater | place: USA | collected 2011-08-07 | depth 5.4 m | reverse complement strand
TCGGCGGTGACGGGTGGGCTTATGACATAGGCTACGGCGGGCTCGACCATGTTCTGGCCTCGGGCGAAGACATCAATATCATGATCCTCGACACCGAAGTCTACTCTAATACCGGCGGACAGATGTCTAAATCGACCCCGCTTGCTGCTATGGCACAATTCGCCGCAGGGGGAAAGAGGACACCCAAAAAGTCCATCGGTGCGATAATGACCACCTATGGGAATGTGTATGTGGCACAGATCGCCTTCGGCGCCAACCAGGCGCAGGCGGTGAGGGCACTGGCAGAGGCAGAGGCATATAAAGGACCGTCGCTGGTTATCGCTTATTCCACATGCATAGCGCAGGGCATAGACATGGGCAAGGGCGTCGACGAGCAGAAGAAGGCGGTCTCCTGCGGACACTGGCCGCTCTTCCGCTTCAACCCTGATCTTGAGACAGAGGGGAAGCCGCCTTTTATAATCGACAGTCAGGAGCCGACAATATCATTCGAGGAATACGCTTACAAGGAGAACCGTTACAGGGCCCTAAAGATGAGCGACCCCGATCTTGCTGCCGGGCTCATGAAGCAGGCCGAGGCGAACGTGAAGCGGAGATGGAAGTACCTCAAGCATCTTGCTAAATGGACGCCGGGAGAGTAATTTTGCAGGGGCAGGCCGATCTGCCTGCCCTCATACTTATGGGGTAACACAGGGGAATGCGCGTAGGGGCTGTGCCCTACTATTTTCCCTTTTGCGGCCAACCCGCACTATGCTACGACCTTTTTCTTAAATCCACCGACCAACCGAATGATATTAAGAATCGAAACTGTTGAGGATTTTTGCTACTAACACTCCTGGTCAGCTGGAAAGATATGCATTCCTTAGGGAGTCATTATTGTCTAATGCAAGATATAAGTCGTTAGCTCGTAGGCCTCAGTGTGAGGAATCGTGGTACTACTCGATCTAATTTCCTTCACCTTACCGATGCCATCTACTTCCCATACATAACCCGGTAGAATATCTGTAGAATACAGATAGCTATACTTCAGAGCGTTTTGAAAATTACCAGCTGGCGTATCTACTGTTTCATTATCGATTATATTTATAGTCTTGGTTTGTGTAAGAGAACTCGTTTCATTTGTGCTCAACACTGTTGTAACACAAGTATAGGTTCTTGAATATGATTGCCCGATGATGGGATTGACTATCCTCCAAAGAAAAGGCGGATCACATGTTGTGGTACGAAGGGCGTTGCCAGTCGAGTCCTTATAAGTGTAGCTGAGGATGTCGATAGTCTCAGGTCCTACTTGGAATAAATCAATTTGGGATGAACCATCAATATTAACTATTTCCATAGTATATTGATTATTGCCAAGTGAATTTGTAATAGTTTGGGTTTGAACATTAAAAACACCAGGAGTCGCATTTATAGTTTTATATGTCCAACTATCGCCAACGGAATGCGGAAAATAATTTGCCCTATCTATACTTGATTCTGTACTCCCACCACCGCAACCAAGTAGTCCAAGAATTATTACAATGGCACTGCCCAGCAGAATACCATTTTTCACCATTATTGCCCTCCTGACAAGTAATATACCAAGTGGTTTTTTCTGTCCCTATTATCGGGATAATAGCATATTTGCCTGGTATTGAAAATAAAATTTCGCGCTGATTTTCACGTCCGAGAACTGAAATATTTCTCACTCGCAAGGTGGTAGAATCTTTTATCTCAACAGAAGAACCAGATATGTCGACGTTTAACTCCGCATAAGCACAGAAACCGCTCAGAAAAAAAATGAAGAAGCTTAGAAATAGTATTTTCGTCTTCTTAGTTGACATGAATTCCCCTCCATTAAGTTAATATTTTCCCCGCGACATAGCAGTTATTTTATACCTTGCTCCACAGATAAGAGTCAAGAAAAATCTGTTTACTTCCGGCAGTACCCCGAACTCTAAGAAGAGAGTAGAAAAATGCGGACTTCAGGAAGTACCCTGCCGAGCATGTTACGTCCCGAAAGAAGTGCAGTCCATTCAACGGGGGCGGAATAGGAACATGGGGTTCCGGGAAAGGATCGCCTGATAAGAGGGTTGCAATTTCCGATTATCCTCTCAGGTGTTTCCAGAATTCCCTCGGCGTTACTATTTTTATCCCCTTATATTTTTTTAGGACCAACAGGTCTTTGTCCCCTGTTATGATAAAATCCGCATCTCCGCCTGAAGCGGTCCCGATGATCCTGTCGTCGCTTGAATCCCTGCATACGGGCTTATCAATGACAGCAGGCTCCACTACCTCAGTCACGCCCCTTAAGTATTGAATTATCTCTTGAACAACGCCGCGAGGAAGATGAATTTTATCAACAAGGTTTTCTTTTGTCTCTGAGAGGATATGCTCACTTATGACAATGTTGTGTCCCTCCAGGCAGACCTCAAATACTTCAGCGCAAAGGCCCCTGGCGGAAAAGGCCGCAATGATTACGTTGGTGTCGAGCACCACTCTCACGAGATGGCCCTAAAGATATCCTCATCTGTGAGCAGCCCTTCCGCCTCTGCAAAAGGCAATGCTTTTTTACGCAATTGCTTAAACCGTTTTGCGGCGAGATAACGGGCAACGGCGTCTCGAATGACTTCGCTTTTTGACGCCTTCTCTGCCTTTGCGACGATGTCCAGCTCCTTCTGCAGTTTGTCAGTCAGCCGTATTGTGATGGTCTCTTTCATGTCAAGCCTCCCTTATGTAAGACAATGTAACACAATTAGAACCATTGTGTCAAAGGCAGTAAGAGAGGGATAGGCGAAACTGAGACCGCCGGGGTCTCTCTAATAATCTTCCAGGTGATACCACTCGGGGTTTTCGAGCCATATGTTCGGCTGGCTGACGAACCTGATGATGTTTTCGAGGATAAGGTAGTGCCTCTTCTCCTCCTCCGCGATCTTCAGGAATATTTCCTTCTGGTCGGGGGCTACCTCTTCGGCCTTGGCCAGATAAAAATCCCGGGTCTGTTCCTCGATCCCCTGCGCCTTCTCGTAGAGTTCGACTTCTGAAACGTCGGCCTCGAACTGCTTCTTTTCTCTCATCTCGATGAAGATATTCTTGACGTCATTCAGGATTGGGGAGTCCGACATCCGGACCTTATCGTTGTTTTTCATATTCTGGAAAAGCTTGTAGTGTTTCACCTCGGCGTCGGCGAGCATCGTGAGGATCGTTCTCAACCCCTTGTTCGCTGTTCGCGAAGCGACCTCCCGGTAGAAATCCTCGCCGTCTTTTTCCAACTGCATCGCATATTCATAGATGTCCACGTAAGACCTCCCTTTCTCTTAATCGATGTAAGCCTGATGCGATCTTATGTTACCTAATTACATAGTAGTTTCATTCCGTTGAAATGACAAGCGTAAAAATTTGTCTGTGAATTATTTTCATCGCGGCGTTTATATTCCGGGAACTCGGCCAAAGGGGCGAGACAGTCGATATCCAGCAGGGAGTGACTTATGACCTGCACTACGGCGATGACCGCGTCTTGTCGGATCGTGAGAGTAAAACGGAATAACTGATAAATCCATACGTCTTTACCCCATCCAATATCCTATCCATTCGTCCAACTGTGACCTGGACACTGCCCCGTTGAGCTCATTGACCTGCTGTCCGCCGCGGTAAAGGGTCAGCCTCGGCAGAGACATGACATCGAATCGCCTTGCGAGAGAGGTCTCCTTCTCCGTGTTTACCATGACGACCTTGAGCCTGCCTGCCATTCGCCTGGCCAGTTCCTGAATGGCCGGCATCATGCCCCGGCAGTGGGCGCACCATGGCGCCCAGTAAAAGACGAGCACAAGACCCGGAGAATCGAAGACCTCGGAGTCAAAATTTGCGCCCGTACCTTCAACCGGGGCACGCGGGAAGTCCAGATAGGCCTTGCATTTGCCGCATTTTGGCCTTTCAGCGAGTCTGTCAAACGGTACCCGGTTTACGGTCCTGCAGGACCTGCATCTCAAGAGAGCGGCGCTGTTACTCATTATTTTCCTCTATACAGATTAACACAGAACAAGGAGCATTCAAGTTTTACTATTTACCCCTGCGTCATGTAAAATTTAAAAAAATCAAAGGGGGTACATTATGTTGATCGTAATGCATCACTGGGCTACCGTTAAGGACGTAGAGACCGTTAAAAAAACGATCTCCAGCCTCGGCCTCAAGCCCGTGGCTATCCCCGGGGCGGAGAGGACCGCCATTGGAGTGATAGGAAACCAGGGGTGGGTGGATGACTCGCCTTTCAGGGGCATCAGGGCGGTAATGGAAATCATCCATGTCACGAAGCCCTACAAGCTCGTAAGCAGGGACTTCCACCCGGCTGATACCGTCGTCAAGCTGCCGGGAAGAGTGAGGATAGGGGGAAAATCACCCTTTGCCATAATCGCAGGTCCCTGCGCAATAGAGAGCAGAGAACAGATATTCAGGACAGCTCGTTTCCTGAAGAAGACAGGGGTCACTATTTTAAGAGGAGGCGCGTATAAGCCCCGGACAAGTCCTCATAGTTTCCAGGGGCTGGGGGAGGAGGGACTCGAGCTTCTGGATGCGGTGAGAAAAGACGTCGGGATCCTGGTAGTCACCGAGGTAATGAGTCCCGAGCATGTCGGGATGGTGGCCGGAAAGGTCGATATTCTCCAGATCGGGGCGAGAAATATGCAAAATTACGATCTCCTCACCGAAGTGGGAAAGACAAAGAACCCAGTTGTTTTGAAACGGGGGCTTTCGGCGACAGTCGAAGAATGGCTGGCCGCGGCAGAATATATACTCCTCGGGGGCAATCCGAATGTGGTCCTATGCGAGCGGGGGATCAGGACCTTCGAACCCTCCACTAGGAACACGGCGGACCTTTCAATAATACCCCTGGTCAAATCGATCTCGCATCTGCCGGTGATCTTCGACCCCAGCCATGCAACGGGGATACGGAGCCTCGTGCCTCATATGACCCTGGCGTCTGTGGTTGTCGGCTCGCACGGCGTGATGATCGAGGTCCATCCGGATCCCGAACACGCACTCTCAGACGGACCCCAGTCGCTTCACTTTAAGGAGTTCGAGTCCCTAAAAAAACGGATCGCCGCGCTCGAAGGGTTTATGAAGTCTGCTGGAGGCAATCGTCCCTGACCAGCATCGCCTCCCTTATTGAGTTCGCCTTTTCTTTTCCAACGAGTTTCTACGCCATAGCCTCTATCTCTTCAAACCCGTCCGCAAGGGGACTATCACCTTCGGCATTCCGCACCTCCTGAAATGATTATTAAGCGTTACAAGGTATTCTTTATGCTTCCTGCAGGACCTTGATTGCCTTCCTGTCGTCGGCCGTCTTAAAAACGCACGTTGCGGTCTTGCCTGAGCTGGTGGTGGAGTAAAAATAGTAGATCATGATGCCGGCGTTGGCAATGATCCTGGATATCCTCTCCAGAGCCCCCACTTTGTTTTCGGTTTCCACGATGACGACCGATGAATCCTGGATATCCTCGGCGCCCAGCTTGTCAAGGGCTTTTTCTGCCTTTATAAGATCGTTAACAATTAGGGTGAAGATCGCCTTGCGGCGTGTGCCGCTGGCCGAGTATCCGGTGCCGGCTAGTATGTTCACATTCTCTGCTGCGAGCGCCGAAGCCACTTTTGCGGTCAACCCCACACAATCCACAAAGGTTGCCGTAATCTCTTTCGCAGTCCTGGCAGTAAACGCAGGCCCTGAGAGCTTCCTCGATGCCGGCGCCTTTTTCGCTACAGGGTTTGCCGCTGTTGTCTTGGCTGTCTTCACGGTCACTCTCTTCGCTGCCTTGGTCATAGGTTCTCTATCTCCTTATAATGTATTCCTGCCGCCCGGGGGATGACAGGTGATGGCCGACTGACGGATTGTCTTTGTTATTGTAGGAAGACGATCTAATTTACTATATCCTGCAGGCAGAGGACAAGCCCCATCCTGACTTTTTAGCCGGATGTGAAAGAGGAAGACGACTTTAAGAACAGGTCGGTTTTCAGCAGTCGCAGCAGAGGGTCAAGGGGAGGGAGTTATAAGAACCGTTTTTGACTATGCCGGGAATGAATCGGCCAGCGAGCGCATTCCCCGCAGCTTGCTGTGGGTTAGCGAGCGAATATGATTAAGAAGAATTCCTTGCGGTAAGATACCCTGCGGTCTTGCCGCAGGGTTCTTCATTTTTCGGCGGGGAAATGGTATAGTAATTCGCTGCAATTTTGGTGATTTTTTTTCTTTCATCTTTTCGGCGTTAATGGTAAAATTGTAAAGATTATTTATAAATCCATAAAAAAGGCTTATAATTCAAGCTATGAATCTTAAGAAGATAGAAAAAGGCGTGAGACTTATTATCGAGGGCATAGGCGAAGACCCTGAAAGGCCCGGAATAAAAGGCACTCCTCAGCGCGTTGCCAGGATGTACCAGGAGATATTTTCCGGGCTGGAGACTCCCACAGAGGAAATACTTCAGCATATAGAGGGGGAAAGCCACGATGAACTGGTACTGCTGAAAGACATCCCTTTTTATTCGGTCTGTGAACATCATCTGCTGCCCTTTATCGGGAAGGCGCATGTGGCATATGTCCCCGGTGCAGGCAAAATAGCAGGGATCGGAGAACTTGCGAAGGCTGTGGAGATTTTTGCAAAAAGGCCCCAGGTGCAGGAGCGGCTGACCGCGCAGCTCGCCGACATGATCATGATGAAGCTGAAGCCGAAGGGCGCGATGGTCATTATCGATGCAGAGCATCTCTGTCTCTCGATGAGAGGGATGAAGAAGCCGGGGGCGAGGACTGTAACATCGGCGGTGCGAGGCATCTTCAGGTCCAAGGAATCGACGCGGCAGGAATTGCTCGAACTTATAAAGAGAAAGGACTGAAAAGTGTCAGTGTTGGTGTCAGGAAAATACAATGCCGATAGAGATACCATCATTAAGCATTCTCTTTAAGGACCGGCACTGACACATACACTCAATCACCGACATTAAATAAAGGAGGAGAAAAGGATGGCAGCAAAAATCATAAGCGGCACGGAGATCGCCGCACAGATAAGGGAAGAACTCAAGAAGGAAGTCGCCGAGATGAAGGAAAAGCACGGGACCGTCCCGGGGCTGGTGACTATTCTCGTCGGTAAAAATCCGGCTTCGGTCAGCTATGTAACCGGCAAGCATAAGGCTGCGGACGAGATCGGTTTTTTTTCGATACAGGACGATCAGCCCGAGGATGTATCCGAGGCCGACCTCCTCAAGCTCATTGACAAGTACAATAAGGACCCGAAGGTGCACGGCATCCTTGTCCAGCTTCCCCTTCCGAAGCATATCGATGAAAAGAAGGTCCTGAATGCCATCGACCCGGATAAGGACGTCGACGGGTTCCACCCGGTCAATGTCGGACGTCTGATGATCGGCGGGGCCGAGGCGAAGTTCCTTCCCTGCACGCCTGCGGGCATCCAGGAGCTGATCGTCCGCTCCGGATTCGAGACATCCGGCGCGGAAGTTGTGGTCGTCGGCCGCTCGAACATCGTCGGCAAACCGATCGCAAACATCATGCTCCAAAAGGGCAAGGGCGCCAACTCTACGGTCACTATAGTGCATACGGGGACCAAGAACATGGAGACGCACTGTAAACGAGCCGATATCCTTATTGTTGCGGCGGGTGTGCCGGGCCTCGTGAAGCCTGAGTGGATCAAGCCGGGGGCTTGCGTTATAGACGTCGGTGTAAATCGCGTCGGAGAGAAGAAAAGCGAAAAGACCGGCAAGATGGTGCCGATCCTTAAGGGGGACGTCGACTTCGATGCGGCAAAGGAGATTGCGGGGGCTATCACGCCTGTGCCGGGCGGGGTAGGGCCGATGACGATCACTATGCTTATGAAGAACACCGTCAAGGCGGCGAAATTGCACGCAGGGATCAAGTAGTTTAAAAACTAATTAAGATTTCTAAGGGCGGAAGAAATTCCGCCTTTTTTGCTCAGGAAAAAAAGTCGCTTCTGATAAAAAAACCTTGACTTTATTCCTTGCATCATCAAAGATGTTTTTTCTTATCTGTCGTTGACTTGCGCTGCCCAATAAATAGGCATATCAGAGAACTCCCTGTTTTTGCACGGCAATTCTTTTTTTTTATCCGGGTTCTGAACAGACATTGTTAGTTTCCTGATTTCTCTTCGGCGCTTAGGGCTGGTATGCTGATTTGTCTCCGATATCGAAGGCCAGAGGCATAAAGGCCTTCCTGAACATGAAGAGGAGAAGCAACGAGGCGATAAGTGCGAGACCGTATATCGCTGTTCGGTGAGACAGTGCCCCAAGCGAATAAAAGAAGATGAACGCCGGCATCAGAAAGGCGAGTATGTATCCTTCAATGAGTTGGAAACAGAAGGCTTCTTTGGCGGTAACAAAACCGAGACATAGGGAGATCGGGATCAACAGAAGTGCTCCGTACGCCGGCCCGCCCAGCAAAAGGACGGCAGGATTCCCCTTGCCCGTGAAGAAGAGAACAGCAAGACATAACACGGCGACGTAATATATCTTTTTAAGGACCCGGTGGAATTTCCCGACGTAAAGGTGGATGAAGAACACGCTCAGGCCTGTGCTGAAGTATAAAATGAGAAGAAGTATGTCGGCTGCCAGACCGGAAGAGATTGCCGGATAGTTAAGGACATCGGGATTAGTAAGACCCAGCACCGCCAGGGCTGCCGATATGCAGACCGTGATGGTCGAAAGTAATATGCCCGCCCTGTAAAGGACCACTGTGATCTTATCTTCCCTTGTCAGAGGCTGGTAGTAGGATCGTTCGCCCATAGAAAAGTATACCACAATAGGCCGGCTATCTTGATAATATGGGCTGAAAAGACCTATTATTACTGAAATACATGGAGGACCATTAAGGAGCGGACTATGCCGAAGATAACGATTCAGGACTTTCTAAGGAAGAAGACGGAAGGCAAAAAGATATCAATGCTTACGGCCTATGACTTTCCCTTCGCCCAGATAATCGATGAAGCGGGCATCGACGGCATCCTCGTCGGGGACTCGCTCGGCATGGTCGTGCAGGGGCTTGAGAATACCCTTCCGGTGACCATGGACGAGATGATCTATCACACGAAACTCGTAACTCGCGCCGTGAAAAACGCGATAGTCATAGGAGACATGCCGTTCATGTCTTACCAGACGGGGGTCGGGGATGCGGTCAGGAACGCCGGGAGATTTCTGAAGGAGGCCGGCGCTTCCGCGGTAAAGCTTGAAGGAGGCGCTGAAGCGGCGGACCGGATCAGGGCTATGGCCCGGGCCGATATTCCTGTCATGGCGCATATCGGACTGACTCCCCAGTCGATACACAGGATGGGAGGATACAAGGTCCAGGGCAAGACGGAAGAGGCGGAGGCGAGGCTGATCGGGGAAGCAAGAATGGTCGAGGAGGCAGGGGCCTTTGCACTTCTCCTTGAAGCGATACCGATGGGTCTCGCAAAAAAGATCACAGAGGAGCTTTCTATCCCCACTATAGGCATAGGCGCCGGGCCATACTGCGACGGACAGGTGCTTGTGCTGCATGACGTGATAGGCATGTTCGAACGGTTTGTCCCGAAATTTGTGAAGCGCTACGCGAACCTGAAGGAATCGGCGCTCAAGGCTGTAAGAGATTATAAGGAAGAGGTCGAAAAAGGGGTATTCCCCTCCGAAGATACGAGCTTCAGGTAGTTCTTGAGCTCCGTTTTTTTTGTAACATGAACTCTAAGACTATTTTAAGGAGTCGATAATGGATACATGCTCATGCGGATCAAAGTTGGCTTACGATGAATGCTGCAGGCCTCTGATAAACGGCGAGAGACCTGCGGCGACTGCAGAACAGCTCATGCGCGCCCGTTATAGCGCATATGCCCGGACGGAAATCGGCTATTTACTTTCGTCTCTTCATCCTGACCACCGGTCGGACTTCGACGAAAAAAGCACCCGCTCCTGGTCGGCAAGCTCGGAATGGCATAATCTCGAAATCGTGGAGACGGCCGGCGGCGGACCGGAAGACAGCGAAGGGCGGGTCGAATTCATCGCGTCGTATACCGAGAAGGGCATCAGGAAAGATCATCACGAAATGGCCGCATTCGCGAAGAAAGACGGCATATGGTATTTTAAGAACGGGGAAGTGGTGCCTCCGAAACCGGTCGTCCGGTCGACTCCGAAAACCGGGCGTAATGAGTCTTGCCCATGCGGAAGCGGCAGGAAATTCAAAAAATGCTGCGCGGGGTGAGCCCCATTAGAGATTTATCCCACGCGATATAGTCGAGGCAAACACGCCTCAGGAATTCTGCGCGGGCTCGGCCCGCACTTTCAGAATGCGGCGTCCCTTCATACTCACTATCGTGAATTTGCGTGAGTCCGTGTTGAGGCTGTCTCCTACCG
>OBEQ010701752.1_pt1 | contig 10358 bp, 12 predicted proteins | sample 1670901 | NCBI WGS metagenome assembly OBEQ01 (sample SAMEA104232315, study PRJEB22302) | groundwater metagenome | biome: forest; feature: aquifer; material: groundwater | place: USA | collected 2011-08-07 | depth 5.4 m | reverse complement strand
GATTTTGCTGCCTGGGGGGCAAAGGTGGATTTCCAATATAAGGTAACTCGAGAGGGACAGACTCTTATTGATCAGACATTCTTTTCTAATTATAGACCCTGGCAGGCGGTATACCTAAGGGGTATGAAGACTTAAATGTTATGAATAAAATAGTTCAATTCCAGAGCTTAGATACATTCATTCAAAAAATAAAAAGAGGGAATCAAAAAGTGGTCTTGGTGGGTGGATGTTTTGATATTCTTCATTTAGGGCATATAAAATTTATTCATCGTTCAAAATCGTTTGGAGATACTTTAATAATTGCCTTGGAAAGTGATGTAAATGTGCAGAGATTAAAGGGAAAAAATCGCCCATTTAATACGCAGATAGAACGGGCGGAAATTTTATCACATATTAGTGAAGTTGATTTTGTATTGATGCTTCCGCCGATGGCAGAGCATGAAGAATACACTTCCTTAGTTACCAAGATACATCCTCATGTCATAGCTTTAACAGCTGAAGATAAGTATGCAGAGCAAAAGAGAAAACAAGCAGAAAATATCGGTGCTGACTTTAAAATAATTGATAAATTTCAAACATACTCTACATCAAAGCTCGCAAAACTCCTGGGATTAGATTAAAATATCTCCAAACTTTATGAAAATATTAGGGATAGAAACTTCTTGTGATGAAACAGCTGGAGCAATAATCGAAGATGGCAGAAAGATATTGTCTAATGTTCTTGCCTCAAGTAAAGTAATTCATGAAAAAACTGGCGGGGTGATACCGGAGGTGGCGGCTAGAGAACAAGTTAGATGCATGATACCAGTCTTAAGTGAAACAATGGAGCCCTTCGACAAACTCAGGATAAGCAATGCAATAATGAAAGAAATTGACACCGTTGCCGTCACCGTTGGTCCGGGGTTGATAGGTTCTTTACTCGTTGGAGTGGAAACGGCCAAGACAATAGCATTTGTTACGAAAAAACCAATTATCCCTGTCAACCATATATTCGCTCATATCTATGCCAATTTTTTAGATGTGGTGAAGGAGCCAAAATTTCCGGCAATTGCATTGGTCGTCTCTGGAGGACATACTGAATTGTTTTATATGCAAGATCAAAAAAGTTTGAAGTGGCTGGGAGGGACACTGGATGATGCGGCCGGAGAAGCGTTTGATAAAACGGCGCGACTTCTGGGATTAGGAGGATATCCCGGTGGTCCAGTTATTGCGACCGCTGCCACGAAATTTCAAATTTCAAATAGCAAAATACAAATTAAATTACCTAGACCAATGATAAATTCTGGTGATTTAAACTTTTCATTTTCAGGATTGAAGACTGCAGTAATACGCGAAGTAAATATATTAAAAGAGATGAAGCAACTCAATGATAATACCATTCAACAAATATCTTTTGAAATTCAAGAATCTATAACTGATGTGTTAGTGAAGAAAACGCTTGATGCGGCAAAAAAATATAAAGTTAAATCGATTCTGTTAGGTGGAGGGGTGGCGGCAAATGAGAGACTAACTGATAAATTTAAATTCGAAATTCGATCCCGACTTAATCGGGACGAAATTTCTTTACATATTCCTCCGGCTAAACTTTGCACAGATAATGCCGCTTATATAGCAAGTTGTGCTTATTTTCACTACAAACCAATTCCCTGGTCAAACATACAAGCCAAGCCGGATCTTGAGGTTGAAGTCTCTTAGCTTCCTTTATATAATAAGCCAAACATTATGGATAAAGTATATAAACATCAAGAAGTCGAACAAAAATGGTATAAAGTTTGGGAAGAAAATAATTATTTCACTCATAAGAAAGATCCTAATAGATCTGCCTTTAGCATAATTCTTCCTCCTCCTAATGCCAATGCGGATCTTCATGCTGGACATGCTATGTATGTTGTTGAGGATATTATGATTCGATACCATCGTATGAGGGGCGATCCGACACTCTGGCTTCCGGGAGCTGATCATGCGGGCTTTGAAACACAATATGTTTTTGAAAAACATCTGGCAAAGATAGGAAAAAGTAGATTTGATTATCCTAGAGATCAACTTTACCAAATGATCTGGGATTTCGTGCAGAAAAACCGCGGGGCTATGGAAAATCAATTGAGGCGACTAGGATTTTCTCTCGATTGGACACGTAACACTTTTACGCTGGATCCGAAAATTGTTGCAATAGTCTATAAAACTTTTAAAAAACTTTACGCTGATGGAATAGTTTATAGGAGTGAAAGGCTTGTTAATTATTGCGTCAAAGATGGTACATCTTTTTCTGATCTTGAAGTAAAAGATCAAGAAGTAGAAGGGACACTGTATTTTATCAATTTTCCCCTGCAAAAGGGTGGATATATACAGATTGCTACTACCCGTCCTGAAACATTATTGGGTGATGTTGCAGTGATGGTTAATCCTAAAGACATGAGGTATAAACATCTCATAGGTGAAACCGTAGTTTTACCAGTTAGTAATCGCAAAGTTCCTATTATTGCTGATGACTATGTTGATATGAAATTTGGTACGGGAGCAGTAAAAGTAACTCCGAATCATGATTTCAATGATTTTGAAATAGCTAAAAAACATAATTTATATTATCCGCCCGTTATTGGGTTTGATGGGAGAATGCAAAATACGAAGACTGATTATGATGGATTAAGAGTTATTCAAGCACGAACAAGGATGGTAGAAGAAGATCCTAGAATCAAAGATTTATTTGTTAAAGTAATGAGACATAAAATGGTTGTAAAAACCTGTTATAAATGTGGCAAGACTCTTGAACCTCTCCCTTTACCACAATGGTATGTGAAAGTAAGGCCTTTGGCTGATAAAGCAATAGAGGCAATTAAAAAAAAGAAAATACATTTTGTGCCGAAACGATTTGAAAAGATGGCGATACAGTGGTTAAAAAATTTTTATGATTGGAATATCAGCCGGCAGATCGTTTGGGGAATACGAATTCCGGCGTGGCGATGTTTAGAATGTAACAATGTAACAATGAAACAATTTAACAATGAAGAATCGTGGACCGTGACAGATGGTGAAACCCCAAAAGAATGTTCTAAATGTCAGGGGGAAAATTTAGAGCAGGATAAAGACACGTTTGATACCTGGTTTTCTTCGGGTCAATGGCCTTTTGCCACACTTCAAACGACACAATCAGAGGATTTTGAATATTTCTATCCTACCTCGGTTATGGAAACTGGGTATGATATTCTTCCCTGGTGGGTGTGTCGGATGATTATGTTGGGAATTTATATGACAGGGGATGTTCCTTTTCGGACAGTTTATCTTCATGGATTAGTGCGGGATGCCAAGGGTCAAAAGATGAGTAAAAGTAAGGGAAATGTTATTAATCCTTTAGTCATGACAGAACAGTATGGAGCCGATAGTCTACGTATGGCTCTGATTTATGGCGCAGCACCAGGCAATGATTTAGCACTTTCTGAGGATAAAATCCGGGGGATGAGGAATTTCTCTAATAAACTTTGGAATATTGGCAGGTTTATTAAAATGAATATGGAAAATTTCCAACAAAATAAAATAGAGTTAATGGAATTTGATCCCGCTCATCCCCGATTTCATTTACATCTAGATAATAAAAAAATACTTACACAACTGGGGATGTTGGAGAGGGCTGTGGCTAAGAATATGGAAGAATTCCGATTTGATAAAGCGGCGGAAAAATTATATGAGTTTATTTGGCATACTTTTGCAGATAAATTTATTGAACGGTCAAAAGAAAAATTGCGAGGAAATGATCAGGAAACATTAGCAATTGTGAGGTATGTTTATACAATGCTACTAACACTCCTTCACCCTTTTATGCCGTTTATAACTGAGGAAGTTGTCAATCAGTTGATACCAAATCATCAAGCGCTAATTATATCTCCCTGGCCGAAAGTTTAAAATCGTAAGAATTACTATATTAGTCGGAGAAGGTCCCTCATTCTCATAGTTCGTCACGAGAAATAACAGTTACCTCTGTGGCTTCCCCTGACAATGCAACTATATTTCCTTCTAAAACAGTTCTTTCAATCTCTGCTCGTCTTTTAGCCTCATCTTTTCCTGCTAATTTTAATTTATCTTTTAACTGTTTTGTCGCAGATTTCTTTGGATCAGCAGGTGCCCCGTCTGGTATCTGAAGAAATTCTCTAAATCTATCTTCCACAGTCATTTTTTATACCTCCTTTTTGAAATAATTGGTTATGATTATAGCAAATATTATTCGGAATACCTAAAATTCTATTTTAAAGATCCCCTGACTTCGGGACATCGAACGTCACATCGCTGGGATGGCATGGAATCTGATTGTGTTATACTTCACTTTATGCAAAAAATAATTAATCATTTCAAAAAAGTAGATTCTGTACTGTTTTCAGCAATAAAAAATTTTGAGTTTCCCATATCTCATCGCGGAAGTAATTATTTTGCTGATCTTTGTGAAATAATTATCCAGCAGCAGTTATCGGAAAAAGCCGGGGATACTATCTTTGGCAGGTTTAAAAAATTATTTCCATTAGGAAAAATTTCACCGGAAAATTTAGTTAAATTGAAAGATGATGAAATAAGAATGTGTGGAACGTCGAATATGAAAGTAAAATATTTGAAGAATTTAGCACGACAATTGATCAAAAAGGAATTTATTTGGGACAGATTAGAAGAATTAGACGATGAGGAGATAATTACAGAATTAACCAAGATAAAAGGTGTTGGCCGATGGAGTGCGGACATGTTTCTCATGTTTTCTCTGGGACGGGAAGATGTATTTTCTTATGGTGACTTGGGCCTTCGTAGGGCGATACAAAAATTGTATAAATTAAAAAAAGAGCCGTCGATGAAACAAGCAGAAAAAATTGCTATTAAATGGAGACCGTACAGAACTTATGCTTGTCGAATTTTATGGAGAAGCTTGGCTATTTAGCTAATAATTCATACGCCACTTTGTAAATCATTTTTTCCCACAGTGCATACTCTTTTTCTGATGGATGAAGATCATCGGCAACAAGTGAGGGATCATTTTCCATTTTTTGAGTGAGAGGATAGATGTCGACTACTTTAAGATGGCTTTTTTCTCCTTCTTTTTTAATAATACTATTGAAATCGGCAATTCCCGATGATAATTTCTGCGTATTTCCGAGACTTTTGCCATATGGAGTAACAGAGAAATCGGGAATAGTTATCAATATGATATTATTTTTCTTTGGTAATTTCTCTTGAACTTTATCAAGAATTATTTCTAAATTATTCTTAAATGTGTTCTGGTCCACACCTTGGAAAAAATCATTAGCTCCGATGAGAAGAGTCACGAAAGATGGGTTTAATGATGTAAGAATCGGTAATTCATGATCTATGAGATTTTGAGTAGTAAAACCGCTGATTGAGGGATTGGCAATAAGTGTGATATTTATTCCTGATGACTTAAGATGATTAGTGAGAAGAACTGGATATGATTCGCTTGGGGAAATGCTTTCTCCAATGGTATATGAGTCTCCGAGGGAGATATATCGCTCTTCTTTTCGAACATTTTTTAGCATAATCAATATAATTAATATACAAATTATACATGCTATATAGATCCATTTAGGCATGAAGATATTTAAATCAACTTATCCTGAAAATATTTTGTCGCTTTTTTGGCTTTGGGGATGGGGGCATCTATTTGGTCTTTGACTCTCGTATACCAATTGCAAAAGGGACAATTGTCGCTTGGCTGGGGAATAGTTCTTTCAACTACTTCAATAGCATGGGAAATTCTTTTTGTAGTTTTAGTAGGATCACCGTTTAATTTCACCAGATGGATGATCATCGGAAAACCGTCATGGAGAAGTTTTCCTTCATCCGGAAAAAAGTAGATAAGATAGCCAAAGCCGGCTACTTTTTTGCCTTCTTTATCTAGGAGAAAAATATAATCATCTATTTGAGATTGATAGGCTGATAATGTTTCTTTATCTCTGGGATCAGAACTCGCTGTCTTGAAATCGATGGGAATATATTCTCCTTGGTGATTGATGATGCATTCATCGAGTTTGCCCAAAAAACCATATTTTTCATTTACTCTGAAGAAATATTTCTCTTGAAAGGGATTTTCGAGTTTGCCATCAAGTTTATCTTTTACCATAGGAGGAAGTTCTCCCAAAGGTCTGTAAATGTTGAAGTAGTTTTTGAGTACTTTATCAAAGCGATTGGCGAGTCTGGAGACAATTCCTTCTGGCTGGTAAATACCTTTGTTATACTGAAGCCAGAAACAACGCGGACAGCGCTCTAAATTTTCAATACCGGTGTGAGAAAACCAAATACGGCCGTCTTTACTCATGAAGGAATTGTAAGTCGTAAGTTATAAGGAGTCAAGGAAAAATATGAATGTAAAGTCACTAGAGAGGAATTTTAGTGGATGTCACCGCAGGCGACGTAGGTTTTTACGTCGGCATTGGATTTATGGACATTCACAGCCAAAGGAAGTCCGGCTTTAATGTCAGATAATGACAGATCAAGGATAGTTTCAGATTTACCATTGACAACATTGGCTAAAGGATATTTTATTGCCCCCGGATTCGGACAGGCACCCAAATGAATATGAGCCGGTTGGGAAACACCAGCAGGTCCACCGACGAGGCTGATGGCTACTTTGACTTTCCCACTAACATCAGAAAGGACTGCGGTTCCTGATTCGGCTGAATTATTCTGAGGATTAAGTGTCACGGATATATCCGGAACTGTGGCTGTGGGCTGAGCAGTTTGTCCCTGATAATTGGAACCCCCATTATTAAAATTGTAGCCACCCTTTTTGGACAAAAAGAGATAATAGATGAGCCCATATAAAACTGCTGCAACGACAAAGTAAATAAGTATATTTTTGGGAGTAAATAGGTTTTTGGAATAAGACTCTTCTGCCATTACTATTATAATAGGTACAATTGGGGGTAATTGTCAATGCTTAAATTATTACAGGATATTAAAACTTGACGACTTTTACTTTTTGTTTTATATCGGCAAACCATTTATCGAAAAGATCACCTATTTTTTGCTGGCGAAGATTAGCGTAGACATCGGCTCTTAGTTTAGCTGGGTCGGTTGCCGTCGTTAGACTGGCTTTATTCTGAGCAATATAATCTTCGACTTCTTTATCCGAGATAGAGGCTTCTTTATCAAAGAGTTTATCTATGGTTAACTGTATCTCTACCTGCTTTCGAAAACTATCTGGGGTTAATCCTTGAGCTTTCAGGGCGTCATTTAAAGAAATTTTACCTTTGAGCCTGCTGTCTATTTCTTTAATTTTAGCATCCACATCTTTTTGATCTACGGTAATACCCTTATTTCTTGCCTGGGATAAGATGATTTGTTCACTTATAAGATTGTCCAATGTTTGAGCGGAGTATTTGCTGTTGAGCTCCCGCTCAAGGGCTAATCTCGTAATAGGCTTACCATCAACGGTAGCTACAATAAAAAGATTTTTAAATTTGAAAGCCAAAGCGGCAATGACAACGATGGCGATAATGAGGGAATTTTTCCACCGGGAAGACTTGGGCCTTGTTGTAGGATAATCCGAAACTGATTCATTCATTTCGTGGGAAAAGGAAGACGATTCGATAGCTTTTGCTTTTCTTTTCGGCATAAATTTATCTTTGTAGTATAAACTTATCGAGGGAAAAATACAAGACCATTTTGAGTAAAGATAAGTTTCATCAAGACAAAGAGCAAAAAGGCGCCTACTGTTATGGCTAAAACTATAATGAGACGGAAGTTAGAATCGGACATATCAGTTGATTTTAGTATGCTTATTTAAGATAATCAAATATTAGTATCTCCCGGGCGATAAATTCGTCACCCCGGCCATAGATCGGTGTCTTTCGGCCGCTTAAAAATGAAGTATATTTCTGGATCTGATCCGGAGGCAGTATATCCACTTTATAAAATCCTAAACCAGATAACTCGGTTAATATATCAATTAATCTTAATTGTCCTTTAAGTCTAAAAGCGGGAAAGATGATAACTACTCTTCCATTACTTTTTATTATTTTGGAGTATTGTATAAAAGAATTTCTGTAAAGAGAGGCAAGCTGATTTAGAGTACTAATTATTTCTCTTTCGTCGGGTGTCCTGGTAAATGGCGGCCCCAGATACGGTTCTGTGATAATGGCATCTGTCGAATGAGGGGCAATCTTTGAAGATATGTCGTTTATGTCGCTGGGGAAGACTTTGACTTGCAGGTCCGAAGATTGGTGAGAATATTGATTTTTTAGCCAATTGAGATTGGTTAGAGTGGCTTTAACAGCTTCATTTTTAATATCACTGCCTAAAATATGGGTAAAGCCCATGAGGGCAGCCTCGGTAATGATGGTTCCGCTGCCGCAAAATGGGTCTAATATAGTATCTCTCTTTTTTTTCAGGCTTAGATTTAACATAATTTTGGCTAGTTTAGGGGGAAGCATTCCTGATCTGGTATCTCGGACCGGTCGGCCATAATCTCTGCTGCTATAGCTTTCGTATTCTTGAACGGATAAGGTTTTAGCGATATATAATCTATCTTTGGAAATCAAAAGAATTATTTCTGCACCTTTGGTCAGTAAGTCATTTTTATCTACCGAGACGCTGGAGAGGAATCGATCTTTTATCCTGAGGAAGCCTCCTGACTGACCTGATTGCTGTAGTTGTTTTTTTATAGTGCTGCTGATATTTTCTAAAAGTTGGCGATAATTTTTCCTTAAATTAGATTCTTTGTCCAAGAGATAAAGACTAATTCCGAAATGTATTTTTCCTTTTCTTTTGGCAAATAAGTTAAGAAATAGATTTTCAGCGGAAAATATCTGATAAATCTGCGCTTCGGATTTATCTAGATCTAGGGAAGATATAATTTGCCCTATTTTTATGGTTCCTCCTAGACCATTTAATATCAATTTGGAATCGAGAGTTTTATCTGTTTTTATAAGCAAGACTTCATCTGAGGAATCGACAATTTGGAAACTAATATCATCTCTTTTAAATACTGAGATTATCTCAGCTACGGAGAGAGCGGGGTTTCGACCTAGTATAAAGGCGTATTTAGACACTTTGAGGAAATTTATTTATAAATAAAAAGCTTAATAAATCCCCGCTTAATATTGCCAGAAGTAGTGGGTCAATATTAATTGCGGGTAAGATTTTGACAATAATGACCATAAGTAGACCGATAAATATACCAAAAGTTTTGAGCCAGTGTCCCCTGATGGGAGAAGTCAAGGGTTCTGGAAGCATAATAAAGGAAAATAAGATAACAGTGCCGTCGATTAGTACCGATAGATTAATAGTAGATGTGGAGAGAAATGTGAAAAGTATATAGATTATAATAAATCCGCCAACAATATATAGGCGCCTGAGCCTTTTTAGCACAGAAAAACTACCAAAAATAATGATAAGAGGCAGAAACCAAATCCAGGATGCTCCCCACCAAGATACTGGTTGTTTAGTAATTAGGGAAGTGACAAAAATTCCTAAAGCTGCTGGATTAAATATATGGTGTTGACTGATTTTGAGAGTGTATTTGGAGGAAATGGCGAGTGTTAGAGCAAATATATAAATCCATAAAGGCAAATGGGTAGCGAAGAGTAAAAAGACTAATAAAGCGGTTACGAGAGCTGAATAAGAAAAGAAGTATTTTCTTTTCGTAAGATAGGTGAAAAGGGCTTCAATTAATTGACCGGAGATAATAATTATTATTAATGTTAAAAAAGTATAAGCTGAAAAAAAACGAATTAGGGAAATCAGGGCAACTAGGCCGAGGGTTGCGGCAATTTGTAACCTCGTATCTTTGAAAATCATTAGTTGGATTATAGCACTTATATTGTTGTTACCCTTAATTTGAGGTAAAATAGAGATCGGAAAATGCCTCCTTAGCTCAGTGGCAGAGCGACGGTTTTGTAAACCGCTGATGACAGTTCGATTCTGTCAGGAGGCTCCAGCTGAGGTGGCAGAGCGGCCAATTGCACGAGTCTGTAAAACTCGCGCCTCACGGCTACCCAGGTTCGAATCCTGGCCTCAGCACAAAGAGTTTTTTTACCTTGAGATGGTATCATATTGGGTATGAAAAACGATAATTCAATTCCTTTTCTTATCACTGGTGGAACAATTGATTCTTACTATGATGGTACAAGAGATACCCCAGCAAAACAATTAACAAATCACCAAAAAGTAACGGCAGCATTCATAAATAGTACATCGGGAATGCATAGTTTCTCACATTTAATTCACGGGAGTTTTCCCCGTATCATGAGAGAGTCGGGTTTCAAAACAATTTCTGTAAGAGAAATAACCCAAGAGTCTTGCCAACGCTGAAATTTTTCTATTTTCTAGCTTTCCTGGTTTATCCAATTATTAAACTTTTAAAACTTCAG
>OBEQ011719510.1_pt1 | contig 10359 bp, 10 predicted proteins | sample 1670901 | NCBI WGS metagenome assembly OBEQ01 (sample SAMEA104232315, study PRJEB22302) | groundwater metagenome | biome: forest; feature: aquifer; material: groundwater | place: USA | collected 2011-08-07 | depth 5.4 m | reverse complement strand
GGGGGTGGACAAGGGGGAATTCAAATGGAGACAGGTGGGGCGGGATGGCGAGGCCGGGTTCCTTATTGTTTTACGGCCAGCCAACGCGACCGAAGCCGAAGGCGGAGGGCGCGAAGATCCACCCAAGCAACGATTTGGCTCTGAGATGGAACGAGCACAAGATCAGGCGTTGGGGCTTTTTCTTTGGGGTTAAGTTTTGTCTGCCACGGTCTGGCTTCGGAGGGGCGGGGGGAGAAGCCGGACCGTGGCTTTGGGTTTAAGTGGGTCTTTCTTTTTCTCCGCCTCTCTGTGCCGCCGAAGGGGGAGAGTGAGGGCAAGAGGGAAGGGAGAGGTGCAAGCCGTGTGACCCCGCCTCCGGCGGGGGCGCGCGGGTTGCTCCGTTAAGAGGAAGCATGTGGGACTGCAAAAGCCGTGACGGACGTAAGGCCGGCGCGGCTTTTGCGTTACACCAGAGCCGTGGTCGTTACGTTACGTCGTGAGTAAAAAATTCATCCATTCAAAAAACTTCTGTAAAATTCTGTTAAAAATTTCTATAGAAGTTCCGCACAGTAGGAGGTTATGTGGAAGAAGGTACTGACTTTGTTCCACTTAGACCGCAGTGGAAATGCCCGGTGAATAAAAATTCTTTGTTAAACGGTTGATGTTGTGCTACCCCCCCCGAATGCAAGCAAGCGTGCTTATCACCTTTAATAGTCTTGGGAGGAAATCATGAAGACAAATACACGTTGGGCCCTTGTTCCGCTTTGTGCCTTCTGTTTTGTTCTGTTGGTTGCCCTGGAAATAGGTGGCAGCGGGGGGTGTAATTCCACATCATCTTCATCCTCCTCTTCATCCTCCTCGAGAAAGTTGAAAGGATCTCTCTCCTCGAGCTCCCTGTCAAAATTAGCCGCCAATGCCGGTCTTGTCTTGGCCGGAAAAAAGGCCACCCTCGCCTGCGATCAGGCCCAGATCAAGTGTATCACCTACAAGGGTTCCGAAACCAAGGTGGATTTGGGCTCCGACTGCAGCTTTGATATTGATCTCCCCCTCAATAGCCACGAGGGCTGCTGCCTCTTCGACAAATCCTCAGGGACCGAGCTGGGATGCCTTTCCTGCGACGGCAGCACATCGCTTCCGATCTACGCCGGCACCGCCGGTGAAACGACGGAGGTTGACTTGGGGACATTGACGTCCTCAGGAAATACGACCGCTTCCGAGACCCTCTGTGACAGCGTCGATGAGGATGGCGACGGCAAGAGTAACACCGATGACACGGATGACGACGGCGACGGCACCGCCGACACCAGCGACCTGTACGACACGGAAGGTTTTCGCGACTTCCTCCATGTGGATACCGACGAGGACGGGGTTTCGGACGTGTACGAGTCTTCGGTCTGGGCCGGTTTCGGCGACAAGGATGGTGACGGTGTCCCCAACGTGTGCGATGCCGACATCGACGGTGACGGTCAGGTCAACGAAAAGGATACCGATGACGACGGCGACGGCATCCTCGACACGGCCGATGCCGATGAAAATGCCGACGGGGTCAACGACGATGCCATCGACACCGACGGCGATGGGGTGCCGAACGACATTGACGGGGATATCGACGGTGACGGCACCGACAATGCGTCGGATACGGATGACGACGGCGACGGCGTCCTCAATGCCTCCGATACCGATAAAAACGGGGATGGCGTTGCCGATTCCTCCGAGGTGGATGCCAATGGGGACGGGGTTGATGATTCCTTCGAGACCGGCACGGAGAAGTGTCCCGACTCCCAGGAGTGTGTGGTCGGCGAGGCCTTGGGCGGCGATTTCGCATGCCAGCAGTTTGCCGACAACAATCCTGACAACACGTTGGGCATCACGACGGCCAATGCAAAATGCAGCGACGGGTGTTGTATCAAGGGGCCGTAACGCCTTCTAAAAATTGAAAAAAGGTCCTTGGCGCTCTTACCTCCAGATTTTTGCCCTCGTCGCGGTCCCTCTTTCGTTTTTTCTGGGGGTCTATCTCTTTTACCTCGACTACACCATCCGGACGAAGTTTGAATCCCATCGATGGAATCTTCCGTCGCGCGTCTATGCGGACGCCTTTTATCTCTATCCGGGGCAGAAGGCCTCCCCCGCCTCCGTTGAGGAACGATTGCAGCGGCTTTCCTACAAACGGGTCGCCTCTTCCGTCAAAAGTGCGGGAGAGTTTGCGAAGGACGCCTCGTCGGTGACGGTTTATCTCCACACTTTTTCCTATCCCTCCGAGGAATTCGCCGGCTTTCCGCTGACCCTCAGGTTTGATCAGAACCAGTTGAAGGAGATTCGGCGAAACGATACCGACGAAACGCTCAGGACGTTGAGGCTGGAGCCGGAACTGATCGGCTCGATCTTTGACGACAAGATGGAAGACCGGAGCCTCGTCACCCTGGCGGAGATTCCCGAGCCGTTGATTCAGGCGGTCATTGCGATCGAGGATGAGCGTTTCTACCAACATCATGGAATCGATCCTTTGGCGGTCTTGAGGGCCTTTTTGACCGACCTCCTTCATCTGCGGGCGATGCAAGGGGGGAGCACGCTGACGCAACAGTTGGTCAAAAATTATTTTCTGACGCCGGAAAAGACACTCGTTCGAAAGCTCAATGAAATGCTCATGGCGGTCCTTTTGGAAATTCGCTATTCCAAAGAAGAGATCCTCGAGGCCTATTTTAATGAAATCTATTTCGGGCAGCGCGGGCCGGTCTCGGTCACCGGGGTGGAAGAGGCGGCCCGGTTTTATTTCTCCAAAGGCGTTTCTCAACTGACCCTCGCCGAGTCGGCCCTTCTGGCCGGACTGATCCGGGCGCCGGGGGCCTATTCTCCCTATCACAATCTGACGAAGGCGTATGACCGGAGAAACTTTGTTCTGAAATCGATGCTCGATCAGGATCTGATTGATGCGAAGGATTTCGAGGCGGCCAAGCGGGAAAAAATCGTCCTTCCGAAGGCAAAAACCTCTTCCCAAGTTTTTCAGGCCCCCTATTTTATTGATTTTGTCCAATCGGAGTTGAAGGAGCACTATCCTGCGGAGGTCTTGAAGTCGGAGGGGTTGAGGATTTTCACGACGCTCGACATGGAGATGCAGGAGGTTGCGGAGGCGGCGGTGACTGCGCGCCTGAGCGAGCTTGAGACGGGATCTCCGAAACTCAAAAAACTCCGGGAAGAGGGCCAAACCCTTCAAGGGGCCTTGATCGCCCTTCAACCGCAAACCGGCGCGATCCGAGCGCTCGTCGGAGGACGTGATTTCGAAACGAGCCAGTTTAATCGTGTCCGAGACGCCCACCGCCAGCCGGGGTCGGCCTTTAAACCGTTTGTCTATTTAACCGCCCTCTCGGAGGGATACACGCTTGCCTCGACCGTGGAGGATACCTCTTTTACGGTGAAGGCGGGCGAAGAGGATTGGACTCCCAAGAACTACGACAAGGTGGAGCATGGCCCGGTGACCCTTCGAGAGGCGTTGGAGAAGAGTTACAATATTGCCACCTCACGACTTGCGATCGCCGTGGGATTGGAAAAGATCGTGAAGATAGCCCATGCGGCCGGGATCACGAGTCCGATGGAGGCTTTTCCCGCGCTGGCCCTCGGCGCCTTTGAGGTGACCCCTTTGGAGTTGGTGCAGGCCTACACCCTCTTTCCCAATCAGGGGACCGGGACGCGGCCGATTGCGATCACCGCCGTCGTGACGCGCGAGGGGGTGGTCCTCGAGAAAAAGGGATTCGAGATGAAGAAGATCGTTTCGCCCGAGCTTGCTTATTTGATGAATCATGCCCTCCGAGGGGTTCTCGATCGGGGGACCGCCTCATCGGCCCGCACCTTGGGGTTTACCGGTCTCGGCGCGGGAAAGACCGGGACGACCTCGGACTATCGGGACAGCTGGTTTGTCGGTTACACCCCGGATCTCTTGGCCCTGACTTGGGTGGGGTATGATGATGGAACGTTAACCGGTCTTTCGGGGGCCTCCGGGGCGTTGCCGATCTGGACGCGATTGATGACCCAGGTCAATCCCCCCGGCGCGCTGAAATCGGATTTTCCGGCGACCGACCGTATTGTCAGGGTCAAGGTCTCCAAGACGGGGGGGCGTTATCGAAGCGGTTGTGGAGAGCCTTTTGAGGAGGTCTTTTTGGAAGGAACGGAACCCAAAGAGGAATGTGAGAAAGAATGAAACCGATCGTCTTTCTTTTTTTCATCAGTAGTTTTCTTGCGGGTTGTGTCTCACCCAAGGGGGCGATGAAGACGCCTTCTCATCCGACGGGGGTCGAAGTCTCGGCCCCGGAGCGTCGGGCCTCCGATGCGCTGATTGAAGAGGGGATTCGGACGATGGATAACGGGCGTTACGACCGGGCCGCGGATCTCTTTCAGGAAGCGATCACGATCGATTCAACCAACGGCGCCGGTTATTACCGGCTGGCCTTTGTGAAGGTGAAGATGGGAGAGTACGGAGAGGCGCGCGGTCTTTTAGAAAAGGCGGAACATCTCCTGGCGGGGGATTCGGAATGGAAAACCAAACTGGAAGAGTTACGAGCGGAGTTGGGGGAGAGCGAGTAGAGTGTTGTGGAACTACCAGAGGGTGACGATTCCCTCCCATTGGCGAATTTGAGAATCTCGGGTGATCAAAGGAAGCTGCAGGAAGTGGGCCGTCGCCGTGATAATGCGGTCCGGCAATTCAGGAACCGTCTCACGGGGAACTTTTGAGACGGAGAGAGCAATTTCGTAGCTAAGATCGACGATTTGGTAACTTTCCCGGGGATTTGAGAGGATTTTTTCACGCATAATTTCCATAATTTTTTCGGGGACCCGTCTTTTTTCGACCAAATAAACGATCTCCACGGGAGTCATCGCAGAAAGGTAAATGAGGGATTCACCTTGATCGGCGGAGAGAAACCTTTTTCGTGCTTCGGCGGACAAACGGTCGCTTTCCTGGAGATGCCAAACAAACGCGTGAGTATCAGAAACGAATCGTCCGTTTTCAGGTGATGTCACGAGGAAATTTCCCCCACATTTCCTTTCGTACCTCTGCGATATCCTCTTCAGAAGTATCGCTTCCTTTAAGAAGCCCCCCCAATTTGATCGCTTTAATTTTTCGAACCGGGACAAGGCGGAGCGATTCGCCGTCGGAATAGATCTCCACTTTATCACCCGGCTTCAGATTGAGCCTTTTCACTTCGGAGGTGGGAAAGGTCATCCCGACGGAATTCCCAATTTTGATGATCTGGCAAGCCATAATTTTACCTGTTAAATTATAATTTTACCTGTTTAACATGTCAAGGATTTTCAGTAATCTTAAAATCATCATAATCACAAGCAGCGGGGGAGTGGGTGGCGTTGCCGTCGGTCAGGAGGCCGAAGCCGGCGGGATCGTTGGATGGTTCTTTCTTAAAAATTCTTTCGTAGTCGGCAAGGACATTGACCGTCTCTGTTTTCCAATCTCCGAGTGCTTTGGACCCGCTCTCCAGGACGATCAGGTAAAATCTACCCGGCCTCTTTTCGACCACCGTTCCGACCGGGAGGGTCGTGCTCCAGACATATTTGAACCCCTCGCCGTTGTATCCGTCAAAGGCGACATACACGCCGCAGGCGCTGTCGTTTGTCTTCGGGTCGTTTTCCACAGCCCCTTTGGGAAGCTGCTCGGCCCGCCATTTCCATGAGAAGTGGGGCCAACGTTCGAGTTTCCAGTAAAATTTTTTAAACACCTGGACGGAGGTATCTTCCGTATCGGTTGCGTTGAGATAGCGGTTTTGGGAGTCGGACCGGATCGTGTAGACTTTTTTCGCCTTGCCCCGCTGAAAAGAATGGGTACGGAAAGAGGAGGGGAATTCTCCGAGTCCATACGCGGAAAAATCTTCGATCGTTCGAGCCGAGGGGAGTTTTTGTGGAGAATAGGGATCCGCCGAGGCGGAGAGGGGGATAAAAAGGAGACACCCAAAGAGAAATTTAATAGGCGAGGACCCGTTCTTCCCGGAGTATCGGGATCATCCGCTCGACCAACGCAAATCCTCCGAAGAGGACCGTGGAGTAAAGCAGATCGCCCGCCAGGGTATTGTGAAAGAAGGGGAGGGCCATCGTGTAACAGGCGGTCAACCCGGCGATTGTCTTTGCGTATTGAGGCGTGACGATCCAGACCCAGAGGTTGGTCAGGACAAAGAAAAGGAAAGAGCTTCCGACGGTTGCCTCCCCGATCCGCAGGGCGGTCTGATTTTTTCTGACCCAACGACCGATCAAGACGATTAATCCAAAGCTCAGGTAGACCCCCGGCATTTCATTGTGAAAGCCAAGAAGGGTGTCGCTCAGGAGCATCGCCGACATCGGGACCAGAAAGGCGAAAACCTTATTCCGAAAATGGGCCCCGCCGAAGAGGGCGATCGCGGTGATCGGAGCGAAGTTATAAGGATGCGGGATGAGTCGCGAGGCGGCGGCTAAAAGGATAATCCCTGTGATGACGGCGACGCGTGTTTTCATATTCATCCCCCTTGCTTGGATAAGTTTCCTGTCCCTTAATGATCTTCCCTCAAAATCTCAAGTTTAAAAAAGGCATCATCTGAGGGTGGAAATTTCTTCCTGGACCTTGGTGTCGATATAGATTTTCATCAGAGATTGGTAAGGGACATCCCTCAAATCAGCTAATTTTTTAATTCGCTCCAAAAGCCTCTTAGGAAGTCGAAGAGAGATAGTGACGGTTCGAGCAGGCATCTTAAGGTGGACCTTCCCCTCCGAAGGAAAATAAAGGGTCGAATCAACCTTTTCCCAAAAGTGGGTCTCCTCTTTTTCCGATGAAAAAAGGGGGATTTTTCTAAGTTCTTTTTCTTTCTTCTTCATAAAGTTGCCTCTCTTTCTTTCGCATCGAGCGTACTGAGATATTGCGGATCAATCCTTGGCGTACGGTAAAAAAGGCAGCCAAATGCCGTCTAAAGCTAGTCACTCCCAGACACCGATACCTTTTTTCTCCTTTCTTCTCATAAGCCCCCTCATCGACCCAAGGAGCAACGTAAAAAATCTCTTCCGCCTCTTCCTGAGTAACCCGATGTTTTTTCAGCTTTTCCAAATTGGCATCATCCCAATCAAAACCCCTGATTTCTAGTTCCACTGGTGTATATTATCATAATATACACTTACTTCAAGTATTTCTCAAAAAAAGAAATAGTTGAGACACCTCAGAGAAATTTGAAACCGGATGGTGGAGATATCTCCAATCGATCGGCTGTATTATGGCCCTACTAAGGCCCCGTCCCATGCACCACCGCCACCGCGTCGAGATCGAAGCCGGAATTGATTTGGCCGCAGGGGCCTTTGAGGGTGAAGGCATCGCGGATTCGGATGAAGCGGGCGGTTGGGAGTTTTACGTCTGCGAGATCGAAAGAATCTCCTCCCGAGACGGCCGGGTCGGTCGGGTCGATATTGTTTTGGTCGGGATTGGCAAAGGTCGGATGGACACCGGCGCAACCTTTGAAAGGATAAGGACCCGCACAGCTAAACTCAAAAAAGTTGACCCCGTCTTGGGAAACGGCGACCCTTCCCGGTTCGGCGAAGGTGTTGTTGGGGTTTCCGCCGATCTCAAAGGCGTTTTCAAAGACGGTGAAGTCGACCCCGGGTCCGTCGAAGAGGATGAAATCGGTCAATTCGAGGACGATCTCCCCGCCGCATCCGAGGGCCAAGACATCCAACGATCCTGCATAAGGTCCTCCCCCCTTCGGAGGCCCGAGGACGATCCCGAATTGGTCCTGATTATGGGTCAATCCGGCCGTCGAACCGAAGGTGTAGGAGACGACCCGGTCGGCATAGGGGGCCGAAGGGGAAGGGGGGGACGTTTCCGTGATTGTCGGGGGTGGGGGATTGTTTGAGGGGGGTGAAGAATTGGTGGCCGTCTGCGGCGGAGAAATCGACTCATCGATTCGGGCCAGGGGGTTTTCCAGCGGTTCAACGATCACCTTGGCGACGGCCGTCTTTTCTCCGATGTGGGCGGTGATCATCGCCTCTCCTGCCGAGACGGCGGTGACCGATCCGTCGGCGGCCACCGTTGCGACGCCAAAATTATCGGTGTCCCATGTGACGGGGAGTGAATCCCCTTCCGTCTTGAGTTCTTCTTTGACGCCGCTGACGAGGGTGTTGTCCCACATCCAGACATCGAGGGAGAGTGGATGACTCCCGTCGGTTCCCACGATCGTCGAATAGGCCGGTCGAATCGCCATTGTTCTGACCATCGCCTCTTTTGAAGGAGTGCTGGTCGAAGGGGATCCAAGGCTTGGACCGGCCTCCTCGACGTTGCAGCCAAGCAGGATGAGTGAAAAGAGAAAGAGTATGTTGATCAGACGAAACATTAATACTCCGCAAACGTGATCGACGACGGGGCCGAACCGAGATTGATCGGGCCATCGATGACCCGGCTGGTCGACGGATCGATAAAGAGAATCCCGTTGACCTTGGGGTCGCGATCTCCCACCAGCAAAATTCCGTTTTCATCAAGGGCGATATCCTGAATAAAGGCCCGACTTCGGTAGATCTCGGAGAGGGGGGAAACTTCTTCCCGACCCAGGTCAAAGGAGACCACCTTTGTCGAAAAATTCCCGATTTCATTGTTGAAAAATCCGACCATCACAAACCCCTTTGAGGGGTCGGTCTCGAGAGCGCCCGGCGCCCCTCCGAGCAAGAGATCGTCGATCACGATCCCTTCCGTCTTCAAGGTATTCGGTTCCACCCTCTCGATTCCTCCGTAGGGGGACGAGGTGTCAAAATAGTCGGCATCGGCTATATAAAGGAGGCCGGTTTCCGGGGCATAGTTCATGGCGACCGGATCCCGACCCTGAAGGACGATAGAACCGGTGATCCGGTCGGTCTTTGTATCGATCGCCACCAATTTCCCCGGCTGGTCGGCTCGACGGGAGAGGTCTTTGGGCATGTCCTGTACCTCGACAAAAATCTTGTCCCCGACGAGGAGCATCGCCGAGGCCCGCGCGAATCGTTCTCCATCGTCGCCGGTGAAAGGGGTCAGATCGATCGTCTTGAGAATTTTTCCGGTTTCAGGATTGACGATCAGGAGGTCATCGACGGTGAGGTCTGCGCTCCGATTGTCCTCGGGCTGGTAGAGGGTGACATATCCCTTCGTCGGCTCCGTCACGATGATCTCTTGGGGGTTCGTTCCCCGCCCGACCGAGAATTGCCGGGTCACTTTAAAATTCAAAGAGGGGTCGACCACCTGGATATTGTCTCCCCCCAGCCGGTTCACGACATACAGCAGTTTTCCAAAGGCCTGGACGACGGCATCCGAGTGGGTCGTCTGAATATTTTTCATCGGCGTTCGCGGCGCGTCGATCGGAATGACGCCGAGGGTCCCGATCGGGTCGGTGAAATTCGATCCGAGGACGACGGCATATTTTTGAGTCGATTGAGTCGTTCCCGAATTTTCCGATCCGACAGTGCTCGTATTTTGATTTGTGTTGGTCGTGACCTCGCTGCAACTTGTTAAAAACACAATAAAAAAAAGAAAAAGAGGATTATATCTTAACTTCCAACTTCCCATAAAAACTCCTTCCCGGCAGCGGAAATCCGACCACGTCGAGGACGCGATCATCGGTCAGGTTTTTCGCCTCAAAACCGGCCGTGAATCGTTTGAGGAAAGAGACCGAAAGGCCGGCATTCACCAGAAGACGGCTGTCGGCCCTGAGGATATTCTGGCTGTCGAGAAAATTATCGTCGATCAAGGTGGCACCGCCAAAGAGTTTGCCCCGAACATTCGATAAAGTCGCCCGCCCGCTCACTTCATGGATCGGCCGTCCCGGGAGAAACTTTCCCTCCAGCCCCGGCAGCCCCGAGGTGTCCTTCGCCCATTGGAAGGTGTAGTTTCCCACAAGGTCGAGATGCTCGAAGAGGGAGGCGGACAAGGTCGTCTCAACCCCTTGAATCCGGCCCTTTGAAAGGTTTTGGGCCTGGATGGTGAATTGAGACGTCTGGAGAAGTTGGATCAGGTCCTCCACATGGTTGAGAAAATAAGAAACCTCACATCGAATCGGTCGGACCGCCATCAAGGCCCCGATGTCCCAATTGAGCGATTTTTCGGGGCGGAGATCGGGATTGCCGATAAAGGTCCCGCGATCGCCGAAGAGTTCGGAAAAACTGGCGATCCGATAGGAGCGGGAGAGGTTCGTCTTGAAGGTCGCCTGAAAGGCCTCGGAATCGCCGGAATGAAAAGGGGAATACTTGATCCCCATTTTTCCACTGATCGGATGTGAGTCGCTCCCCGAGGTCCCGGCCTGGTCGTTGAGGATATGCTCGGTGCGAACCGACGGATTGATGACCAGTTTCTCCTCAAGAAAGACCATCTCGTCTTCGACCGCAGCGCTGAAACTGTTCCGGACATCT
>OBEQ011770973.1_pt1 | contig 10360 bp, 3 predicted proteins | sample 1670901 | NCBI WGS metagenome assembly OBEQ01 (sample SAMEA104232315, study PRJEB22302) | groundwater metagenome | biome: forest; feature: aquifer; material: groundwater | place: USA | collected 2011-08-07 | depth 5.4 m | reverse complement strand
TCGCTTATGACGAGATCGAAATCTTCGGACTCTATTTTCTTAAGCGCCTCCTGGCCGCTGTTTGCGGTCACCACTTTATATCCTTCACGAGACAAAAGGAATTCGAGGGCCCTGCAGATGTCCCTTTCATCGTCTACCACAAGTATTTTCGATGTTTCAGCTTTCATAGTACGGCAGCCTCACTCTAAAAATAGTCCCGCCTTCGGGTCTGCTTTCGACAAGAATGTCGCCCTGATAACTTCTGATGATATTATAACTGACTGCAAGCCCGAGTCCGGTCCCTTTGTCCTTAGTAGTGAAAAAAGGATCGAATATTTTTTCCATGTGCTCCGCCGGAATCCCGGACCCGGTATCCGCCAGCGTTATCTCTATCTCCTCGTCGAGCTCCCTGGCCCTTATGTCTAGATTTCCCCCGTCTGTCATAGCATCAGCCGCGTTAAGAATGATATTCATGAGCACCTGGATCATCTGGGTCTCATTCACCCTGACAGGGGGAAGGGTCTCGGGTATTTCAACATTAATCTTTATCCCCTTCATCCTCTTGTCGTATTTCACAAGATCGAGGGTCATATCTACGAGCTCAACAGCGTCATGATGCCCGAGGTCCGATGCCCTTGTCTTCGAGAAACTCGACATCTGTCTGACGATGTCAGCGATACGGGTGATGTGCTTAGCCACCGTATCGAGGCTCTCCTTTGTAAACTCGTCATGGTCCATTTCTCTGAGTATCTGGACGTACGAAGAGATAGAGGTAAGAGGGTTGCCTATCTCATGGGCGATGCCGGCGGAGATCCTCGCCAGAGCGGAAAGTTTCTCCGACTGCATCATCCGGTCTTCCATCTTCTTGATGTCAGTGACGTCTTGAATCAGGATAAGAGACTGCCGGTGTCCCTGCGGAGTGATAAGCGGTGTCGATGTTATCTGAAAATAACCCTTCTTCCGTCCGTAATTATGGTATATCACCTCGCGAAGCATCTTATTGTCGACAATCGCGCGGTGGATATTGTTTTCTCCGTAAATCTTTTCTATCGTTATCTGCTGCAATGTGCCCTCTCCCAACCATTCAAGGAGTGTCCTGTTCGCCCATAGCGCCCTTCTGTCAACGTCGTCCATCACGCAAAGGCCGCCTTCTATCGCACTGACTATAGCATCGAGTTTCTCCTTCTCACCCTTCAATTCGTCTGTCCTTTTGACAACCATCTCCTCGAGCCTCAGCGCGTATTCCTGGATCTTCGTTTTCAGATTCACCTCTTGCGTCACGTCGCTGCTCGAAAGTATGACTCCGTCGACGGCGCCATGAATTCTGAGAGGGTTGAAGTTGATGTTCAAATAAAGAGTTTGACGACCCCGTTGATAAACATAGTTGCTCATCCTATAACTGTGCCCATCGAGGCATTTTTCGATGATGTCTTTCAGAGTCTCCGGTTCTACCTCCTTATTTACCGGGAAGACCTCCAAAAAGTTCCTCCCCACGATTTCTTCCTTTACCCTGCCGCAAAGCCTTTCGTGGGCCGAATTCATCGTCCTGATTCTCATTTCTCTGTCAAGTACGAGTATCCTCGACTCGGTGCTCTCAAGGATGTTTTCCAGGTAATCCTTCGCCTGGACTATCTCCTTTTCGAGTTTTTTCTGCGTCTCGAGGTGTTTCGCCTTCTCTTCAGCCTTCACTCGCTGCCTGTTTATCATCACGATAGCGAACGCCCCTATCACGGTAGCGATAAAAATGGAGATCACGAGGAGGGAATGGAGCTTCATGCTTTTCCTTATGCTGTAGGTCACTTCGGAATACGGTATGGATATGCAGACTATCCAGGACAGATCGGCGGTCTTGGCCCGCGAAAAAGCGATTAGCTTGTCCTCGCCGTAAGGAGCGATATAAGAGCTGAAGCCGATGTCCCCGCTCTTGAGAATCTTCCTCTCGACATCAAAGGAGGTATGACAGTCGAAACATGACCTGTCGGCCCTGTAAAGGTTCTTACCCACCATCTTCGGCTGAGTCGGATGATAAAGAAGCGTGCCGTTTCCGGACATCATCCATGCATGCCCTCTGATGCCCACCCTTATCGGCGCCAGGAATTTCTTGCTTATCGTGTCTATCGAAAGCTCCATTATCAAAAGACCATTCGGCCCCCGCCCCCGCACAATAGGCGTCAGGAGGGTTATCTTCCTGTCCTGGGCAAGTTGGTCCAGATACATCACCTTGCCCGGCAGCAACGAAGCAACATTTTTGAAGTGCTTCATATCTCCGGAGGTGACAGGTTCCCCACGAGAACTGAAAGTCAGCCTCCCGTTACCGTCCAATATCTTTACTGTGACGTTCACGTCTTCGCTCAAGTCCACGTAGGCAGTATGAACCGATTTCTCCATGGCCCTGCCGCTCAGCTGCCCCTCCCCCAGGAGGCGGGCCAGTGACAACGTCTCGGCCTCGATATGCTGCATATCCCCTTCGATGCTCTTCGCTACGGACTTCGCAATAATCAGCTGCTGGCGGTTAAACTGTTCCGCCATCTCGCTCTGGTAGCTCTGCTGGAAAAACATATTGAGTGTGATGATGAGGGAGATTGTGAATATGACCAGTATAAGAAGAAGTATATTGGTCTTCAATGCCTTCCTTCTTCCGGCTGACGCTCCTCAGCGGTGGAAAGAACTCCCCTGACCTTATCCCTTATCCCCCTGTAATGACTCCCTTCCCAGTAAACCTTCCCGCATTCCAGGCATCGCGAGAACCGAGTAAAATTGATGTAAATAAATTCCGGGACAAGGTCTCTAACCTCTTCTTTTTGCGGTACCTCATCGAGAACGCCGTTACAGACTACGCACCTGCCGGAGAAGGCCGCTTGATTGAAATCCAGCCGTGCCCTTATCAGCATGAGCTGTTCGAAAACATCATCTTTATCCACGAGGATAACGCCCGGCAACCCTTTACGCTCTATAAAATGCGTATCTCTTGTCAGTATCGTCCGCTCCTGTTCCCTTGCAATCCGCACGATCTCCCTATCATCGATATCCCGATAATATAATACATCGAACCCCATAATCCTCAGCCACTTGGCGAGACGGCCAAGCATCGCATCGGCAATGAATTTCATACTCATTTATATGATAAAGTCGGAGAAATAGGCCTTTTCTATAATACCATAAGAAGGATAAGGGGAGATTAATCGTGACGGTAAACCCCCTGAAAGCAGCCGTGGACATATCTCCTATCTAAAAAAATCCCCCTGCATCTTCCGATACAGGGGGATTTAACTATACGATAAACCGTTATATCTATTCTTCCACGGCTGGCGGTGCAGCGAAGACCGGCACAACCTCGCGCTTCACGAAGGTGTTCTTGTACTTAGCCATCCCCGTGCCGGCGGGGATAACCCTGCCCATGATCACGTTTTCCTTCAGCCCGCGCAACTCGTCGAGCATGCCGTTAATAGCAGCCTCGGTGAGAACGCGAGTCGTCTCCTGGAACGAGGCAGCAGACACAAAACTGTCCGTAGTAAGCGACGCCTTTGTGATGCCAAGGAGTAAGGGCTTGCCCTGCGCCGGTTTCCCGTTTTCGGCCTTGACCTTTTCGTTCTCTTCCTGGAAGGCCATCCTGTCCACCTGCTCGCCTATCAGATACACGGTGTCTCCTGGGTCTTCGATCCTGACTTTCCGCATCATCTGTCTGACTATGACTTCGATATGCTTGTCGTTGATCGAAACACCCTGGAGCCGGTATACCTTCTGCACCTCGTCGACGAGATATCTCTGAAGTTCCTTTGGACCGAGGATATCGAGAATGCTGTGGGGATTCACCGCGCCGTCCATGAGCGGCTCTCCGGCCTTCACCCAGTCGCCTTCGTGAACGCTTACGTGCTTGCCCTTGGGGATGTCATACTCCTTGACCGTTTCGCCGCCCCTGACCACGACAACACGTTTGCCCTTCTGGGCAGACCTGAACTCGACAATGCCGTCGATCTCGGAAACGAGGGCCTGTTCTTTCGGCTTCCTCGCCTCAAAGAGTTCGGCTACCCTCGGCAGACCGCCCGTAATGTCCTTCGTCTTCGTCGTCTCCCTCGGTATCTTTGCGAGTATGTCACCGGGGAAAACAAGATCGTTTTTATCGACAAGTATGTGAGCTCCCGAAGGCAGGTTATATCGCGCCGGGTTGTTTGTACCGGGTATCTTCAGTGTTGTCTTACCGTGCTCATCCTTTATCGAGATCCTTGGCCTCATGTTCGTAGAGTAGTCGATGATGACTTTATGAGAAAGTCCTGTCGTCTCGTCGACCTCTTCCTTGACGGTGGCGCCCTCAACGATGTCGCCCAAGGCGATCTTGCCGCCGAGTTCGGTCAGTATGGGAGTGGAATAAGGGTCCCATTCGACGAGCCTCTGTCCGGCCTCGACCTTCTGTCCATCCGTCACCCTCAGCTTGGCGCCGTACACAACGGAATAGTTCTCTTTCTCCCTGCCCTTCGAATCAACTATGGCTATGCTCCCGTTCCTGTTCATAACGATAAGCATGCCTTCTCTGTTCTTTACGGTATTTATGTTGATGAACTTTATCGTACCGGAGTTCTTCGCCTCAAGGACCGTCTGTTCCACGACCTTTGAAGCCGTGCCGCCGATATGGAACGTTCTCATGGTAAGCTGTGTCCCAGGTTCGCCGATCGACTGTGCAGCGATAATACCGACCGATTCCCCGATCTCAACGTGCTCGCCTCTCCCGAGGTCTCTTCCGTAACACTTGGCGCAGACGCCGAACTTCGACTGGCAAGTCAGCACGGACCGGATCTTCACGCTCTTCACGCCGGCCTCGATGATCTTCTGCGTGTAGATCTCGTCGATCTCCTGGTTCCTCTTAATGATTAATTCTTTTGTCAGCGGGTCTTTTATGTCCTCCACCGCAAACCTTCCTATGAGCCTCTCCTCTAAAGGCTGAATGATCTCGCCGCCTTCAACCAGCGACGTGACGGTGATGCTGTCATTGGTGCCGCAGTCGTCTTCCATTATGAGGACGTCCTGGGAAACATCGACGAGCCTGCGGGTAAGATATCCCGAGTTCGCCGTCTTCAGGGCGGTGTCGGCAAGACCTTTCCTCGCACCATGCGTCGAAATAAAGTACTGCAGCGGGGTAAGGCCTTCTCTGAAGTTTGCAGTGATCGGGGTCTCTATGATCTCGCCCGAGGGTTTCGCCATGAGGCCTCTCATACCCGCCAGCTGACGGATCTGCGCTGCGCTTCCCCTCGCCCCGGAATCCGCCATCATGAAGATACTGTTAAACGACCTTTTTTCTTTAAGTTCCTCTTCGCTGGCAATCCTGTCGTCTTCGGCGCCGAGTTCTTTCATCATCTCATCGGCAATCCGTTCGGTGACGTTTGCCCAAATATCGATGACCTTGTTATAACGCTCGCCCTGCGTGATGAGACCGTCGGCGTACTGCTTCTGGACTTCCATGACTTCCGACTCGGCGTGGTGTATCATCTCGCCCTTCTTGGAAGGTATATGCATGTCAGCCATACAGATCGAGATACCGGAGTTTGTCGCATATTTAAACCCCAGCTTTTCAAGGTTATCGAGGAAGACAACGGTCTTACGCTTGCCTGCCTTCTTATAGGAGAATTCGATTATCTTCGATAACTCCTTCTTCGTCATGTCCTTGTTTATCATCGGGAAAGTAATCTCCTCGGGGACTATCTCAGAGAAGAGGACCCTCCCGGTGGTTGTTTCGACGAACTCACCGTTTATCCTGACCTTGATCCTGGCATGTTCGCTCAGCTGGCCAGCGTCATAGGCCACCCTGACATCCTCGGGACCGCCGAATAACTTGCCCTCTCCCAGCGCGCCGTTTCTCTCCTTCATCAGGTAGTAAATGCCGAGAACCATGTCCTGTGTCGGGACAAGGATGGGCTTGCCATTGGCGGGCGAGAGGACGTTGTTGACCGACATCATCAAGACCCTCGCCTCGATCTGCGCCTCTATCGAAAGCGGCACATGGACCGCCATCTGGTCGCCGTCGAAGTCCGCGTTGAAGGCGGTACAAACGAGGGGATGAAGCTTGATGGCCTTACCCTCGACCAGGATAGGATCGAACGCCTGTATCCCGAGTCTATGGAGGGTCGGGGCCCTGTTAAGGAGAACAGGAGTTTCCCTGATCACCTCTTCCAAGGCGTCCCATACCTCCGGAGACTCCTTCTCCACCAGCTTCTTTGCCGCTTTTATCGTAGTAGCATATCCCTTTTCTTCGAGCTTGCTGAAAATGAATGGCTTAAAGAGTTCAAGCGCCATTATCTTCGGCAGACCGCATTGGTGCAATTTCAATTCGGGACCGACAACGATAACGGACCTGCCGGAGTAATCGACCCTTTTGCCCAGGAGATTCTGCCTGAAACGGCCCTGTTTGCCCTTGATCATATCGCTAAGAGATTTCAGAGGCCTTTTGGTGGCGGTCTTCAGCACCTTGCTCCTTCTGCCGTTGTCAAAAAGGGCATCGACCGCCTCCTGGAGCATCCTCTTTTCATTTTTTATTATGACGCTCGGCGCCTTCAGCTCCACGAGCCTCTTGAGCCTGTTGTTCCTGTTTATGACCCTTCTATAAAGGTCGTTAAGGTCGGACGTTGCAAAACGTCCTCCCTCAAGGGGAACAAGCGGCCTAAGATCCGGAGGAAGTACGGGGATAACGTCCATGATCATCCATTCAGGCTTGTTGCCGGACTTTCTGAATGCCTCGACAACCTTCAGCCTCTTGGTGAGTTTCTTTTTCACTCCGATGGAGACGGCTTCCTTTATCTTCAGCTTGAGCTCCACGCTGAGCGTTTCGAGATCAATTATCTTGAGCAGTTCCCTGATCGCCTCTGCACCCATTCCGGACTTAAAACGGGTCCCGTGTTCGGCGGTCTTCTTCTTGTGATCATCATCACTGAGCAGTTCCTTCGCCTTAAGGGGCGTGTCACCTGGATCCGTCACAATATAGCTTTCGAAATATAGGACCTTTTCGAGATTGCGCATCGTCATGTCGAGCAGCGTGCCGATCCGGCTCGGGACTCCCTTGAGAAACCAGATATGTGCGACAGGGGTTGCAAGCTCGATATGTCCGAGCCTCTCACGCCTCACCTTCGACTGGATGACCTCGACCCCGCACTTGTCGCATACGATGCCCCTATGCTTCATCCGCTTGTACTTGCCGCATATGCATTCCCAGTCCTTTATCGGGCCGAATATCTTCGCGCAGAAGAGTCCGTCCCTTTCAGGCTTGAATGTCCGGTAGTTGATCGTCTCGGGCTTTTTCACCTCGCCGTACGACCACTCACGTATCCTTTCCGGAGAGGCGAGTTTGATCCTAATCGCCTCGAAGTCAGTAGGATTTTTAGGTTTTTGGAAAATGGCGTAAATATCTTCTGCCACTCTATTCCCCCTTCTTCTTTTTCTCCAGAAGCTCAACGTCGAGTCCCAGACTCTGGAGTTCTTTTATTAATACATGGAAGGACTCTGGGACGCCAGGTTCCAGCATCGCGTCGCCCTTAACTATCGCCTCGTACATCCTTGCCCTTCCCGTTACATCATCACTCTTGACGGTTAGAAATTCCTGGAGCGTATAGGCGGCCCCGTAACCCTCAAGCGCCCAAACTTCCATTTCGCCGAGTCTCTGCCCGCCGAACTGTGCCTTGCCGCCCAGCGGCTGCTGGGTAACAAGAGAGTATGGGCCGATTGACCTGGCGTGTATCTTGTCATCCACGAGATGATGCAGCTTCAGCATGTATGTATATCCCACAGTGATGGCCCTCTTGAAAGGCTCTCCCGTCTTGCCGTCGTACATAATCGTCTGCCCCGTCGCCGAGATCCCCGCCTTCTTCAGCATTGCCTTTATCTCGGTTTCCTTTGCGCCCTCAAATACGGGGGTCGCCACAGGGACACCTTCCTGGAGTTGTATAGCGAGCTCGCGGAGATCGCCCTTGTCAAGATCGTCCACCAGCTTTATCATCTCCTTGTTCGTGTCCTTATTCCCAAAGGTGCTGTATGTGTCCTTAATGTGCTTCCTGAGTGCATCGGTATCCTTCGGGGATATCTTTTTTATCTGGAGTCCAAGCATCTTTGCGGCCAGTCCCAGATGTGTCTCGAGTATCTGTCCCACATTCATACGCGAAGGCACACCGAGCGGGTTAAGCACAAAGTCCACAGGGGTTCCGTCAGGAAGATAGGGCATATCTTCCTCAGGCAATACCATCGCTACTACGCCCTTGTTGCCGTGGCGTCCGGCCAGCTTGTCGCCAATCTGGACCTTCCTCTTCATCGCAATGTAGACCTTCACCAACTTGTTGACGCCCGGGGGAAGTTCATCTCCCTTCCTCACCCTGTCCACCTTTTCGTCATATCTCGATTCAAGTTCCTTGATGTAGTGGTTGGCTTCGGCATTGATAGTCTCTATTTTTTCCTGGACTTCGGCCTTCTCGACCTTGATCCTTATCAGGTATTCGTCCTTAACGCCTTCGAGATGCTTGGCCGTGATCGCCTTTCCGGCCTGGCAGATGACCTCCTTCGTCTTGGGGTTTTTTATATCTTCTTCCGCGCGCTGCCCCACAAAGAGTTCACGCAGTTTTTTGAATTTTTCTTCTTTTACGACTGTGATCTCCTCCTCGAGGTCACGCTGGAGCTTCTGGATATCTTCCTCTTCGATATGCTTGGCCCTTCCGTCTTTTGCGATGCCCTTTCTCGAAAAAATCCTTACGTCTACGATCGTCCCTTCAATGCCCGGCGGAACGTAAAGGCAGCTCTCTTTGACCTCTTCAGCCTTTTCTCCAAAGATGGCCCTTAGCAGCTTCTCCTCGGGAGTAAGCTGTGTTTCCCCCTTGGGAGTGACCTTCCCGACAAGGATGTCTCCGGGTTTCACTTCAGCGCCTATCCTTATGATGCCGCTTTCATCGAGGTCCTTTAATGCCTCTTCGCCGACGTTGGGGATGTCCCTCGTTATCTCTTCGGAACCGAGTTTAGTCTCGCGCGCCTCCACCTCGAACTCCTCTATATGGATGGATGTATACACGTCTTCCCTGACAAGCCTCTCGCTGAGGAGAATCGCGTCCTCAAAGTTATATCCGCCCCAAGGCATAAATGCCACGAGCACATTCTGTCCCAGAGCAAGTTCTCCGAGGTCCGTGGACTGGCCGTCCGCAAGTATGTCGCCCTTCTTCACCTTATCGCCTACATAGACGATCGGCCTCTGGTTGATGCATGTTGCCTGGTTCGATCTTTGGAACTTGATGAGGCTGTAGATATCCACGCCGCTTTCGTTTCCGGAGACCCTGACAACTATCCTTGATGCGTCAACGCTCTCAACCCTGCCGCTGCGTTTCGCAAGCACGAGAGCACCCGAATCCCTTGCCGCCACATATTCCATCCCTGTGCCGACTATCGGCGCATCGGGTTTCAGCAGGGGCACCGCCTGCCTCTGCATGTTGGATCCCATGAGCGCCCTGTTGGCGTCGTCGTTTTCAAGAAAAGGGATTAGCGCCGCGGAGATGCCGACTACCTGCTTAGGCGAAACGTCCATATACTGGACCTCGTGCGGGGTGACCATCCTGAAATCCCCGCCTTCCCTCGCCGATACGGATTCGCCGATGAGATTTCCTTTCTTGTCCATAGGGGAAGTGGCTTCGGCGATGATGAATTTTTCGCCCTCTATCGCCGAGAAATACTGCACCTCCTCGCTAACCCTGCCGTTCACTACCTTTCTGTACGGCACCTCTATGAAGCCGTAATCGTTGACCCTGGCGTAAGAGGCCAGCGACGTAATAAGTCCGATATTCGGGCCTTCAGGCGTTTCGATCGGGCATATCCTTCCGTAATGAGTCGGATGGACGTCCCTGACCTCGAAGCCGGCCCTTTCCCTGGTCAAACCGCCCGGGCCTAATGCAGACAGCCTTCTTTTATGGGTAATCTCGGATAGTAGGTTCGTCTGGTCCATAAACTGGCTCAACTGGCTCGAACCGAAGAATTCCTTTACCGCAGCCATCACGGGCTTTGAGTTTATAAGGTCATGCGGCATCGCGGTCTCGAGTTCGGTAAGGGTCATCTTTTCCTTGATCGCGCGCTCCATTCTCACCAGCCCTATCCTGAACTGGTTTTCAAGAAGTTCGCCAATGCCTCTTATTCTCCGGTTGCCGAGATGGTCGATGTCATCGACTTCTCCTTTGCCGGTTCTGAGACTCAAAATGTACCGCACGATCTCGATGATATCCTTGTCAGTCAGGACCTTTGTATCGAGCCCCACGTCGAGCCCTAACCGCTTGTTGAGCTTAAGCCTTCCAACGGGGGAAAGGTCATACCGTTTCGGGTCGAAAAAGAGTCCGTTAAAGAGGTCCCTTGCCGCCCTTATAGTCGGCGGTTCTCC
>OBEQ012494241.1_pt1 | contig 10361 bp, 10 predicted proteins | sample 1670901 | NCBI WGS metagenome assembly OBEQ01 (sample SAMEA104232315, study PRJEB22302) | groundwater metagenome | biome: forest; feature: aquifer; material: groundwater | place: USA | collected 2011-08-07 | depth 5.4 m | reverse complement strand
GGCAAGGATACGAAGGGCATATTTCGCGTTCACCAGTTTGACAAAGTTGAGCAAGTTGGCTTCTGCACGCCTGACGAATCTTGGAAAATGCTCGAAGAATTTTTGAAAAACTTGGAAGACTATTGGAAAGCTTTGAAAATTCCTTACAGGGTGGTAAACGTTTGCACTGGCGATATTGGTACCGTGGCTGCAAAGAAATATGACTTGGAAGCGTGGATGCCTAGCCAAGGCAAATACCGCGAGATGGGCTCTTGCTCTAACTGCACTAGTTATCAGGCAAACAGGCTTGGCATGCGCTACAGGTTGACTGCTGGCGGAGAAGAAAAAGAAGCGCTGCATACTGTTAATTCAACGATGGTTGCCTCGCCTCGCGCGATTGTTGCGATTCTCGAAAATTTCCAAAAGTCCGATGGCAGTGTTAAAATCCCATCTGCTTTACTCCCGTTTATGCACGGCAAAAAGGAAATCGTTGCACCAAAAACGCAAAATAAATCATAGCGGGGAGTTTAAGCATGTCATCAGAGTCAAAAGCACTATTTGAATTTAAGAAGAAGCTGCGCGAATTGAAGGACTACTCTGGTCGCGGGACTGAACTTATTTCCGTTTACCTTACTCCGGGCTACCCGATTCATGAAATGGCTGCCAAGCTTCGCGATGAATACGGCCAAGCTGGCAACATTAAAAGCAAATCCACGCAAAAGAATGTTCAAGCCGCGATTGAAAAAATCCTCGCGTTTTTAAAAACTTTCAAGAAAACGCCTGACAACGGAATTGCTATATTTTGTGGAAACACTTCGCAAATTGAAGGCCAAGTTGACGTTGGATTATTTTACGTTGTGCCGCCTGCTCCGCTTGCTACTCAATTCTATCGTTGTGAATCGCGCTTTGTTTTAGAGCCATTAGAAGAATTACTAGAAAACACTGGCACTTACGGCTTGGTAGTGTTGGATGGTAAAGATGCTACAATTGCCTTGCTGAAGGGCAAGCAGGTTAAAGTTCTCCGCCATTTGCACAGCACAGCACAGGCAAAGCAGCACCATGGCGGGCAATGCATTCATGCGGAGGAGTTAGTGCCATTTGCTGATGGAAGAATAGCGCCTATTTCAACGGTTAAAGTGGGCGATCTGTTGATTGGGGTTGACTTGAAAACAGGAAAGCCTAAGCCCTCAGAGGTAACCACGGTGTTTAGACGGACAACGTCTCTCGCTTTTTCGCTTTTAGTAGAAAACCCCTTTCGTAAAATAAATGTAACTCCTGAACACCGCTTTTTTGTTGTAACTGCCAGAGGAATAGTTGAAAAAACCGCTTCTGAATTAATAAATGGAGATAATCTGCTTTATGTTAACCCTGCTATTGAAACTGCAGAGAATGGAACTATTTTGCTGGGCGGCCAGTGTATTCCTAATAAGTTGGTTAAAAAAGAGGAAATAACCCCTGGAAAAGATGACCTTTACTACGATTTAACCTTGCCTGAAACCCAAAACTTTGTAGTCAATGGGTTTGTAGTGCATAATAGTGCTGCCCGCTTCCAGCGCATCCATGAAGAAACTACGGAGAAATATTACCAGCGTATTGGTGAAGCTATGGCTGTTTTTCTTGAGCAGAAGAACTTCCAAGGCGTTATTGTAGGTGGGCCTGGCCCAACGAAGGAAGATTTCCTCAAACTAAAAGCTTACAATTACCAGCTCAAGATTCTCGGCGTGTTGGACATAGGCTATGCTGATGAATATGGCTTGCGTGAAGTGGTGGAAAAAGCTGGAGACATTTTAAAAGAGCAGGAGGCGTTTAAAGAGCGGAAGTTAGTTGCTGATTTTATTTCGCGCATTTCTAAGAGTGGTTTAGCAGTTTATGGCTTGGATGAAGCGCAAAAAGCGGTTGACTCGCGCCGCGCTGATAAGTTGCTTGTAACTGAAGATATGGAACTTTACGACTGCGAATATAAGTGCGATGGCTGTGGCAAAATTGTAAGCAAATCAACTGAGGAAAAGATTGAAAGCGAACCTTGCGAGTGCGGCCGCCACCGTAAGCCAGGGCTGTGCCGCTTGCGAGTAACTGATTTAGTTGAACAAGCTGAAACTCAAGGCATCGTAGTTGAATACATTTCGCTTGAAACCGACGAAGGAAAACAATTCCACGCCTCTTTCAAAGGAGTCGGTGCGTTGCTGAGGTATTAGTTCAATATGCACTTCCTTTTTCTTCACAGCACTGGTGGCAATCCTAATGAAACTTGGTTTCCTTGGTTAGCTAATGAATTGCAGATTCGCAAGCACTCGGTAATTGCTCCGCGTTTCCCTACGCCCGAAGGGCAGAATCTGGAAAATTGGCTGGCTGTAATGCAGCCGTATTGGAAGGTTTTTGATTCAGAGTTGGTTTTAATTGGCCGGAGCATCGGTGCTCCGTTTGCTTTGCGTTTGCTTGAAAAATCGCCTGTGAAAATAAAAGCAGCTTTTCTCGTCTGCGGGTTCGCTTCTGATTTAGGTTTGCCTGAATTTTCTCCATTAATTAATAGTTTTATTTCCGCGCCGTTTAACTGGCAGAAAATCCGCGCTAACTGCGGTAAATTCTTTATCTACAATTCCGATGACGATCCTTATATCCCTCTGGAAAAAGGCGAAGAAATTGCGCGTAATGTAGGAAGCAAGATGCGCGTATTTCCCAACCGCGGCCACTTCTGGGATGAAGAGTTCCCAGAACTGTTAAAAGATATTGAAACACTTTGAGTGTAACCTTTGGTAATTATCCTATGTTCTCGTTTTCGCCTGAAGAGTTTATAGTTGAAGAAATAGAGCTAGACGGCACGATACTTGAACGCGGAAAAGCAATAGAAAATAAGGCAGGTAATGGAAACGGAAAATTCTGCCACTTCGTTTTAGAGAAGAGATTGTGGAACACCGTGCAAGCGATGGGCGCGATTGCCCGCAATTTGCGTGTTTCCCACAGAAAATTTAACGCTGCGGGCGCAAAAGATAGAAACGCGATTACTGTTCAACTCTGTAGTGCTTATGGCCTCACGCCTGAACAGCTGCTAAGTGTTGACGTCAAAGACATCAAGATTAACGGAGCGTGGCTTGCTGGAAACAAAATGGAATTGGGAGATTTATTAGGAAATAGGTTTACTGTAACTTTAACCAAGGAAAATTGCGGCAAAAAAGTAACCGCGCTGGAAGTGGAGAAAAACGCGAAAAAGATGAACTTCCTTTTTCCAAACTATTTCGGCCCACAGCGGTTTGGCTCGCTTCGCCACAACTCGCATCTAGTTGGCAAGCTTCTCCTGCAGGAAAATTGGAAGGAAGCTGTGATGAATTTCCTTACTTATACGGATAAAATAGAAAGGGATAAGGATTCAAGGAAAGCGCGAAAGCAACTTGCAAAAGATGGGGATTTTCTAAATGCTTTGAAAACATTTCCCGGCCACTTGAAATTCGAAAGAACGGTGCTTGGCCATCTATCTCAAAAGCCCAACGATTTTGTTGGCGCGTTGCGTAACCTGCCGCGGCACACGTTACTCATTTTTCTCCACGCTTACCAGAGTTACTTATTCAACGAATGCCTACGCCAACGGCAGGAAAACGAAGATTTCAGCATACGTAAGGGAGATTTTTATTGCCCTAGCGAGCCGAAGTTTGGCTTTCCTGAAATTGAAAAAGCGAAAAAAGCTGAGAAGAAAATGAAGGAAGGGAGTGGTTTTCTATTGCTTCCAATTATTGGCAGCGACACTGAAGTTGGCGACGTTGAAAAAGAAATCCTGAAAAAAGAAGGCATTGAACAAAGTAAATTTAAGATTAAGGGAATGCCTGAATTGTCCAGCAAGGGAACTCTAAGGCCAGCTCAAGTGCCGATTGCACAGTTTGAAGCAATGAGCGAAATGGGAGAAAATGTAATCCGCTTTGCTCTTCCGGCAGGAAGCTATGCGACGGTTGCGTTAGATCATCTTTTAGCGCATTAGTGCGGTATGCATTGGCGAAATATTTCGGCTACTTCATCAAAGCTTGGATTAGCCCCTGTCTGTAAAGTAATTTTTAACATAATAGTCCTATCTGCGTGGCTTGGTTTACTTGAAGGCATGAAACTCAATTCATGTTTTATCCGCATATTCATGTACCTCTCCCGATCATAATGTAATAGATGAAACGTTAGTTTATCGTTTTCAATATTTACGTCAATATGGTTGCGTTTTGTTTCTAAAGTTCTTTTAAGCTCTTCGATTTTTTCTCTCCAAGTTTCTAATGTCAGTGGACTTCTAGGCTTAAAGGTTACTTCTAAAATTCTGTCGTTTGTCGCAGCGTGGGTGTATTTTCCTCCGATTAAGTCTCTATGAAGCGGAACAATCGCATGAAGTTCTCGAAAAAGCGTTTCCATAAAATAAGTAACACATGCGGGTTTTTATCTTTTACGCAGCTATAATTTTCACCGGCAACGAGGTATGGCGAAAAACACTAGTGGGGGTTTATCTAAACTTTTAGTTGTCTAGAACCTGTGAATGCTTAGTTGTTAATGTGTGAATTTTTAGTAAGCTTTCAACTTGATTTGAATATCGCTATTTCGACTTTTATTCTTACTTTCTATTCAAAGTAAACCTAAAAGTATTTAAGGCTTACGTTCCTATGCTTCTTATGGAAGGAAGCGGACGAGATCACCTAGCTTTGATTTCTGAGTCAAAATCCTTGAATTCAGAGGTTTTTTCGCTAGCGCGCTTGCTGTTGCTGGATAGCTTAGCAGAAGTTGAACTAGATGGGGCTAGTTTCCGCGAGTTAAAAGCAGCGCTGAACTTAACAGACGGGGCGCTTTACTCGAACTTACAAGCTCTTGTAAAAATGGGCTACTTGACAGAACAAACTGAAAGTTTCGAGGGAAAAGAGCAAGCGGTTTACAAAATAACCCTCGCAGGAAAAGAAGAGTGGACTAAGGTAAAGAATTGGCTTTTGAAGCTAAGTTTGGAGGTAGTGAAGAAATGAACGCTGATAAAGTAATTGCTTGCTTTAAGGAAATAGGGTTTAAGCCAGTTGTAAAGAAGTTTGAACACCGCATAATCATGCAAAAACTAGCTTATCTTCTTCAACTTAAAGGTGTTAAGCTAGGCTTTGAATTCAATCCATACGTTCGCGGCCCTTATTCTTCCCAGCTTGCCAAACAAATCTTTGACAATGTGGAAAAGTTTGAAAAATGGCAAACTTCAGCAAAACTTTTACCCATAGAAGCGGAAATACTAGCTCAGTTTAAAGAAGTGTTTGAGCTTAAGGCAAGCATGTTGGAAATCGCAGCTACTTATCTTTACTTTAGCTTTGAAAAAAAGGAAAACGAACTAGATGCAGTTCGCCACTTGAAACAGCTAAAGCCTTTCTTTTCAGAAGCGCAGTTCGCAGTTGGAATTTCCAAAGCAAAGCAATTCCTACCAACCGCTACTGAAGCTGATAAAGCAGCTTTGAAAAAGGAACTTGCACCGTGGCAAAATGCAGCTATCCAAACGTGGAATGATTTTGATGAAAAAGGGAGAAATTTGGATAGTTGACCTTTCAGACGGGAAAGGCCATGAGCAAAAGGGGCAACGGCCCGCAGTTATACTCGGCTACGCTAATGGTCTAGCGGTAGCAGCTCCAATTACTAGCAATATTGCCGCTGCTAAGTTTTCACATACGTTTACGCTGGAACCAACACAAGACAATGGCTTAACTGTTCCAAGCATCGTGTTAATTTTTCAATTGCGTGCCTTTGATCAAAGTCGATTCGAAAAGCAAATCGGCTGGATTCCAAACAACCAGCGAGAAGCAATTGACAAACTCATAAAAGACTTGATGAAAATTGCTTGAAATATCGCGTGATACTAGTAAGTGCTTCTTTTGAAGGGCCGCCACACAGCGGGTAAATTATATTAAGTTTTGCAGTTCAAAATTGCTATATGGTGGGTTTAAATTTTGGTCTTTACTTGGAGCCAAGCAAGGCTGAGCACCTTTACGATGGAGATAGCTGGATGCTAGCGGAGCACATTCCAGACATTGACTTTTACTTTTGTCAAATATGGCTCCACTCGTTTACCAATGAAATGGAGCACAGCTTAGGCCACAACTACGATAAAGTGATTTCTTTTCACCGCGGCTACGTGCAGCACTGGTTTTACGGCGAAAAAGACTGCCATAGATTTTGCCTTGATATTTTAGAAAAGTTGAAAGCTGATCCTGGTTTTGGGGAAAAAATAAACGAAAATATTATCAAGTATTCAGATGCGTTGGTTGCAGATGGCCGGAAAATAAACCAAACCAATTTGAAAAAGTTGAGCGGCAAGCAACTTTGGGAATTGTACTGGAAAAACATTGAACTCCACTTGGAATTGTATAGGTGGGGTTGGCTGCCAAATGCAGTTGACATGTTCTATCCGGAATTGACGACTTACCTTAAGAATTTGTTGAGGGGCTATGTTGAAAATGAAACTAAGCTAAATGAAGCTTTTGTCAAGTTAACTGCGGCTGATGAAGAAACCATAGCTACCCGCGAACATAGGGGCTTGCTGAAATTAGCAATTGCAGTTAGTCAAGCTGAAAGCGCAGCTGGGCTGTTCACAAGGTCAAACAAAGAAATTACTGCAGGTATTTCTCCGGGTTTACTTGCAAAATTCCAAGTACATTGCGACAACTTCCGCCATTTGAAGTTCATGTACCATGGACAAGCTGCAGATAATGGATTTTACTTCGACCAAGTGCGCGACTACTTGCAAAGTGGGAAAAACCCAACTGAGGAATTGGAAGAAATTGATGCAACGCTTGCAAATGCAGCTGCGGAAAAGAAGAAACTAATTGGAGAGTTGAAAATAGACTCACGCTTGCAACGTTTGCTTGCAATTTACGCGAAGTTCATGGTCACGAAATGGTACAGGCGCAACTCACAAATTCTCTGTTTTTACTATATTGAACCTCTACTTCGGGAAATTGGCGTACGGTTAAATTTGTCCCTAGAAGGAGTGCGGTTGCTATTGTGGGAAGAAGTTCGCGCGGCGCTTGTTGATAACATTCAACCAGATGCAAATAACTTGGCTGAACGCGAAACTTTTTTCTGCCTTTACACTGAAAAAGGCAAACGCTTTTTATTTACAGGAGAATTGGCAAAGAAGTTGGAGCAACAGGCTACAAAAGTGAAACTAGATACTTCAATGAAGGAATTGAAAGGACAGTGTGCTTGCCTTGGAAAGGCGCGGGGGAAAGTTAAAGTAATTTTCACTGTTGCTGATGCGCATAAAATGAAAGAAGGTGATATATTGGTAAGTGTGGCAACTGACCCTGACTTGGTTCCAGCCATGAAAAAAGCAGCGGCCATTATTACGGAGCAAGGCGGAGTTACAAGTCACGCTGCCATCGTTAGCCGGGAGCTAAATATTCCATGCATTATCGGAACTAAAGTTGCAACCAAATGGCTCAAAGATGGAGATGAAGTAGAAGTTGACGCAACGAATGGCATTGTGAGAAAAGTATAATGAAATTTAAAATAAAATTCGAAATAAAATAAATACAATTGAAATAAATATGTGATTATCTATGTGGGTGGCAGAATTTCGCGTTTGGCACAAGGGAAGCGTGTCAATTGAACTAACTAAAAAATACGATGTTGTGGTGCACAATTTCTATTTGAATTCATTTAACCAGCGGGGCAAGCCGTGGGTGAATAAAGTAATTCACGTGAACGGTTCAGATGCAGGCAAATACATTGAAGAGTTAAGTAAAGATAAGCGGTTAACGATAATCAAAACCGAGGGAAATCAGGTTTTTTATGCTGTGCCTGCGTTGACGGCTTTCCATTCTATAGCTCTTGACAAGAGTGTTTTCTTTTTCAGGCCGCAGATAATGAAAAAGGGTATAATGATTTGGCAAGTGGCTTCTTGGGATAAAGCGCACTTATTTGGGCTGTATAAACGGTTGAAGAAAATCCGCAATGCACGGGCTGAACTAGTTGGAATTAGAGAAGAAAATTTCAGTTTATTTGTTAACAATACTTTGACCGGCCTTACGGAAAAGCAACTCTCTGCGTTTCAACTTGCCTGCCAAATGGGTTATTATAAATATCCGCGCTTAGTTTCTTTGGAAGGCCTGGCAAAAGCTGCTAAGCTATCTTATTCAACATACAAAGAACACCTACGTAGAGCAGAAGAGAAGATAATGCCGCACGTGATTTCATATGACTAAAAACAGTTTCTTTGGCGCCACGTCCGGCACCTTTCTTTCGCATTTGCCAAAGGCAAATGACTCGCAAATGCGAAGTCAAATGCCGTTGGGCATTTGCGATTCTGAAAGAAAGGGGCATGGCAAATGGTTCGTAATGGAAGAGATTCCTAATTCCCATCCTTTGCTATCTGTAGACGCGAAGATGTGCTGCGTTGACGCATACAAGTATGGCATTGCTAAAGGTACTGTAAAGCAAACAGTTGTAAAAGAAGAAAAAGGAACTGCATACCTTTGCTTTATCCGCTCTGAATTCCGCGCAACTAGCAAAGCGTTTTTTGACAAAATTCTTGGCGACATAAGCTGGGCGTTTGGAATAAGCGAGAAAATAATGGAAACTAGCGGAAAACTGTTCAAACTTTCTGACGAAATCCGCGCCACGGATTTGTCCAAGCTTTCCAACGATGAACTGGCGACATTGCTTGAAAACTGGATTACTCTTCGCCGCGAGGCTCACGGCTATGGCATGCCTTGGAACTATGTTGAATATGAGGACCAGTTATTTTCCAAATATGTAACGAACTATATCGCTAAGCGCATTGCTGCTAAAAATTTGAAGCTATCTGCGCCAGAAGTTTTCTCCCTGCTTTCCACGCCGCGTGAAAAAACATTTGCTAAAATGCAAGAAGAGGAGATGCTGGAAATTGCGCTTGCGGCAAAAAGAGGCAAAAATATTGATTCAAAACTTGCCGCGCACTTAGAAAAATACTGCTGGTTATCGTATATGTATGTGGGTCCAGCGTGGAAAAAAGAGCATTTTGAACAGCAACTGGCAGAGCTGCTAAAGCAACCAATTGAAAAATTGGAAAAAACATTGCAAGGCTCGCGCGGTTACCTTGCTAAATTGACAGCGCAGCAGGAAGAAATGATGCAAAAGCTTGGTTTCGATGAGCTGCACCGGCAGTTCATTACATTGGCTCAATCATTTATTTACACTAAGGCTTACCGCAAGGACGCAATTTACTACGGGTTCTGGTCTCTTGAGCCAGTTTTCAAGGAGTGTGCTAAGCGTTTGGAAGTTTCTCTTAAACAGCTGCGCATGTTAATGTCTTGGGAATTGCCCGAAGCTGTGCGTAATGGTAAGTGTGATGTAAATGAGCTAAACGCTCGTTACAATTGCTGCGTATTTCACTACGATGGAAAGAAGAAAACTATTTTGTCTGGAGAAGCTGCCCGCAAGTTTTTCAATTCACTAAAATTTGAAAAAATAGAATTAGGCAATGTAAATGAAATCAAAGGAGACTGTGCTTGCCCCGGAAAGGCCGAGGGTATTGTGCGCGTAATCAATCTTGCAAGTGAAATGGAAAAAATGCAGCAAGGCGAAATTTTAGTTTCCTACGCAACCACTCCTGAAATTGTGCCAGCGATGAAGAAAGCTTCCGCGATAATTACAGATATGGGTGGCATGACTTGCCACGCGGCTATAGTAAGCAGAGAACTAAACATTCCGTGCGTTATTGGGACGAAAGTTGCGACAAAATTGCTGAAAGACGGCGATCGCGTATCGGTAGATGCAGCTTCCGGCGTGGTTAAAAAACTTTAAATCACAAATTATTGTGTGAACAAAAACGTGAAAAATGTTAAACTCAATTCCAATTCCCTGTCTAAAATTAACTTTCAAATTTTAAACGAAGAGCATAATTTTCAGAACCTTCCTTACATTGAGATATTTTTTGAAGTTTTTAGAGAAGGCCTAGCTAAGCGTTTTGGCAAGGGTTTGAAGAGCAACTTCGTTGAACTCAAAGGAGATTTTATACGTTACGCTGTTGACGTTGACGCTTATGAAGAAGCTGCAAAGCACTACTTTGAATTAGTAAAAAAGGATCCTGCGTTCGCTGAAAAAGTTAACCGCGATTTGTTTGGTGCACTTGATAAAATAATGCGCTATTCCCGCGGCTTGCTAGCGATTGACCACTCCAAAAAATCCAGCAAAGAACTGCTTGAAATTTGGAATGAATATGCTGCGCTTAATAGTGAAATGATAATTCCGGGCATGTTTCCGGTTGTTATGGAAATTCCCCAGCCATATTACTCTGATTTTCTCACGCAGTTGGTTGATAAAAAGAATCGAGAAACTAAAGCTGGAGTTTCAGTTGCAGAGGCAGTTGCTATACTTTCTAGTTCTCAAGGAGAAACTGTAACTAAGCGCGAGCAGAT
>OBEQ011253677.1_pt1 | contig 10362 bp, 5 predicted proteins | sample 1670901 | NCBI WGS metagenome assembly OBEQ01 (sample SAMEA104232315, study PRJEB22302) | groundwater metagenome | biome: forest; feature: aquifer; material: groundwater | place: USA | collected 2011-08-07 | depth 5.4 m | reverse complement strand
ATGTGTTCGATATGTGCGGCCCGCAGCCCTTGATCTTTTTGGCCGTTTATAAACCATTGGCTCTGTTTTACCGGCCAGCGCGTTTCATCAATCGACAATTCTTTATAGAGACGTTTGATCAAACGCAGCTGATCATCTGCATCAAGTATCTGAAAATTCTGCGGCAGCTTTGCATCTTGCCAATGGGCTTTTAACAGGCGGTGCGCCACCCCGTGAAAGGTGCCGATCCACATGCTGCGCGGGGCAATTCCCAAGAGATTTTCAACACGAGAACGCATCTCTTTGGCAGCTTTATTAGTGAAGGTGACGGCCAAAATGCCATGCACAGAAATATTTTCTGCCTGTACTAACCAGGCAATACGATGTACTAACACACGAGTCTTACCGCTGCCTGCGCCGGCCAACACGAGAAGATTATTCGGCGGTGACGCAACGACTTTGCGCTGCGCATCGTTCAGTTCATTAAGAAGGAGTGATACATCCATGGTGGGAGCAAATAATCCTATTTTAGGTTACAAATAAAACATTCGATGTAAAAAGCTGGGCAATAATTTTTTTGTACAATTAATTTCGAATCTCGCTTTACTCCCTCTCGCAGTTCAGTGCAAAATACTACCAGTAATTGAATCCTAGTTTTTTGTTTCATAACAGAAAGGATTAAGTTAATCGATGTTACTTACTGTCAGAATATTTGCCACCTTGAATCGTACAAATCAAAGCTCAGACTATTTAAATAGAAAAACGAACTTTACCACCTTCTCAGTACAAAATTAAAAAAGATTGCTATACATAATAACGAAAGCAACGACATAAAATACACGGACCCTACTTTTTGAATTCGACGACTTTTGGTAATTCGCCTTTTCGAGGGATTGCGTCAAAAACATCAAACAATTATGAAAGCTTCATACGCCATGTTAAAAAGGCGATTCGAGAAGCTCAGCGACTTCGTTCAAAATTCGCCCTCGTTTTTATTGACATCGACCGCTTTGAAATGATCAATGAAAAACTCGGGCATAAAGAAGGATATCAGCTCATAGAGTTGATATCACAACGATTACATCTGGTGGTCAGTGGGTGTTATCGTGTATTCCATCTTGGCAGCGATGAATTTGCGGTACTGTTTGAAAACTATGTTGATGTAAATGAGGTTAATCAACGCACAAAAATTCTGCTTGAATCATTTCGCTCCTCATTTTATGTCAATCACCAAGAAGTAAGATTTTCTGCCAGTATTGGGGTTAGCCTGTTTCCAGCACATCACTCTGATGCCGAACACCTTTTTCAACAAGCTGACAGAGCGATGCAACAAGCGAGGAAACGCGGCGGCAATCAATTTGAAATTTTTAACGGCGCCATTGCAAATCCACAAACTGACAAAATTAATTTAGAACTTGATCTGCATAAGGCTTTAGAAAATAGCCATCTTCAAGTCTATTATCAACCGAAGCTTGACCTCGCCGCGAATGCCATTACGGAACTTGAAGCGCTTGTTCGCTGGCATCACGCCAAGTTGGGATGGATTCCGCCGTCAGATTTTATTCCTATCGCAGAAGAGGTCGGATTAATTTCGGTTTTGGGCGAATACGTTTTGTCGATTGCCTGTTTTAACGGTTTTCAGTGGCTTAAAAAGGGCTTAAATATCCGCAAAATTTCGGTCAACATGTCGCCGCAGCAGATGCATCGCAATGATTTGGTGGGAATGGTCTCACGTGTGCTAAAACTTACTGGATTTCCAGCACGTTTGTTGGAACTAGAAATCACCGAGAGTATTCTGATGGAATCCCTCGATACTGCGCTCGAAAATATTAAGCAGCTGCGCCAGATGGGCATAACTATCGCCATTGATGATTTTGGTACTGGCTACTCTTCCTTTACGTTGCTAAAAAAATTGCCCATTGATATTTTGAAAATTGATCGTATCTTCATCCAAGATCTGCTTACAAATAAAGAAGACGCGACTATTACTAAAGCCATTATTGACGTTGCACATTCGTTACACATGAAGGTCATTGCTGAAGGCGCAGAGACCCGAGAACAAATAGCTTATTTACAGGCCTTGGGCTGCGATAGTATTCAAGGTTTTTACATCAGCCAGCCGCTACCTCCCAGCGAGGTGCCAAATATCCTACATCCGTCCTATCGAGCGTCCCTAACAATATAATTCACATATTCTAGGGCCGCATGGGCATACATTGCTGTCTGGATTGCTAAACTCTTTATATAGTGTTACATATTCTCACGCTGTATCCAACAAGAGAGATTCGTTGAAACCTGCAATAGTCACCCAAAGAATCAGTGAAGCGATCAGCACCATGCGCAAATCTGAGCGCAAAGTTGCCGAGTTTGTTCTCTCGCGGACAACTGAGGTTATTCATATGCGGATAGTCGATCTTGCGAATAGCGCTCAAGTTAGCGAACCGACCGTGGTGCGCTTTTGTCGCGCCATCGGTTGTGAAGGCTTCCAGGATTTCAAATTAGAACTCGCGCAGCAATTGGCGTCCAGCCCTAGCTTTGGCCAAATTGCGGTAACTGAATTTGATTCAATTGCAGAGTCAAGTCTAAAAGTATTCGATTCAACCGTCGATACGCTCCTGAGCGTTCGGGATAGCCTTGACCCCGATATCCTTTCAGCCGCTATTGATGCAATTTATCGAGCTAATCGCGTAGAATTTTACGGATTCGGCGCATCAAGTGCTGTCGCCGTAGATGCACAGCATAAATTTTTCCGCCTTCAGGTGGTTTCTACTGCGCACTCAGATCCCCATATTCAGAAGATGGCCGCAATGTCTCTCGATCAAAACGATGTGGTGGTCGCCATTTCTCAATCTGGTCGAACCAAGGCTTTGGTCGAAACCATTGGCTTGTTGAAATCCAGCGGCTGCACTGTCATAGGTTTGGCACCCAGCAATACGCCCGTCTCGAACAGCTGCACTATTCCAATCAATATCGATGTGAAAGAGGGGATTGAGATTTACACCCCATTATCTTCGCGCATCGCTCACCTGGTCGTGATTGATGTGTTGGCCATAGGCGTAGCACAGCGCAAAGGACCCGAACTTAAGAATCATCTTTTAAAACTTCGACAGGGAATGCAAAGCTTACGGATTTCTGATGATGATGTGTATTAGCGTTCGTGCAAGGCTTTTTGTTTCGTTTTAGTAATCGGCTTAGTAAGGTAACTTAATACCGTACGATCACCGGTAATAACGTCAACTTGTGCAATCATGCCCGGCAGAATTGGCAAATCTTCCGCGTCTCGTTTGAGCGCATTCTCTTTAGTGCGAACCTTTATCTGATAAAATTGATGGCCTTCTTCATCTTCTACAGTATTCGCGCCAATCTGTTCAACTTGCCCTTCTAGACTGCCATAAATGGCAAAATCATAAGCCGTCAGACGGACCACCGCTTTTTGCCCCAAAGTCAGAAAACCGATATCTTCTGGTTTCACCTTAGCCTCAACCAGCAGATTATCTTCGGCCGGCACAAGCTCAATAAGATCCATGCCAGGAGAAATAACACCGCCGATGGTATTTACTAAAACTCGATTGATAATACCTGCAACCGGTGCTTTAACTTCAGTGCGCGTTGCTTTGTCGGAAGAAGCAACCATGCTCTGCAATAACTGGTTGCGCTGGATCTCTAATTCATTGCGATTAGATATTGCCTCGCCTAAAAAACGATCGCGTTTTTCATCGACTTGCTGCTGCAACTGCGTGATTTGCGATGTAATATCTGAGCTCGCGACTACTACCGACTGTCGTTCGGCTTGCAGTTCGTTGAGCTTTCTCAGCAATTGCAAGGCTTCTACTTTAGATAATGCGCCTTCTTTGGCTAAATCATTACTTAGTTGAACTTCCTCCTGCATCAAGGTGATATTACTTGAAAGCAAATTAATTTTTTTCTGCGTTTCTTTCAATTCTTGTTTGCGCTGTTTTATCTGCGTATTAAGCGCACTCAGCGCAGTGTCAAGTTCATTTCGGCGGGTTTGAAATAGTTGTCGCTCGCGCTCAGCAATTTCAGGCGCATGCTCTTGTAGGCTCGTGGAAAACTGCGGTTCTTTTTCTGATATCTCAGCATCAAGACGCGTGATATTCGCTTCGAGGCCGAGCAATTTTTGTTGGATCTCACCGTGCTGTGCTTTGACGATAGTATTGTCGATTCTCAACAAAAGTTCTCCTTTAGCAACTCGATCACCATTTTTAACGAGTATCTCAGAGACAATACCTCCTTCGAGATTTTGAATAATCTGCACATCACCTGCAGGAATTACTTTGCCCTGCGCAAACACCATCGATTCAATTTTTGCCCACGACGCCCAAAGCAGAAGAGTGAGAAAAATCACCGCGATTCCACGCAACAAATGATTGGTCCACACCGGTGGTGGCTGCATCAGATCTGCTGATGTGCTGGTGATTCTTTCCGTCACTTGTCTTCACTCCCACCTTGTTTTAAGTGATTAAGCACTGCATTTTTCTCTCCATCAATCACTACCTTGCCGCCCTCCATCACGATAATACGATTAACCGCAGCGAGTAGTGCAGGGCGGTGAGTAACAACAACAAGAGTTTTATCTTTTGGCATACTGAGAAGCTGTTGAACAAATACCGTCTCGGAACGACTATCGAGCAAACTGGTTGGCTCATCCAGTATAAGTACTTTGGGTTCCTTAAGCAGTGCACGCGCTAACGCCACTGATTGCCGCTGCCCGCCAGAAAGCGCTTCACCACGTTCGCCGACCGGTTGCGAAAATCCCAGAGGACAGCTCTTCAGCCAATTTAGGACACCGGCTTTTTGTGCAGCCGAAAACACAACCTCATCGGAAGCATTCATCTGATGCAAGGTAATATTTTCTCTCACGCTACCTTGGAAGAAGTGAGGATTTTGTGGAACATAACCAATGTGATTGCGTAAATCAGTCGGATCAATTTGGCCGATATCGATATCATCAAGGTGAACCGCGCCTATTTGCGGCTGATAAAGATTTAGGAGCAATTTCAAAATTGTACTCTTACCCGATCCAATTGCCCCAATGATTGCTACATGCTCCCCAGGATTAATTTTGAAACTGCAATCAATCAAAGCATTTACCGTTGGAGCATCTTTCTGTCCCTGCACATGAATAATAGGATAGGCAAATTCAACTTTTTGAAATTCTATAGCGCCTTTGAGGTGAGGAAGATGTACAAACCGAATCTCATCACTGCGCTCGACATCAGCCTGCATCATTTTATCTATCGCATTAAAAGCAATTAATACTCCATGTAATTTACCGACAACCGCCGCTACTTGATTGAGTGGCGCCATCGCACGACCATTTAACATAACGGCTGCGAAAAGTGCGCCGAAACTTAAATTGCCGTCATGAATGGCAACCACGCCCATGATGATGATGATCAGCGTGCTGATGGTCTGAGAAAACATGAGAAAATGAGTGTTGAACAGATTAAACGATCTGCTGGCAAAATTACTTTTTACACTGGCCGCATGCGCTCTTTCCCATTGATCGGCTGCCCAGCTTTCTGCGCCACTACTTTTGATAGTTTCCATGCCGTTAAGAACTTCAAACAAAACCGCGTTGCGTTGTGAAGCATTTTTAAAGGCTTTTTCCATAATGTGATGGAGTGGCAATTGGGTCAAAAAGCAGATAATTAACGTTAAGGGAATCGCAACCACAGGGACCCAAGCCAACATGCCGGATACCCACGCCATTAAACCAATGAACACGATTAAAAAGGGTAGATCACCCAATATCGCCAGCGTGGTCGAATTTAAAAACTCTTTCAAAACATCCAGCTCGCGTATGGTATTAGCTGTGACGCCAGAAGATCCTTTGCGCTCAGCCATTTTAACTTGTAACAGTTGATCAAAGACGCGATTACCTAGAACCACATCAATGCGTCGGCCCGCGACATCTGTCATGTATGCACGTAATGTTCTTAACCCAAAATCGGCAGCCGCAACTATTAGCATTCCTATAGACAAAACTGCTAATGACTCAACAGCGTAATTAGGCACAATACGGTCATAGACGATCATGATGAAAAGCGGTAAGCACAACGCCAATAGATTAACGAGGGTGGTGCCTAAGGCAGCTTGTCCGTAAATCCAAAAGTTGGGTTTAAATGCTTCCCACAACCAATGTCCTTCAAACGTCGAGGTTAAACTAGAAGGCGATTCAGTTAATGCATCAGGTTGCATGATGTAAGCACGGCCATCATACATCCGCTCAAGAGATTCCTGAGTAATTTCAGTAACACCGCCTGTCTTAGGTGTAATGATGCGCCAACGCTCCGCTCGACTTTTAATTGCGTCTTCATCATCTTCAGGTCGATTACCGCGATGAACGATTTTTCTCAAAAGCACGCAGGCGGTGTTTTCTTTTAAGACCAATAATGCGGGTAAAGAAAGTTCATCAAACTCTGCTATCGTGCACGACACTTCTTTACAGCTTAGATTTGCCCGGTGAGCTACACGAACTAGATTGCTCTCCGGTAGACGCCCATCAATTAAAGGAAGCCCAGACATCAATGATGCGGCAGAGCGGGGTTTTCCAAAATGACGACTCAAGGCAGCAACAAGCTCAACCAATGGATCTAGTTTAAAATTTGCAGCCAATTTGCCGTTTTGCGTGCCATCCGCTTCAGATTCAATTTTCACTTGATCGGTTTTGGAAGGATTGGGTTGTGCCGATTTCAATGCGCCACCTGCTAACTGAAATGTATCTATTATTCATTATAGGGCAACAAAGAGTAACATATAAATAAGGCTAAATTTCAATAAGATAGGAATAAAAATGAGTGGATTATAAAATCTTAGTGCCGGCGGTCGTAACATGCTCAGGAACGTGAGTACCGACAAAAATTCAGAGCTTACAAATTTGTTCTTGCCATTTTAGATAAATAACAACATCTCCGCTTAACTCCAGCGGGTCTTCTGAATACTTGCGAGAAACGACTTTACCCCACAATACAGATAAATTTCTTCTGCATGAAACTACTTAAGGCAAATAGATGGTTCGCTTAATCTGTTGATTTTGAAATCCGATAAGTGACGGTCTACAACTGTCCGGAATCACCGTCAGATCATCTAGCTCCGAGATTAAGCCTTGTAATTGAACCCAGTGCAAAAGTTTTGCATTTTTAAGATCGACGATAAATATTCCACACCAAGGTTCTAGGTTTCGCTTTCTTAGTTCAGCTCCGAGTTCGAGTTCTTGATAATCTTTTGAACTCATTTTGGAAAGCGCTATAAAAGCAAAATCATTCCAGATTTCAAACCCAGTAATAAGTCCAGGACAGAAAATGACGGGGTTAAATTTTTTATTATTAAAGTCGATTGTTCCAATATATCCGGTGCCGCTGTGAGACAACCAGAGAATATTCTCGTGAATGCATAATCTGCCAGGTTTAGTGAGGCCGTCACAAATAATTTCATCACTCGAAATATCTATAACTATGCCTCTATTTTTGAAATCATTACACCAACCATTCTTACTATTGGTTTGACTCCATGTTGTGACGAATCTGGACTTGTCGTTATGTAACGCTAGCCCATTGAGAAAACATCTTGTTTCAGCAACAATTTTAGAAATAAATGGGGGCCGCCAGAGCGGAGCAAAACTATAATTTTGTGAAACCGTGGATACGCAACTAAAAAGGCTGCTGCTAAATATTGGTTCTCCTAGTGCATTAACCTTTAAATCGATTACACCGATCTCACCTGTAACATAGGAATTTCGCGGTACAAACAAACTGTCATAACCATCTCTTGTACTCTGTGAAGAAGTGAGAATATTTTTAAAGCGCCATACTTGAAAGGCGGTTGACACAAAAAGTTGATTGTCGGTGTAGTGTATTGCTGTGGGTTTATCTAGCGATCGTTCGAATATGGACAATTCATTTTTGCTAGAAGATCCCAAAAGAAATATCTTGTTCAATCGAGTACTCGTAAAAGCTAAACTCAATCTTCGATCGCACAGCCAGCAATTAAAATTCTTTGAAGAGGAGAAATGAATGTTTTTCTGATTTTGACTAGCGGGGGATATTGAAGAACTCTCTTCGGTCATAATCAATTATTGTTTTAAAAATATCCCTCCAATTAAAATTAGAGGGATATTTAGATTAGACAATTGGTGGAATTGGTGTGGTATCTACTGCTGCAGATACTTCGATGCTCGCAATAACTTGCCCAGCATTCGAAGGGTTTGATGGTTGTTCACCAGCATGGAAGTTCCATGTGTCAGTTTGAGCTGTGCTAGAGTCGAGATTCCAATAGCCTTCCATTTGCCCGTCGGTTTCAACTAACTCTAACCGGTCGCCACTGTCACCGAAGACAAACAGTCTGTTTAATCCATCTGTCATATCAAGCACATCATTTAAGTTTAGCGATAGAGCGTTATCCCCATCTAAACTGATAGCTTCAATTCCAGTGATTTTATTGTTGGCTATTTTGGTGAAATCGAGGTCAAAATCTCCATCAAGTACAAAAATATCATTGGCACCATGACCACCATCGATGAGGCTAAACTTGTTATCGGCAACTGAAATAATATCATCGCCCATGCCTCCCTTGAGAACATCAGCGCCGCCATTACCTTGTAGGACATCATCGCCCTGTGCACCCAGCATAACATCCGCTGCTGAGCTGCCTTTAAACGTGTCGGCGTCATCTGTACCTACGAAACCTACAGCCGAGGTAAAGTCACCGCCAAAGACTACATAGGATGCTCCCGCTCCAGCAACTTCTTGACCGGCACCATTAACACCAGATGAGTCTGACGCGCCAATCAATAAGTCATCAAAGCCGTCGCCATTCACATCGCCAATCATACTAACTGAATTGCCTGTGCCCGCACCCGAATCTGCGCCATTAATGATGAACCCATTTTCATTCTGATGCAGCGAGTTAACGTCTATGGTATCTGTCTTAGCTGTCCCATAAATTACGTAAGTTTCTCCTGTTTCGGTATAGAACATGTCGCCACGTGCTTTATCAAGAGCATCGAGCGCGTCTTTTAACTTAGTATCTAGTTCGGGAATTTCCGGCAACTTAACACTGGGGTTTAGAACTCCGTCTGAACCAAGCGCAGCTAAATATGCTTTTTGATACGCTTCAATGCCCGCGTTATATTTAGCAACTTCTGCGGAATAGGCGGTTTTCAAGAAGCTCTCTACAGTAAAGGCAGTAGGATCAGTTGAAAATACAAAATCTATAAAATCAATATCGGGTAAATCAAGTTTCTCAGTAGTTATTTGATTACCTTGAGCATCAGTTAGCGGCACACCATTAGCGTCAGTGACCACATGTGGTGTTGTCGGAATTTGGTAATCAAATGGCAGCGCAGCCCACTTTGCATTTTCTGCTGCTTTTTCTGCATCTGCCGTGGTTTTACCATCCGCTATAGCATCCGCGAAGGCATGCTCACCTATTGAGGCGTTAATTTTATCTAACGCTAATCCGTACCCAATATTGACGAAGGTTTGGTTTAATGCTCTACCTAACGTATTTAATACAAAGCCAAAAATCTCTAAGGTATTTTCCGCTGCATAAACATCAAAATTTGCATTAGGTGCACTTACGATTAGATCATCTAAACCATCACCGTTGATATCACCTACGCCGGAAACAGATGTACCCAAACCTGTCTCCAATCTAGTGTGGACTGTTTCAATCACCGGCACCATGACAGCTTCCATTTTCGGAACTTCTACCTGTTTGCCGTCAATCTCTACAATCTCAGTTACAACTTTGCCTTTATCGTCATAAACATATTGCTTAACGGTTTCATATATTGGTGACCCGTCAGAATTTTTACCCACTTCGACCGTTAATGGTTTGAGTTCTCCAGTGGCGATTTGCATCGTGCGCATAGCGCCTTCGATAAAAAATCCGCCTTTACCATTTTGGATATCTTTAATATCGACATCACTAAGATCAGCCCCACCAAAGATCACGGCTGCATAATTTTCAGAAGGCACACCAATAATAAAATCTGCGTAGCCATCGCCATTCACATCACCAGCCGCGCTAATGGTTAAGCCATCTACTGTACCTGGCTCAAAACCATTAATAGTAAAACCTCGCTCTCCGGATTGACTTTCCACATCTGATTGCAAATCTATATTTTGATCTGATCCACCATCGTCAGCAGCCGCTTGGCCATAAACCACATAGATACTTGCATCCTGTGAAGGATTAGCACCGGTAGAACTATCAGTGATAAGCAGGTCATCTATGCCATCGCCATTAATATCGCCAGCACCTTGAACCTTTAAACCTGCGTGATCCCCTCCAGCGGCGCCAAAGATTGCATAGCCGTTTTCCCCTGTAGCTCCAATATCAGCAAGGTCAATGTTACCT
>OBEQ010034630.1_pt1 | contig 10362 bp, 11 predicted proteins | sample 1670901 | NCBI WGS metagenome assembly OBEQ01 (sample SAMEA104232315, study PRJEB22302) | groundwater metagenome | biome: forest; feature: aquifer; material: groundwater | place: USA | collected 2011-08-07 | depth 5.4 m | reverse complement strand
GGCCTCGATGCCGGCGCGGACGACTACGTCGTCAAGCCGTTCAAATCCGCCGAGCTGAAAGCGCGCGCGCAGGTGGGTATGCGGATAGTGGCGCTGCAGGAGACGATGGCGCGCCGCCTGGCGGAGCTCGAACAGGCGCTGGCCAGCGTCAAGCAACTGCGCGGACTCCTGCCGATGTGCTCCTACTGCAAGAAGATTCGCGTCGACGACAAATACTGGCAGCAGCTCGAAGGCTACCTGACTGACCACTCAGACGCGGAGTTCAGCCACGGCATCTGCCCCGAGTGCTTCCCGACGGTCATCGACGGCGTCCGCCGCGACGCCATGTGATCTCTATAGGGATCCGGGATCGGGGATCCGGGATCCGGGATCCGAAAATCTCGAATCCCGATTTACGATTTTCGTCCCGCCGTACGCAACGCGCCAGATCTTCTTCCCGCCATCATCAGACACGAGCACGCTGCCGTCGTTCATCATCAGGATGGCCACCGGACGACCCCAGACGTCACGGTGATTTGCCGCGAGCATCCACCCTGTCAGGAAATCCTTTGGCGGCCCAGACGGACGTCCGTCCTTGAACGGGAGGTACACGACCCTGTAGCCGGTACGCTGTGAGCGGTTCCACGATCCGTGTTGCGCGAGGAAGGCGCCGCCGCGATACTCGGCGGGGAACTGCGTGCCGGTGTAGAACGCGAAGTCGAGCGCGGATACGTGCGCGCCGAGCAGCACATCAGGCATCACCGCCTTCGCGACCAGATCAGGCCGTTCGCCTTTGAGACGCGGATCCGGGTGAGGCCCCAGGTACGCGAAAGGCCAGCCGTAGAACGCGTTGGGCTGCAGGTGCGTGAAGTAATCCGAGGGCAGATCGTCGCCGAGCGCATCGCGCTCCTCGACGGTCACCCAGAGTGCGTCGGTGTTCGGATACCAATGGAGTCCGACCGGGTTGCGCGTGCCGCTCACGAAGATCTCGTGGCCGCTGCCGTCCGGGTTATACCGGTTGATCGCCGCGCGGCGCGGGTCTTCTCCGGCGGCGACGTTCGCCATGGACCCGACGCCCACGTACATCTTCTGTCCCGCGCGATCGAACAGCACGGTGCGGGTCCAGTGGCCGCCGCTGAGACCGGCGAGCGAGACAACCTCCTCGCCCTTGCCGGCCGTGAGCGCTTTCGCGTCGTACGGGTACCGCTTCACCGACTCTGTTTCGGCGACGTAGAGATAGTTCCGCCAGAGGGCGAGGCCGTAGGGCCGATTCAAGCCCGTGATGAGCGGTTTCTTTCCCGCTGCGTTGCCGCCGGCGAACGCGTAGACAGTGCCAGAGCCGCTGTCAGTGAGAAGGATCTCTCCGCCCGGCGCCTGGAGGAGGTAACGCGGCATCTCGAAGCCGGTAGCCCAGGTTTCCACTGAGAATCCGGACGGCACCTGCAGCCGCGCGCCCGCGGGCGCGTCGACCACGACGGGACGGTTCGTCGAGGAAGGGGTCGAAAACGGCGGCGGCAGTTGCGGCGCCTGCTGCGCGGCAACCATCGCACCGCCTGCGAGAACGAGCATTCCCACGTAGCTACGCATTTCGCCTCCTGCACGCGGACCGTCAAGGTCCGCCCGCACTCTAGGAGAGCGGGATCCGGACCAGGAACATACCTCCAATGAGACCGGCGATCGAGAGCAACACGGACGAACCTATATACAGGGCGGCGGCCGCGACGTCATGCCGCTCCCACATCAGCGTGGCGTCGAGCGCGAACGCGGAAAACGTGGTGAAGCCGCCCAGCACGCCTGTCGTGAGAAACAGCCGCTCCGCCGCCGTCGTGGTTTCGCCGCGGAACGCAAACCACGTCGCAAGCATGCCCATGGCGATCGATCCCGTGATGTTCACGATCAGCGTCCCGGCAGGGTAGTCGGGACCAACGAGCGTCAGCGCCGCGCGGTTGACAGCGTGACGCGCCGCCGCGCCGACGCCCCCGCCGATGAAGACCAGCACGTAACCCAACACGCTGTTCATTCTCCGAACACCAGCACGTGGAAGCTTCCTGGGACCATCGGTCCTCGTCCTCGCGCGCCCGCGGGGACAGGGCTGAACTGTCCTACAGGCAGGTAGACACGTCCCGTCTTGTGATCGACCGCCAGTGTCCGCGCGCCGATTTCAGTCGTCACCTTCTCGACGAGTGAGTATTTGTCGGGCGTGTCCTCGTGGAATATGGACAGTGAGCCGTCGCCGCCGCTCGAGACATAGATCAACCCCTTCGCGGCATCAAACTCCAGTGCATCGACGCCGGGGCCGATAGGCAGCGTCGCAATCACGTGTCCTGAGTTGCCGTCGACCGCGGCAAACGCGCCGCTGCGGCATCCGATGAACACGCGCTCGTGCTCCTTGTCCATGTCCATCGCCGATGGCTGACCGCACGGTGCAACCGACCACGTATCGAGCACTTTCAGTGCCTGCGCGTCGATCCTGAGGAGAAGACCCTTGTCCTGCAGGTTCAGGAACATGTGGCCCTTCTCGTCAGACACGCCATGCTCTGTTCTCCCGCCGAGCGGTCCGATGGTGCCCGCGACCTTTCCAGTTTTCGCGTCGATCGCAGTCACCTGCTGGTCGCCGCGATCCGCGGTGAACACGCGGCCGGTCTTGTGATCGAACATGATGAGATTCGGATCTTTGCCGACCGGCACTTCAGCGATCCTGGCGAGCGTCTTGAGATCGAAGATGACCACGGAGCCGGGGTTGCTCTGACTGATGAAGCCGCGGCCGAACTCCCGCGCTGCTGCGGCGCCGTGCATGTCGGCTCCGCCGCCGACCGTGCCCACCACGGCGTCGGTGTCGAGATTGATGACGACCACTTCGCGATCATGGCCGACATACAAACGTCGGCCTTCCGTGTCCGCGCTGGCGTAGTCCCACCCGTAATCGCCGGGCACGGGAATCTTCTCGAGAAGGTGATAGCCCGCAGCGCTCACGGCGCACACCACGAGCGCGGCAATGAAAGGCGTACACACGACAGCCCTCTTGAGAGACTTGGATGTCTTCACGATCGCTCCTCTTGGAATCCAGTGGAGGCAGGTGCCGTGGAGCAAAAGAACTCCCACGGGCCGGCGCCCCGCAGGAGTCATTGGCCGTCAGCTCTCGACGGCGGTCCGGTGGACTCCACCACCAACGATTTAACGCGGGGGACATGGTACCCCGGTTTACCTGACCGCCATCAGCTGTATTCCCGCGCCTCCCGGAACAAGCATGGCGACGACGAGGCGATTGATTTGCAACTCCCAATCTCCGATACGTCGACGCTGCTCCTGCAGTTGCACGCGTATCTCTAGTCCGGCAGAGGCGGGATCGGGTTTCAGCGAAAGTAGAGGCCGAAGAGTGCGCCGGCCATCATGACGAGCATGGTCACCTGGATGCCAACGAGCCAGGTGAACTTGTGATCGACCGCTTCGAACCGCCGATTCATTTCGCCACGCAGGTCGCTCATTTCGCCACGCAGGCCGCGAAAGTCATCGCGCATCTCGCCACGCAGGCCGCTCATCTCGCCGCGCAGGTCGCGAATGTCAGAGCGCACTTCGTCGCGCAGATCGCGCATCTCACCGCGGAGGTCGGAAACGTCAGCGCGCACTTGGCTGATCGAAGTCTGGAGGTCGGCGATCGAAGGACGCTGGTGCTCGCCTCGTCCCTCCAGATAAGCCAGTCGCTCCTCGACGGTCGGCATTTCCGATCCTCGGTGCCACCAGGCCACCATGGCCCGGATTCTAGCATCGTCGTCTCGAGCACGACCTATGCCTGCGCGAATCACGAGCGAATCGAGTCGCTGTCTCCGCAGCCGTGCAGTTTCTGCAACGGGGTGGAGCTGATTCCACGCGAATTCCGCGAGCTGAGGGGACGGGTGGCGCTCTATAGCGGAGACGGAGATGGCGGGAGGGAAGCTGACACGCGAGATCGCTGCGAGTATCTGACAATCGAATCGTTCGCGTGGGCGCGCTCGTGGCAGCGGTCGTCGTGCGCGTCGAGGACGTCAACGACATCTCCACGCCAGGTTTCGTAGCGTCCCACCAGGCATCCGCACGGCAGCACGCGGCCGCCAAGCGTGATGCGCAGGCCGGGACTCCAGCCGAAGAGCGTTCGCAGTTTTCCGTCGACAACGAAGAGCATCCGCGCCTCCACGCGCTGGCTGGAGGTTAAGACGGAACGTGTTGCCGATTGGTTGTCTCTCGGGGGTTCCCGAAAACGTCGTGACCTTCGCGTTCTTCGTGGTTGATCTAGACTCCCGCGCGTTTCTGGAGCTGGGCGGCGTTCTGTGCCGCTTCGTCGCGATGCTGAGCTTCCTCGGTCATCGCGCGCTGCTGGCGGGCGATCTGCCGCGCCTTCCCTTGTTCGCTCCCCGGGCCCGCGTTGATCACCGCGCGTGCGCGCTCGAGCCAGGGTTCGTAGGGAAGGCCGAGCTCCTTCGAGCGGGCAGCCAGCAGAAGCGCGGCCTCGAAGGGCCGTGGTGCGAGGCGATACGCTCGTTCGAGGCAGTGGTAGCACCCGCGCTCGATGAGCGCGCTGACGTCGACCCGGGCGCGGATCTGTACCGGCGCCGCGACTGTGCCCGGCGAACGCGCGGCGCACGCCGCGCCACTTGCCAAGCTCGATAGAAGCAGGGCCGCCGCCCAGCATCGTCCGCGCAGGCCCATCGCAGGAAGAGATTAAACTACAAGGCGTCTGGTTTGCACGTCGCCACGCGATGGCGCTCATGACACACCACGAGAACCTGTCACGGGTCCGCCGGACCCTTCTCGACCTCCACAAGGCGCTGATTGAACGAGAGCGAGCCGAGTACGAGAAGACCCACGGCGCCGTTTCGGCCGCCGAGATGCTGCGGCTGCTCATCGGCGACGACCGGTTTTCGTGGCTCCATCCGATTTCGGCGGTGATCGTCCGTGTTGACGAGCTGATCAGCAACGCGAACGAGCGGCGGCGCCCGAATCCGACGCGCCCCGCGATGACGCCAGACCAGGTGAGCGCCGAGGCGGCGGCACTGCTGCGCGAAACGCGCGACCTGCTCACCGGCGACGCGCCGGACGGCTTCCGTGAGCGGTACGACGCGGCGCTGCTGCGCGATCCCGCGATCGTTCTGATGCATCGGGCGGTAATGGGGTCGCTGCCGCCCGATGCTGCCCACTGAACGCAGCTCTCGAACTCACTTACCAAGCCGTGCGGCCGTGCGATCCGAATCGCACAAACCAGGGAGGCATGGAGTCACGGAGAAAACCTAGTACCGTTGACCAACGATCGTGTTGGTCAGGCTCTGAACTCAAACAAGTCTGTGTGATTCGCGGCGTGTCGTTGCACTTGCGACGAAACACAGACGCTACTCCCCGGCTCGGGAGACCACCTCGCCATTCGCCATCGGCATTCTGACGGAGCATTTCGCGCGGGCGCGGATGCCGGACGTCGGGGGCCCTTGGTCAAGACCACGGCACCTACGCGCGCGCGGAGGGACAGATTCGTCCCCTCCGACTTCGAGAGGTTCACACAACTGTCTGGTTCGCGATCGAGTGGGCATTCGATCAATCGCGATGACGCGCGACGAACACCAGATTCACAGGTGCTTTCGCGAATCCCGTCTCATGGTCCGCTGCTTGCTATTTGCGCTCACAGCTACGCATCGAGCACGACGCGAAATCACCGGAAACGTTCCGGCCTGGCGGAGCCTTGCACGAGAGGAGAGTCGATGACGAGAAGTTGGGGTTTCATCAGACGAATACTCGCGGTCTGCGCAGTGATGGCGCTGCCGCAGATCGCCCTCGCCCAGGAAGCGGTGCTCTCGGGCACCGTGACCGACAGCTCCGGTGGTGTGTTGCCTGGAGTCACCGTGACCGCGGTCCACACGGCAACCGGCAACAGCTTTCTTGCCGTGACTGATCAACGCGGCGGGTTCCGCGTTCCCGTCCGGATCGGGCAGTACAAGGTCAGCGCCGAGCTGCAGGGTTTTGCGGTCGTGACCAAGGCGATGGAAGTGCTGGTGGGACAGACCGCCCTCGTCAATCTCCAGATGGCGCCATCAACAGTGCAGGAATCAATCATCGTGAACGGCGAAGCGCCGCTCATCGACACCACGACGTCCACGCTCGGCGGCAACATCGACAAGCGGCAGATGCAGGACCTTCCGATCAACGGCCGCAACTGGATGGACCTGGCGATGCTCGCGCCCGGCAGCCGTCAGAACGAGAGCAGCAACATCCCGCAGGCGCGGCAGGGCTATTCGCAGATCAACATCGACGGCCAGCAGATCACGCATCTCATTCCGGGCACGGATCAGAACCAGCCCAGTTACAGCATGGACGCGATCGCGGAGTTCGTCGTCATCACGAACCGCTTTGATGCGACGCAGGGCCGCTCGTCAGGCATGCTCGCGAACGCCGTCACCAAGTCAGGCACGAACAATTACACCGGGACCGTTGCCGGCTACTTCCGCAGCGATCGCTTCAACGCCTCGGACTTCATCCAGCAACGCGTCGTGCCGTATTCCGATCAGCAGGTGGCGACGACCTTCGGCGGGCCGATCAAGAGGGATCGGATTCATTTCTTCGGCAACTACGAGCAGGAACGGCAGCCGCAGACGGTGACGTTTTCGAGCCCGTATCCGGCGTTCAACATCGACCTGGCGGCGCAGAACCGGCAGCGCAAGGGCATCGTGCGCGGCGACGTTCAGTTTTCGTCGCGGACGCACTTCATGACGCGCTTCCAGAAGTACTACAACGACCTGCCGAACAGCGGGACCGGCGGGGCGAGCAGCCATCCGTCCACCGCCCGTCGCGAGCAGCGGCACAGCAACGAGATATTCAGCACGCTTACCGAGGTGCTCGGGCTGCGCGCGGTGAACGAGATCAGGGGCGGCGCGTCGCTCTTCAACTACACGCGCGATGCGGCGGTCACGTGGAAGGGCGGCTGCTTCGCCGACGCGCCGGTGCGCTGCGGCGGTTCGCAAACGATCAGCCTCCGCGGGTACTCGATCGGCCAGGGTGTCGGCCAGGATCAGACGCAGAACAATTATTCGATTCGCGACGACTTGACGTTCTCGCTCGACAAAGGTGGTCGCCACGACGTGAAGATCGGCGGCGAATACGTGCGGCAGCCGACTTACATCCTGTGGTGCGCGACGTGCACGGGCAGTCTCGACGCGACCAACGGTCCGGTCCCGGCGAACATCCAGTCGCTCTTCCCCGTCTGGAACGACGCATCGACATGGAACCTCGCGCCGCTGTCGCCGATTTCGAGGCGCTTCACCATGAATGTGTCGAACGCGAGGTTTCACTACAAGATCCCGCAGAGTCTTTACGCCGCCTGGCTGCAGGACGACTGGAAGGTGGCCAACCGCCTGACGTTGAACCTCGGGGGGCGCTACGACGTGCAGGTGGGCGCCAACTCCGAAGGCTATGTCTTCAAGCCGTGGATCAACAACGACATTCCGCGCGACCTGAACAACTTCGGCCCGCGCGTCGGCTTCGCGTATGCGCTCAACGACAAGACCGTCATCCGCGGCGGCTACGGGTTGTTCTACGCGCAGGCGTCGACAGACGAGGGGCACCAGACGGCGGAGGCGGTGCATCAGGCGGCTGCCGAGACCCTTTACGACGGCCGCGCCGACTTCGCGTCCAACCCGTTCAACGGTCCGGTGCCGACCTACGCGCAGGTGATGGCGAACGCGTGCGATCAGAACGGCAACGCGCCCGGCTGCTACCGCCGTTCGATCACCGACGAAATCAACAGCACGTGGCGACGGATGCCGTACGCGCGGCAGGGCTCGATCGGCCTCGAGCGCCAGGTCGGCGCCGACATGTCGCTGCAGGCGAACTACGTGTATACCGGCGGCCGCGGCGAGGAGGCGGACTACAACATCAACCTCGCCTACAACCCGGCGACTGGCGCGAACTATCCCTCAGCCGATCTGACGCATCGCCCGTTCCCCGAGTGGGCCGTCGTGCCGCTCGGCCTGCTCGAGGGCTATTCGAACTATCACGGCCTCGAGACAAGCTTCAACAAGCGCTTCAGCCACCACTGGCAGGCGCAGGGGACGTATACGCTTTCCGCGTTCCGCGACGGCACGCCCGCGCCGATGCAGTACTCGATCGTCAACGGCACGCTGACGCGCGCGGCCTACAGCTTCCCGATCGCGAAGGACATCGCGGGCGACTACGGCTTTGCGACGACGGATCAACGCCATCGCGCCGTCTTCAACGGCATTTACAGCCCGGGCCTCGGCATCCAGGTGAGCGGGCTCTACTTCTACGGGTCGGGCTCGCGCCTCGCCACCAGGTACGGCAGCGACGTCCGCGACGTCGGCTTCGGCGGCATGGCGACGCAGCGGCTGCGTCCGGACGGATCGATCATCCCGCGCAATAACTTCGTCGGCCAGCCGCTGCACCGTGTCGACATGCGCGTACAGAAATCGATCGCGCTCGGGCGCCGGTCCATCTCGGGGATGATCGACGTGTTCAACCTGCTCGACCGGGCAAATTACGGCTCCTACACGCTGACGGAGACGAGCGCGGCGTACACCAAGCCGTCCTACAACAGCAACATCGCGTATCAGGCGCGGATGGTGCAGTTCGGCTTCCGTCTGGCTTTCTGAGGAGCGTATGCGCAACCACTTCTGGGCGAGGGTGCTGGCACTCATGACGGTGGTGCCTCTCGTGACGGCCGCTGGCGTCTCGGCACAGCGGGGCATGCCCGCGGCGCCGGCCGGACCTCCGCCTGTGTGTCCGCCGAGCGGCTACTCGCCGGCCTACTACGGCGTGTTCGGGCAGAATGGCGGCGACGGCAATACCGCCTACGAGATTGCCAGCCCGTGCATCGGCCAGGAAGTACGCGACGCCGCCGTGGCCATCGGGATGGGCCGCGACAGGCTGCTGGGCGTCAAGAACGTCATCACGATCATGTTCACCGCCGAGGGCATTCTCGGCGGCGACGAGCTGAACAAGGGGGACTTCCACATCGCCTACTACCTTCCGGCGATGCGGATGTTCCTCGAGGGGACTCATTCGGACGGCAAGCCGCTCAAAGAGATCCGCGTGTTCGAGGATACCTACGCGTGGAATGAAACCGAGGAAGGGAAGGGCGCGACGCCGGCGATGAAGACGCTGAGCGACCGCGCGCCGCTCGTCAAGCTGACTCCCTTCGGGGCGCTGTGGTCGGTCATCGACGCGGAAGCGCACACCAAGGTCACGACGGTGAATGGCAAGACCGTGCTCACCGGCACCTCGCCGTACGACGGCATCGAAGTATCCACGACGCTGGATGATCAGCATCGGCCGATCGAGGTCACCGCGAAAGCGAACGGCCACACCTATGGGGCGATCTTTGCCGACTACCGCGATGCGTGGGAGCCGGCGTATCTGGTGATTTTCCCGAGTCAGATCACGTGGACGCTCGATGGCAGGCTGTTGGCCGATCTGCGCGTCACCGCGTTCAAGTCAAATCCGTATGTCGTCTTTCCTGTACCAGCAGTCGTTCGGCAGGGCACACCCAGCCCATCGTAGGAGCGTGACAATGATCAAGAGACTTCTGTTGGCCCCAGCCATCGTCCTGGCGTTCCTGGCAGGCACGCCCGCAATCGCGCATCACTCCGCCAACGCCGAGTTCAACACATCGGAGCAGCTCACGATCACCGGCGTGCTCTCGAAGGTCGAGAACGTGAACCCGCACTCGTGGTGGTACGTCGACGTCAAGAGCTCCGACGGAAAGGTCACGCCCTGGAAACTGGAATCCAACAGCCCGAGCGGCCTCATCCGGCTGGGTCTGAAGGTCAAGAGCGAAGTCAAGGCCGGAGACACGATGAGCTTCAGGATCTCTCCAGCCTGGAAGGACTACCCCGACGGAGCAAAGATGGGTTGGATGAGGTCGATCACGGTGAATGGCAAGGAGTACGTGCTCACCGAGCTCTAGGAGGACTTCTGTGACCAACAGCGTTCGATCTCTTTCCGCCGCGGCGTTCGCGCTGTTCCTCGTTGCGGCGACGCAGGTCTCCAATCCCACCGCGCAACAGCAGGCCGACACGGCATCCGCGCAACAGCAGGTCGTGACGACGTATCGTCCGGCGGGAAAACGTGTTTCTCCGCAGGATGGATTCGCTGCCACGCGGCACTCGCCGGCGCCGACGCCGCGTGACGCCGACGGTCATCCCGACTTGACCGGCAACTGGGGCGCGAACTTTCCCTCTCCACTCGGCGCGCCTGGAATACGCAAGATGGGAACGCGCGAACCCGACCAGGCCGTGATGCAACGGGGCGCGCAGTGGAACAAGCCGCTTTACAAGCCTGAGTACTGAGAGAAGGTGAGGAGTCTGGACTTCAGCAAGGCGGACGTGGATCCGGCCTACGGGTGCGGGCAGC
>OBEQ011160590.1_pt1 | contig 10365 bp, 3 predicted proteins | sample 1670901 | NCBI WGS metagenome assembly OBEQ01 (sample SAMEA104232315, study PRJEB22302) | groundwater metagenome | biome: forest; feature: aquifer; material: groundwater | place: USA | collected 2011-08-07 | depth 5.4 m | reverse complement strand
CCGACGAGCGTGCCTGTATTGCCATTGCCGGAAACATCGGTCGCTTTACCGTTTGAGATGTCTTTGCCGTCGAAGGTCCACCAGCCAACAAGACCGAGACTGTTGCCGCCACGAGTGAGGGTGAAGGCTTCTGCTGTAGGTACACAAATAAACACGAATAAGAAAACACAAATAAACACGAATGGGAGAACGCGAATGGACGCAAATAGATTAGTATTTATTTGTTTTTTATTAAAGTTCATCCGTGTTTTCTATCATTAGTATAGATAACCCGTCGTATATCCAAACGGGGCGTGCCGAAATTTACCAGATAACCGACCTCATACTCACTTGCCTTCAAATACGAAAGCTGCTGTTGCACATTCCCCTTCACAGTAAACTCTGCTGCTTTGAGTTCAATGAGAATTTTGTCTTCAACGACAAAATCAGGAACATATACACCAAGCTGTTTGCCAGTATCCTTAGAATAAATAGCTATTCTCTTTTCTCTCTCGTGTTTCAAATTTCTTCTAGTTAGTTCCTCTGATAGAGCTTTTTGATAAATTATTTCCTTTAAACCCTTACCATACTTGTTGGCTACATCATAAAATGCTCCTTGAATTGCGTACGACAACTCCTTATGTAAAACATTCGCAGTCATCTGTTTCCCATTAGTGTTTATTTGTTTCTTCATTCGTGTCCATTTGTTTATTTAAACTCCCATGTTTCCAACATTCCCTTCACGAGATAATCATACTTAAAATAGGTACTGATTTGGTAGAAAGTATTGTCTAGAGCAAACCAAACTTCTCTCGACTTGCCGCCAAACGCCGGATCGTCGGACACAAAAGCCAGACCTTTACCGCTTTTACCTAAAAGCACTTCTTGCGGATCGTTCAATGTAATGTCGGGAATGTCGTTTTTGATACGTTCTTCTGTAATATCAAGCGGGTTATCATCAGTCTCTTGAATGCGGATTTGAAATCCCTCTCCTGTGCTCTTATTTTCCACGGTCAAAATTTCTGTTCCATCCTCTTCGATAAACGATCGCACGTTAAAACTTTCGGGATACTTGAAAGAAAAATGGCCTTTGGTGCCCGTATACACCTTAGTATATAAAGCATTTTGAGAGACCCCCGCTTGGAGAAGAGACTGCCCAATCACTTCGGCCACCTTCCCTTCTCCTGTCGACATCGTGCCTGTATGAGAGAAATAAAAACTAGCCCCGAGAATACCCACGACAACGACTCCTATGAGAAAAATAAATGTGAAGGTTTTCATGAGAGTTACTTCTCTGCGCTAATTTCCTTGTACACTTCTTCAGAAATTTTGGACATAATATGGGTAAGCGTTTCGAAGTCTTGGCCGCGCGTCATAAGACAGAGCACATAGGGCTGATCTGGAACATAGACAATACCGCAGTCATGAAGTTGTTTTTCACCGCCTTCAACCTGCCACCGCTCACCAAATTTGTTTGCCACTCGAACATCCTTCGGTACCCCACTTATAATACCTTTCGAGAAAGTTGCCTCGTCAAGAAACATGAGTGCTTTTTCAGAAAACTCGCGATTAAGATAGGTAGCGTTATAAAGAATACGGAAAAAGGAAGCGTACGTCTGTACCGACATTTGATATTGAGCATCAGTCGGCTCCTGAATACCGAGATCACTGTAGGTTTGAGACACGACAGATTGATCCACATTTTCCAAAAGCGTGAGAGTTGCATCATTATCCGAATACACAATCATGCGCCGAATCAATTCTTCAATGGTGTACATTTTACCCTCTTCAAGAATAACTTCAGGCTTGAAATATTCCATTAAGGGAGAATCCTTTTTATGAAATACCACCTGCTTGCTTAAGAAAAACGGCTGATGCTCGGCAATTTTGAAAAGAGCAATCATAAAAGGCACTTTAAGAAGAGAGCCCGGCATAAACTTGTCACCCTCACCAATACCGAACCACGGACCGTTGTTTAGGTCTCGGAAATAGACAGAAACATGGTCTACATTACCATAATCCTTTTCATCTTGTATGGTACTCCCCACCAAAGCTTTCATGGTCTGGACTTTATGATTAGAGACATTTCCAAAAGGATTACACTCCAAGAGCGGGTTAATATGTTGATACCGATTATCCTTATCTCTCAAGGCATGGTCACTTGTTATAAGCGCTTCGGCTACGCCATATCTACCAAGAAGGAGACCAGCGGTAAGAGCCACAGATGTGATGAAAAGCATGTGGAGAGTCGTAATGCCTCTTTTTTTGTTTTTTTCGCAAGAAATAAGGACGTTCATATTTTTTACAAGCATTCTATTATATATGCCAAAGTAAGTTTAACCAAGCTAATTTGAAGAGGTGCTCGTCGCTGTCGTTTCTGAAACCGGAACAAAAACCACCGGCTCGGTTGAAGTAGCAGGCAGAGAGTCTTCTGTCACCGGAACACTCTGAGTAGTTGAAGCGGTAGCTGTCGAATCAGCAAGGGGTGAGACAATAACGGTACGAGTGCTCGTCGCGCTATTCCCTGCCTGATCTTTTGCGGTATACACTACCGTGTAGGTACCAAGAACCGAAGTGTCAATAACATCTCCGGTGACATGTAGACCGAGATTTTTGTCTACGTTATCAAGAACCGTTGCTCCCAAATCAACATACGGCGTACCTTTTATAACCTCTGCAGGATTATTACCATTTACCGTTATCTTCGGCGCTTCAGTATCCCCTCCGCTCGTCACTGGAGGAGTAGTTGAAGCATTTCCAGTTGAATCTATAGGTGGAACTACTGGCGGAACATTCCCTGAACCAGACTGGACTTTGCCACATTCACCAGGAGCAGTGACCGTCTTGCCATTTGAAATCTTCAAGCAGTATGGATCCCCTGTCACTTCATCATAGAGCGTGATACCTGTTGGCTTTTCGCGTGAACCAACAGTAAAGACCTCCGCGACAAGACCCTTGAAAGAAGTGATCCCGTCTATAATCTTACCTCCGAGGTCAGAGAGTAATCCCCCACTTGAGCCCGAGTTCAGACCGACTTTTGCTTCAAGATCAGCCAAGCGGATTTCAATTTTATCGAGGCGCTTCTCTTGCTCTTGAACGCCGGCAAGGATAAAGGCTGACAACTTGTAAATGTCGACACCTTTGCCTGAAGCGGCCAAAACTTCGGTTGGCGCTTCTTCAGCAATAAGGCCCATTCTAAGAGGAGCCGAATCTTCTTCGCTCGTATAGTGATACTTCGCCACCCCAATATTTTTTATTTTCTCCAAAATGCCCTTCTGTTCTTCTGCCGCAAGATAACTAATATCCTTCTTCTCCGTGCGCGTTGATATGTTAATGAACGATTCTGCAGCAACATCGCCAATAACGTGCACTTTGTATTCTGGGGTAGAAGTGCCAATACCTATTTTGGTCGATGAGGCCAAAGCCATAATCACATTACCACTGCCGTCAATGGCAAATTGGTCTGGAGCAATGTAATGGCTGATATTCATGAACACTTCAATGCGACCTTTGCCGGAAGTTCCATCAAACGATTCGAGCGCCATACCGATAATGTCGCTTGTGGTAGTTGCTTTCATGCCAATACCGGGTGCGGTTGAAAGTGTAATTGGATCACCGACAGCGATAGATCCGCCATCAAGATTAACTTTTACCGGTACACGGCCAGCCAAGGCAACAGGATAGGTAGCAACATTTTGATCCTGATCTTCATTAAAGCCCAGTACCAAACCAGGAGCTGTTGAGACTACGCCCATGACTTTGCTCGTATGAGTTGACGTCGCCCGACTGACGTAGAAAAGCGGATCGCTTACGGAGACAATCTCGCCGGCAGTTAAATTGTCGGAGGAGAAGTAGAGTTCCGCCAAGTCGGAGTTTCTGGTTTCAAATCTCAAAGCCGCGATTACACCTCTATCACTCAAATGGCCGCCAGGTGAACAGAAACCATCCGAATCAACACAGAGTGATCCGTTTGGCACCATGACACCGGTACCACTCGAATAGCTCGGCACACCGGAGACAGCAGAACCACCGTTACCGATAATCATCATGTTGGCAAACATGGTACTACTTGCAGACGTGGTATTGCGAACACCGGTAGTCGTTGCCGTAAAGAAATTCACTGTTGAAGAGCTGTTTGACCACGAGGCGCTGATGAGAGGGGCGACCGCTACTGCACTTGAGGCAATGGTCCACGCATTCGCAAGACCTGGAATAGTAGTAGTCGAATAATTGGTGTAGGCTGTTGAACTCGCGGAAATGCTAATTGGACCGTTAAAGGCGAGGGTTGAAGATGCAGAGAAGGCCCCGCCAAGCCGGAAGTTTCCGGTTGGACCAAAAAAGTTGGTCAGAGTTCCCGCACTATTGTACATATCAAGAATGTTTGCGGTTTGTGAAGTAACAGGTCTGATAGCAAAGGTAGTCGAAGCCGTTGACGTGCCTGTGATTGAGAAAACAGCGTACGGAGTATCAGAAGCGATAGCGGTGCGACCATCATTAGTTATTGCAAAGAGTGTTGAAGAGGAAGGCTGAACGAGGCTGGTTATAGCAAAGGCATACTTTGTATCAATGCCACCTCGACCCACTGTTAATTGAGAGAAGCTTGGAATGTTGGTAGTAGTTGTACCAATCGAGAGAGAGCCGGCAATGATGTTATAGGTCGTAGTGGTAGTAGACAAGATAGACGAAACAGTGGTGCTGCCGAATATAGCCGAACCGTTAACTGAAAGAGTGACACTTGGGGAGGTACTTCCCAGTCCAAATTGACCACCGTTAAGCATCGTCAATTTTTCTATATCGTTTACATTGGCCACAGCGAATACTCTGCCGGTGCCATCATTGAAACCGGTAATGGCAAGTCGAGCGGAAGCGGTTGTTGTGCCGATGCCAAAGGCTCCTCGAATGGTTGATGTGGCCGTAGTTGAGGTAGCGTACAGAGTAGAAACTGTAGTTGTGCCAAATGAAGCATCCCCCGCAACAGAAAGACTTGTCCATGGTGTGGTGGTGCCAAAACCAACTTTGCCGGCGGCAGTAATAACATGGGTTAAATTACCTGATTTATTGTAAATATCTAAAATATTGGCGGTTTGGTTAGATTTCGCAACGATGGCGACGGTGGTTGAAGCAGTTGAAGTCGAAGTGACCGAGAAAACAGCGTATGGGGCCGAAGAGGCAACTGCTATTCTGCCGTCGTTTGTGATAGCAAAGAATGTTGAAGAAGCTTCTGAACCATATCCTGAACCAGTGTGAACAGCGAAGGCAAAGCCAGGTGTTGAAGAAGAAACAATAGAAAGAGTGGCGTAAGGATTGGAGGTTGTACCAAGAGACAGTGATTGGCGGGCAAAGAGATTGCCGGTAACTGCTAAGTCAGCGCTGACTGATGATGAAGCCCATGACGTGAAGCCTGCGGTAAAGGTAGAGAGACCGCCGAAAATTGAAGTTGATGAAGCGTTGAGGTTACCGGTTGAACTGATAGTTAAAGCTCTGGCACCTGATGTGTTGTAAATATCTAAAATGTTGGCGGTTTGACCGGAGACTGGAACAAGAGCAAACGTGGTAGAAGCGGTTGATGTTCCAGTAACTGAGAAGTCGGCATAGGTTGAGGCTGAGCCGACTGAAACTCTACCGTCATTAGTGACAGCAAAGAGCGTGGTTGAAGCCGAGTTTAAGTTATTGAAGACACCAAAAGCAAGACCTTGATTGTTGGTGCCAACAACAGAAAGTGTCGCATACGGTGATGAGGTGCCAACACCATGAGCACTATTTAGAGTATCAATTGAGAGGAATGAAGAACTATCGACAGTAGTGGCTCCGGAGTAGTACGCCAAACGGTTGGCGGTACCGGAGTTGACCGTCACGGAACCAGCACTACTGACATCACTTGCACACACTACGTTGCCTGATGCATCAGTTGTTAATTTGCCGCCATTGGTGAGGCCATTACATGCTAATTTGTTTAATTTCAAACCACCTTGTTCGATGACGATGCCGCTTGAGAATGTGGAAGAAGCTACGGTGCCGGTGACAGCAAGAGCTGTGGTATTCAAACCGCCAGAGAAAGTTGAAGAAGCCGTAAGCGATGTTGCATTGAAAATTGAAGCTTGGAGACCGCCGACGAAGGTTGAGGTGGCGGTTGAGGTCGCAATAATATTTCCAGTTTCAATAGCGCGAATTGATGAAGTAGCGGCGACAAACAATGAACCGATAATAGTTGAAGTTGCGGTATTGGTCGAAGTAAGGGTACCTCGAGTCAAAACGTTGCCAGTGGCAGTGAGATCGTTATTGATTGAAGAGGAGGCAAGAGAAACGAAGCCTCCAGCGAGCGTGGAGAGGCCTGAAACAGCGAGTGTCGAGGAAGCATCAAGGGCTCCTTTGAAGACAGAGTTGCCCGTAGCGCCAATTGAATGTGTCAAGTTCCCTGCTGCATTGTAGACATCTAAGATGTTTGCAGTTTGGCCAGACTTTGCGGCAATGGCGACTGTCGTGCTTGCAGTCGAGGTCGAAGTGACACTGAAAACCGCATACGGTGAACTTGAACCGATCGAGGTCTGACCACTGTTTAAGATAGCAAAGAATGAAGAGGAAGCTGATTGGGTGTTGGTGAAGAGTCCAAAAGCGTATGAGGTGGCGTCAGTTCCGGAGACGATTGAGAGTTTAGCAAGACCGGTGGAGGTACCGATGGTGGAGTTGAGAGTTGTTGACGTTGCCTTGAATCCTGGCACTTCAAGATATGACGAGAGGGCAAGAGCTCGAGCTTGGATGTCGCCAGCGTAAGTGGTTGTACCAGTTCCTGTGTAGGTAGGCGTGCCGCGGACAAAGAGATTACCAGTCACCGTGAGGTCATTGTTCACTGAGGATGAGGCGGTTGAAACGAAACCACCGAGAGTTGAAAGACCGGCGACTTGAAGTGTTGATGAAGCTCCGATCGCGCCTTGAACTTGGAAGTTTGAAAGGACGGAGGAGGAAGCGTTTGCGGTAAATCCGCCAACTAAGTTGGCCATGCCGGAAACCGCGAGAGTCGAAGAAGCAGTCAAAGCTCCTGTCACATTCAAAGAGTTGTTGATGGAGGACGAGGCCAAAGAAACAAAACCGCCAGCAAGTGTTGAAAGACCTGACACAGCAAGGGTTGATGATCCAGAAAGTGCACCACCGACAGTGAGCGAGTTTTGAGAGTTGATCCAGGTTGAACGGACACCGTTTGTACCGTAAATATCTAAAATGTTTGCAGTCTGACCGGAGACAGGTCGGATCGCAACAGTCGTGGTGGCAGTTGAAGTACTGGTAACCGAGAACACTGCATATGGTGATGATGAACCGACGGCTACCCTGCCATCATTAAAGACTCCGAAGAGTGTGGTTGATGCTCCGTTCAAATTATTGAAGACACCAAAGGAGAGATCTTGAGAATTTGTTCCTGAAACTGAAAGAGTGGCGTATGGAGACGTGGTGCCGACGCCGATTGCAGAGTTGAGAGTGTCGGTAGAGAGGAATGAAGAACTATCAACGGTGTTAGCCCCTGAATAGTACGCCAAACGATTAGTGGTGCCGGCATTGACGGTCACAGCACCGGCGCCACTGACATCGGAGCCACAGATAACATTTCCAACACTATCAGTGGTAAGTTTGCCGCTATTGGTGAGACCGTTGCAGATAAGAGTATTAACTTTCAAACCGCCAGTTGAGATTGTAAGGCCGCCGCTGAATGACGAAGTTGCAACAGTATTAACTGCAAACGAAGGAGCCTCAATGCCGCCAAGGAACGTGGAGGTGCCTGCTCCTCGAACAATAAGTGTCCCGGAGGTATCAATGCCACTGTCACTCAAGGTCACCGAACTAATACCAGCTTTAAATGTTCCTCTCACCCACAAATTATTTTCCACCGTCGAAGTTCCCTCGCCTCCTACATACAATCTACCCGTCGTCGTTAGTGACTGTGTAGGCGAAGTTGTGGCACCAATTGAAAGAGCTCCGGCGATAGTCGAAGTGGCATTCGTTGAAGTTGCCGTAAAGACAGAGAGCGTAGTAGAACCAAAAGAAGCATTACCAGTGATAGAAAGTTGAGCCCATGGAGAAGTAGTACCAACACCCACCTTTCCATCCTCGAGGACGGTAAAGAGCGTGGTGGACGCACTGCTGACTACATCAAAAAGAGCGTGGTTAGTGGTAGGGGCATCAGTCGTAGAAGCGAAATTCCACACCGTAAAAGTGGCAGAGGGACTAGTAGTGCCAATACCCACACGTAAACTCGGATAGAAAATGCCAGCCGAACCATCAGCTTGAGCCAAAAGAGTAAGAACTGGATTACTATCAATTTGAGCAGTATAACCTTCGGCGGTACCCGCGGAAGCATTCTGGACGGTAAGATCCGCCCAACTAACTCTTCCTGCGTTGGTATCGAAGTTAAAAGCTCCGGTTTCGAGAGCATTTACAGAAGTGATACCGGTCGAGAAATCATAGACAAGTCCTCCATTGCCAGCGTTGATGCCTCCCATGAATGTCGAGGTCGCTGCCGTTGAACTTGCCGTAAAGTAATCGGCCGCTGATTCACCATGCACAGTAAGAGTGGCGTATGGCGTGCTTGTACCGACACCCAATCTCCCCCCTGCGGTAAATACAGACGCAAGCCCACCCGATGTGTTGTATATGTCTATTATATTAGCAGTCTGGGAAGTGGCCGGTCGAATGGCGAACGTGGTTGAAGCAGTTGATGTCGAAGTGACGGAGAAGACAGCGTATGGAGATGAGGAACCGATCGAGGTTTGACCACTGTTTAAGATAGCGAAGAATGAAGAAGAAGCTGATTGGGTATTAGTAAAGAGACCGAAAGCGTATGAGGTTGCATCAGTACCGGAGACAATTGAAAGTTTAGCAAGTCCTGTTGACGTACCGATGGTTGAGTTAAGAGTTGTGGATGTAGCTTTGAATCCTGGAACTTCGAGGTATGACGAGAGAGCAAGAGCTCGAGCTTGAATGTCACCAGCGTAAGTGGTGGTACCGGTGCCGGTGTATGAAGGGGTTCCTCGGACGAACAAGTTGCCGGTGACGGTGAGATCGTTGTTGACTGAAGAGGAAGCCAAGGATACAAAGCCTCCGAGGGTTGAAAGGCCAGCGACTTGAAGAGTTGAAGATGCGCCGATTGCTCCAAGTACTTGGAAGTTTGAGAGGACGGACGAAGATGCAACTGAACTAAATCCACCTGCGAAAGTTGAGAGGCCGGAGGCTGCAAAAGTTGATGAAGCAGTGAGTGCGCCGGTTACGTTTAAGGTCGAGTTGACTGAAGAGGATGCGAGAGAGACGAAACCACCAGCGAGAGTCGAAAGTCCTGAAGCAGTGAACGTTGAGGAAGCTGACAATGCCCCACCGACCGTGAGTGAATTTTGAGAGTTGATCCACGTTGAGAGCACGCCTGAAGGTGAGTAGATATCAAGGATGTTTGCGGTTTGGGAAGTAGCAGGACGGATTGCAACAGTGGTTGAAGCCGTTGATGTGCCCGTGACGGAGAAGACAGCGTAGGGAGTAGTTGAACCAACAGAGACACGGCCATCGTTTGTGACAGCGAAGAGCGTGGTTGATGCCGAGTTTAAGTTGTTGAAGACACCGAAAGCAAGATCTTGGTTGTTGGTACCAGAAACTGAAAGTGTAGCGTAAGAAGAAGTGGTGCCGACACCAAGAGCGGAGTTAAGAGTGTCGATTGAGAGGAAGGAAGCTGAAGAAACAGCAGTTGCACCGGTGTAATATGCCAAACGATTGGTGGTGCCAGCATTAACTGTCCCCGATCCGCTTCCTGTTCCAACACAGGTGCCGTTGACCGAGAAACAGCCGGTGTTTAGGTTGATGCCGTTTGCGAAGGTTGAGGAAGCGGTAAGAGAAGTGGCGTTGAAGATCAACGCTTGAAGTCCACCAGCGAAAGTTGAGGTGGCAGTGGTCGATGTTGCTCGAATAAATGGCGTTTCGATGTAGGTTGTTGCCGCAAGTCCGGTTGTTTGAATTGCTCCTGCAAAAGTTGTTGTTCCTGTTCCAGTGTAAGTCGGTGTGCCTCGGACAAAGAGATTGCCGGTGACAGTGAGGTCGTTGTTGACTGAAGAAGAAGCGAGAGAAACGAAACCGCCAGAGAGAGTGGAGAGTCCGTTCACTGCAAGAGTTGAAGAAGCGCCAATCGCTCCTTGTACTTGGAAGTTTGAGAGCACTGATGAGGAAGCGTTTGAGGTAAATCCGCCAACTAATGAAGTCAGTCCGGAAACTGCAAGTGTTGAGGATGCAGTCAAAGCTCCTGTCACATTCAAAGAGTTGTTGATGGAGGACGAAGCCAAAGAGACAAAGCCACCAGCGAGCGTGGAAAGTCCAGAAGCAGTGAACGTTGAGGAAGCTGACAATGCCCCACCAACCGTG
>OBEQ010728038.1_pt1 | contig 10365 bp, 8 predicted proteins | sample 1670901 | NCBI WGS metagenome assembly OBEQ01 (sample SAMEA104232315, study PRJEB22302) | groundwater metagenome | biome: forest; feature: aquifer; material: groundwater | place: USA | collected 2011-08-07 | depth 5.4 m | reverse complement strand
TAGCTCACGCAGTGCTTGGAGCTTCTGTTTTGCCTCGCTCAATTTTCTTTCCGCCAACAACGCCACGACTTCCTGCACTTGCTGCCGGGTAATAAAATCACAAAAAACCAGCGCTGCCGGCGTCCGTTTCAAATTCAGTGACTTAGTCAAAGCCAATGTAGCCAGTTTTGGTTCATGCTCAGACCAAAATTGCACAGCATGCGCCAGCCAATGCTGCGCGGATTGTTCTGTACCGATCAAGCTGCCTAAATCCGCTTGGCAACGGGGACACACAACCGCCCCTGCTAATCGTGCCATGCAGCAAGGACAGCGTTCCATCAAGATTCCAAATAGTAAATAATATCGGCCAATTTTGCTGCCGTCTCTTTTAGCCTGTCACTATAACCCTGTTCAATACAGGTATGAATATCCTCAATGAGATCAATCATATCCTCTTTGTCTTCATTGGATATTTTGTCGAATAAAGCTTCGGCTTTGGCGACCAGTTTATTCGCTTCAACAACTTCCGGCTTGTCAGCCTTAGGCGGCTCAGCATGAACAACGCCGCCATCGTCTCTTTGACCGAACAATTTATTGATGCGTTGCTTGGCTGTATCCAATGTTTCATACTCAAAACGTGACATCGCGTTTTGAATGGTAATGGACTTTTCCAGTCCGCTGGCTTTTTCCAGCGCGGAAACCTGCAATATGCCGTTAAGATCCAAGGCTAAAGTGATCGTTATAACGTTGCCCGCCTCGACATCCTGCAAGCCTTCAACCAAAAACTCGCCGATTTTTATATTGTTCAACGCATCGGGATCTTCGCCTTGATAAACGGTTATATTAACCGCTTCCTGTCCATCATGGGCCGTTGAAAAAGCTTCGGTTTTACGAATCGGCAACGCGCTATTCTTGTGGATAATGGGCACAAACTTATAGGGATAATACTGATCGCCCAAGTAACCCAGCGCGCTGGTGCCATAGGTATAAGGCGTAACATCGACCAGCACCGCATCCACTTTTTGACCACTGATCATGGCGGCTTGGGTGGCCGCGCCCATAGCGACGCATAAATCCGGATCGACTTCGCTATGCGGCTCGAAACCGAATTCGTCGAAAAGCCGTTCGCGAATGCACGGGGTACGTGTAGAACCGCCGACCAAAACGATTTCATCAATATCGGCCGGGGTTAATTTTGCGCCTTTCAGCGCAATGTGCACGGCATCGATGGTGGCATTAATATAGTCCTCAATCATGTCTTCATAATCCATGCGAGACAGTTCTAAAGACAAATGAACCGCTGTTCCCTCATGCTCCAGCAGGTATTCTTCGTCAATTTGTGCATACGGCTGATCGGAAAGCACGAACTTTGCATGTTCCGCAGCACGGGTAATACGCGCCAAGGCTTTGCTATGCTGACGGGCATCGACGCCTTTAGTTTCGCTCAGGTGATCGAGTATGTGTTCGATAATCTGCTGATCGAAATCGTCACCGCCCAGATGGTTGTCGCCATGACTGGATAACACTTCAACCACACCGGCTTCGACATTAACCACCGAAACATCGAAAGTGCCGCCGCCCAAATCGTAAACCAGCATGCGTTTTTGTTCGGTTTGACTGCCGCCGTAAGCCAGCGCCGCGGCGGTCGGTTCGTTGATCATGCGCACCACTTCCAGCCCGGCGATTTCCCCGGCCTCGCGCGTGGCTTGGCGCTGCGCATCGGAAAAATACGCCGGTACGGTAATCACGGCTTTCGTGACGGGTTGTTTGACATATTGTTCGGCAATGGCTTTAAGCCGCTTTAGGATGATCGCGGAAACTTCCTGTGGCGCGTAGCCGTGTCCTGCCAAATCCACTTTGATATCCTGGCCCATCAAGCGCTTGATGGATTTAATGGTGCGCTCGGGGTAAACCAGATACTGGTTTCTGGCGGTTTCGCCGACCAGAATATCGCCCTGATCGTCAATACCGACAAAAGACGGCAGGATTTTCCTGCCGTTGTCGGTAATGACGACGACTTGACCGTTTTCCACAATGGCAACTTCCGAATTGGTCGTGCCCAAATCGATTCCGACAATTATTTCGCTCATAGAGTTATCTCAGGTAGTTATAGTTTATTGACTTTGACTTCTGCAAGCCGCAGCACTTGATCTTCAAAAAGAAAACCTTTGCGCAGCTCTTCAATTACGATGCCGTTATCCAACGTGGCGTCATTAGCGATTTCAACCGCGCTCATCGTGCGCGGGTCCAGCATTTTGCCGACGCACTCGATCGGATAAACACGATGGCGTTGCAGCAGTTGTTCAAAGCGCCTAAGGGTCATGCTCTGACCTTCTTTAAAGGACGCGATAAAATCGACATCCTGCTTTTTAGAATGGCTAAATAATGCATCAACCGGGCGGTATTTTTGCAGCATGGCGTTACCTACGCTCAGCCGGTCATAAACATCGACAATATCCAACAGCACCGCCCGCAATACTTCATTACGCTGTTGCTGCAAATGGGTTTCGTGCGTGGCGAGTTCATCGGTCAGCGCCTTATTGTCGGCCTGGACGGCCGCCAAGGCATCGCCGAGCGTGTCTAAAGTACTTTTAAAATGCCGCGATTCGGCTTTCACTTCCGCTTTTAATCCGGCCATTTCACCGAGCAAGGTATGCAAATCCGGCGCAATACCGCTGGGCATTTGCTCCAACTCGGCATGTTCCAAATAGCTTTGGAATTCTTCCAGCAAACGTTTTTTTTGCGTATCGCTCATAATGTTTTCGCCGTTTCAGGCGAGGCGATTTTAAAAGTTTTATCGTTGATACCGGCACGCAATAATTTATCGAACTGCTCGGCGCTGATTGATGCGGCTTGCTCGAAATTGAACGCATGATCGAGTAAAGCATTAAAGTCGGCTTCCTGGACAGTAAACAGCGCATATTTTGTCCGGCAGTTTAAGTCTTTAATGGCTTCATAAGCCTGCTTTACCTGCTGGAATTGCTGTTGATAATGGTCCGGCGGAAACTGTTTAACTTTTTGCAAATAAGCCTGTTTGATTTCGGCGTCTGTCGCCTGTTCGGCCACTTCGAGAATATCGTAAGGTGTTTTCATAAGGGCAAATCCTTTAAAAAAACGGGAAAGAAGGCGGCTTTGAGCCTGCGCCATCTTGGGAAAAGCTAAGCACTTCATCAGCAGAAACGCCGGTATCTATGCCCAGCTCGCTGGCGGCATGCAACGCCAGCAAGCCCCAAAAAGTATCCGGGTTGGTAAGAATAAAGCTGACATTGATTTTCTTAGGCGTCAACTTATTGATCATATTGATCACCCGGTCCGGCGAATTTCTCTGCATGATGTCGTTCATCTTTTTTTGTATCTTATTAAATATATCGTCAGGCAGGTGTGCAAATAGATCAATCGACGAGGCATCCTCCTGATCAAATTCATCATCATCAAAATCATCGTCAAAAAAACCGCCTCCGAATGGATTCTGGGCTTCATAATATTGCGCTATGAATTTGGCGATCAGCATAGCGGTACGTTCATCCGCCTGCTTTTGAGCCTCATCGAGCTGATATTTTAATTTAATAATATCGAGATTTGAGCATTGACCGGCTTGCCCGTTCGCTTCGGCATATATTTTATAAAACACCCAAGCCGGCTTGATCCATCGCGACAAGGTACTCTTGGCGCAATGGCGTAACAATTCAAAATGCCCTATGCCATCCAGACATTGGCATAGCATCAACAGTGTCTCCTCACTATACTTTTGTTGCTTAAGCGATTGCTTAATAATCGCTTTAATTTTTTCCAGCGCTTTATGCAGCACAGCCTGATTGCCGTTGTCATTGCTGTGATATTGCTGGATCAACTGAACAAGCCGAGCGAGTTCCTGCTCCGATAACTGATAATTTTTTGCCGGTGCCGGCAAGTCTTTTAAGATAGGCGCCGGCGTCAAACCCATTAACAGGGTTTCCATAACGATGCAAAAATGCGCACACAAAATGCCATCATTCATTTTTTGTACTGCATCGGCAATTTGCTGCAAGCCTTGTTTTTTATCTTCTGTGATGAAGACAAAAAAACCGCGCATTAACTGGGCTTGCGTTTGATAGCGCTTGCCGATGTTCAGCTTTTCCGCCTGTTGAATTTCCTTCTCGACCAAATGAAACTTTTTAGTCTTTATCAGTTTACGGGCATGGGACAAATGACTGGTAAATAAAACCTCTTTGGCAAACGTGTTAACCGGGTCGATTTTCAATATAGCCTGCGCATGCTGCGTGGCTTTTTTAAAGGCTTTACTAGCCAGTGCAGCCTTGATCAACAGGACCAGCACATCAATATCGTTCGGAAACGCCTTGATAGCCCTATCCAGCCATTGCTTATAAACATCGGTTTGCGGCTCGTAGTACTGGAGAATTTTTAAATAGCTGTCGCGATCCCCCGGATCATGATTCAAACTGTCGACCAGCCATTGTACAGTTTCTTTGGGTGTTCGTTTATGGGCCGCAACATGACGCATGATTAAAGCAATCTTGAAAGCAGCGGATGCGCCTTGTTTTTTCAACAGCGTAATGCATTGCTTCCAATAATATTCGGCACTGTCATAGTCCCTATCGCGTTCGTTTTGCAGTGCTTTTAGCCGAAATTGTTCGAACTCGTCTATCCCGCCGAAATGCTTGTTAAAATCGCGCTGTCCGGCCGGGTACGTGATTAACATCGCACGGCAATAAGCTTTGGCTAAATCTAAACCGAACAGCTCCCGGTATTGAATGACGCTGTTAAATTTTATTTTGTCGGATAAATGATCCTTTTGTTTAACCAATGCCTCCAGCAATTCAGATTGTTTTTTACTGAATTTTTTTACTGCACCGATAACTTGGCGCTGTTTAAGCTCGAATTGCAGCAAATCGTTTACCAACACTGAACCGTTATGCGTGCTAGCAAGTAATAATTGGGAGGCTTGATAATACGGGGATGCGGCAGGAATTTTTGTTAACAAAGATTGCGCTTGTTCTACCGATTCGGGCAACGACAGAGCGGCTTTTAATAAAGTACGAAAATCCCGGAAAGAGGATCGAAACGGCAGTTGCTTCAACGCCTGCTCAAGCTCTTCAAGCTTGTTGTCTCGGTAAGCTCTTAGCGCCGCCCGTACAAAACCCAAATGAGTTATAAATACCGAATCCTTCGGCAGCATAGCCTCAAGTTCAGATTTTTCGGTAACAATGAGCAAGCCTAACAAGCCGGCAAGATCGGGATAGTGTTCGTCCAGTTGTTGCACGAACAACCGGCTCAAACAGGTTTTTACTTTGGCGATATTATTGATCCGGAAAAGCCAGGCGACATAACAATCGTAGCCTTGATACGGTGGTTCAGCATTCTGTGCGTAATTTTCCCATAACACTACCGCTTCTTTAACCATGCCTTTTTCCGCAAATGACAAGGCTCTTTGTAAGTAACACTGCGCCAATGCCTGCCGCCATGCTTTATTATCGGCGCGTTTTAATAATTGCTTATACAGCTCAATAGCTTCCTTATACTGCCCGGCGTTTTGCTTAGCCAGCGCCATAGTAGCAATAGATGCATCATCTGTATTATCGGACTTAGTTTTGATAGGTATTTTTTTATTCATAAAAAACGTTTGCAGCATTGCAATATGGAAAACGAGCTTATTAAAAAAGCTTTATTGTGTTTCTCGGTTATTCGGCCAGCCCCTGCCAAGGCGTATACAAGCCCTCGACATTCACCCCGAATAGATCCAAAACCCGGCCCACGGTTTCATCAACCATGGCCGCCAATGAATCCGATTTGCTGTAAAAAGCCGGCATCGGCGGGAAAATAATGCCGCCCATTTCGGTCACACTCGCCATGTTTCGAATATGCACCAAGTTTAACGGCGTTTCGCGAGGCATGACCACCAATCGCCGACGCTCTTTTAGCACCACGTCAGCCGAGCGTGAAATCAGGTTATCGCCAAAGCCGTGTGCAACCGCCGACAAGGTTTTCATCGAACAGGGCGCGATAACCATCCCTTCTGTTTTAAACCCGCCGCTGGAGATACTGGCGGCTATATCGTTAATGCCGTAAGTCACATCGGCCAACTCGGCCAGTTCGGCCCGCTTCATGCCCATTTCATGTTTTAAGTTCACTACACCGGCCGAAGAAATAACCAAATGCGTTTCCCACTGTTGCTGCGCCTGCAAAACTTGCAGCATCCTTACCCCATAAACCGCGCCGGTGGCTCCGGTCATGGCTATGATTAAGCGTTTTTTTCGATTCATTTTTTGATGCGGCTACGATGCTAGTTTCATATTGGAATACGGATTAGACGGATTTTAAAATTAATTGAGTTAGGTGATTCCCAACAAAGAACATCCCATCAAGAATCCGATCCGTAGGAAAAACATGATCCACAAAAAAATCAATCAAAAGAATCGTATTGTGAGGTTTTTCGTGCCTTTCGTGGACGATTCCTTTGGCAGATTCATTAGAAAATCGTCTTATCAGTGTTTATCCGCCAAATCCGTATCATCCGTGTTCTATTTTTCCAAGTCAAGACGGCTAATCCCCTGCTCTGACATCAAACTCAATCTTCCAGCGACCATTGTCATTTTGGGAAACCGCTTGCAATTCCAGCGTACCGACTTCAGTTACAGCAGCACACAAATGTACCGGCACAACTTCTCCCGGCCTGCGGCCTTCTTCCGGTAAGGTAATTTCGATTTCATCCAACTCGTCCAGCTCTTCGTCAGTCCAGTAATCCAGACGCGTTCCAACCCTATCCTCGCGCCGGGTATGGGAGGCAAAAAAGCGAAACCGTACCGGTTCTCCGATTACTAAACCGAATTCATCATCCGGCAATTCCTGCTGGGTGCCTTCTTCCATGCCGAACGGAGCAATACATAAAGCCTGGATTTCCGGCGCCATGCCCGGTACGGCTGGCATCGCGCTTTCTATACCGACATAATAAGAAGCTGCGGTTCCACCTTTAATGCGAACGCCCTTGCCTTTGCGAACATAGCCGTAATAAGCGGCGCCACGGGCAACCGCCAGATCAAGATCAGCTCCTTCCAATAATCTGGCTTCGGGTGCTTGTTCGGCAGTCAACCATGAATTCAACACTTCCATTAATCGTTCAGCCAACGTATCGGCTTTTAACACGCCGCCATTAAATAACACGGCAGTCGGATGCAAGAAGCTCGCATGTTCAGGCAGATTAATGTCCTTAAGCTCGTCCGTCGCGCCTTGCTGTTTAGCCAGAAACGCCGCCAGATGACGGGTAATGGCGGCATCCTGAGCGTAAGGCAAACCCGCTGTTCTTAAGCCGGTTCGAGCACGGCTTATCGGTTTGTCGCTGACTGCCACTCTAGGCAGGAAACCTTCAACCAAGACACGGTTGACTTCTTCCCTGGTTAATTCGGTACGCAATGTGCCGCCGATTAAAGATGAGCCTCTGCTTGCAACTACCAGCGGAATATTATCAACCTCCGCATTATTGAAGATTTTTTCCTTGGCATCGCGGCAGCTATGAGTCAAAGCCTGTATCTGCCAAGCCTCTAGCCGTTTACCATCCTTTTCTAATTTGGCTTTTACGGTATAGGCCAAAGCCAAATCCATATTGTCGCCGCCTAACAGAATATGATCACCAACCGCTACCCGGGTCAGTTCGAGATTGCCTTCTTGTTGAGTAACTGCTATTAACGATAAGTCGGTGGTTCCGCCGCCGATATCGATGACCAGGATAATATCCCCGACTTCCGCTTGTTTGCGCCAGTCACCGTGGCTTTTTTCTATCCAGCTATATAACGCTGCCTGCGGTTCTTCAAGCAGAATGGCTTGATCCAGACCCACGGCACGCGCTGCTTCAACCGTTAATTCCCGAGCCGCAGGATCGAATGAGGCCGGCACTGTAATAACAACATCCTGTTGATCCAGCGGTGCCTTCGGATGCAGACTTTGCCAAGCATCGCACATATGTTGCAGATAAGCCGTAGTGGCCTGGAAAGGCGACACCCGTTCGACTTCGTCAGGCGCTTCGGCAGGTAAAATAGGAGCTTTGCAGTCGACGCCCGCATGACATAACCAGCTCTTGGCACTGGATACCAAACGTATCGGCGTTTTGCTGCCCAAGTTACGGGCAATTTCTCCAACTAGGTAATCCGGTTCTGCAACCCAAGGTAATGAGGTAGAACCTTGTGCAAGCTCAGCTTCATGGGCCTGATATAAAAATGACGGCAACTGTTGTTTTTCTTCAACTGAACCGGGAGACGTCAATTGCGGTATGTCCATGACTTGCGGCGAAAATTCATCATCGATATTATCCAGATCGGCATAGGACAACACGCAATGCGTCGTACCTAAATCGATACCGACGGAAAATCGTGTACCATTTTGCGTTTGCTCAGCAGCAACGCTTTCGTCCGACTGAACTTCCGACTCCGCCACTGCCGTATTTTCTTCGGCTGTTTTCGGTTGCGGACTAAATAAATCTTTCATAGCTCAACCTCAGCTGGAGCGACAATAGCGGCATTATGCCCTGCTGTCAGTTTGGGCAACCTGATACCGGTGACTTGCCAGCCCTTATGAACCAATGTGCCGGTAAAAGGCGCGCTACCGACAATATTGCCGGTTAAACGCACCGCAGCGGCATCAAAACCTTGCGGTAAAGTGACTTTACTGCCTTCCTGTTCCGTGCGAACGGTGGCCAAAGTAAAGTGCTCATTAATGGCCTTATTGCATCCTTCATGCACGACACGGGCTGCTGCACCAATATCTGCATCGCTAAAAGCTGTAACATCTTCTTTAATAAAATCGATAAAGCGTGCTTCTTTTTGTAGCAAACCCAGCAACTGCAAGGCTGCATCCGGGGTTGCCTCTTTTAACACCACTGGTTCCGGCGTAGGCGCATGCACTAGCTTTTCAACTTCGACGATTTTCTCGACGATCTTTACCATCGGTTCAGCTTGCTGCTGGATAGATTTTTTCTTGCTGCGAGCTTGGCTAATTACTATCGACAGCAGCAACACGATTAAAATCAGCAATAGCAGCACAACAGCGCTTGCCAAGTAAACATGCCATAAATCAAATGTAGTGGGTTTTAATGATAAATCGATTGCATAAGTATTCATTACTCGCAGCCCTTTTAGTTATTATTGTTGTTGACCGGATCTTTTAGCCGCTTCACCGAACATCATTCCTTGCAAAACGTTACGAGTGGTTTGCATGCGCATCTGCCTTAAATGACGATCCGCAATAATTTCCGGCACTTTTTCAGCCAGATAAACTTCGCGCATCTGTGATAAAACCGGCTCGCATTGTTTCATGATTGCTTCTGTGGCCTTGCGGCTTTCAAGCTCCTGATTGGAAGTTTTTTGCATCTCGGCCGACACACACTTTTTATATTGATATTGAGCTTCTTGAATTTTCTTAATTGTTGCATCAGAAAGTGTAGTGTTTTGCCATTCATTTTTAGCGTCATCGGCAAAAGCTGTAACTGTCGATAATAAAACAGCCAAGAACAGAATCTTTTTCATAGTATTTTCCGGTATTGTTAAAGAGACACAGAAGTCCTGATTTTACGCGAACTGGCCACATTTGTCTGAATCATAATAGTGACCCTATGTTTTAAACATTGTTATTCTGACAATATGCCCGATTTTTTGACTTTCAAGGGTGTGAGGCTTAATCGAAAAGATTCTTTCCGAATCCCGGTCAAAAAAAAACCCAAGCGTTTGGGCTTGGGTTTTGGATTAGGCGCTTGGCAATTCCCTACTTTCGCATGGCAAAGTGCCACACTATCATCGGCGCTAAACGGTTTCACTTCCGAGTTCGGGATGGGATCGGGTGGTTCACGTTCGCTATGGTCACCAAGCAAACTGGTGTGATCGGTCTTGCTTGTTCAGCTTTGGCTTGTTCAGCTTCCGGCTTGGCTTGCTCATCCGATCGTCTTCACGCGGCAGCTTTGGCTGCGGCGTGTTGGAAATCTGTAACCTCTGGGTTATTCGTTTTATCGTTGTTGCTGGGTTGGCGATTATTCAGCTGTGACTAAGGGCTACTTAGTTGTTACAACACCTTCAAACCGATTGGGTGTTATATGGTCAAGCCTCACGGGCAATTAGTACACGTTAGCTACGCCCATTACTGGACTTCCACACCGTGCCTATCAACGTCGTCGTCTCCGACGGCCCTTCAGGGGACTTTAAGTCCCAGTGAGATCTCATCTTGGGAGGGGCTTCCCGCTTAGATGCTTTCAGCGGTTATCCTGTCCGAACATAGCTACCCGGCAATGCCACTGGCGTGACAACCGGAACACCAGAGGTTCGTCCACTCCGGTCCTCTCGTACTAGGAGCAGCTTCCCTCAAATCTCAAACGCCCACGGCAGATAGGGACCGAACTGTCTCACGACG
>OBEQ012635749.1_pt1 | contig 10366 bp, 10 predicted proteins | sample 1670901 | NCBI WGS metagenome assembly OBEQ01 (sample SAMEA104232315, study PRJEB22302) | groundwater metagenome | biome: forest; feature: aquifer; material: groundwater | place: USA | collected 2011-08-07 | depth 5.4 m | reverse complement strand
TTCGCGATTGATGGGCTTCGTACCTCAGTCCTACACTGGAGCTTAACAGAATGTCTGCAAACCCTGCAATTCGCCATGACTGGCAGTTGGACGAAGTGCAAGCGCTTTATGCGTTGCCATTTAATGACCTGATTTTTAAGGCGCAAACCGTACATCGCGAGAATTTCGATCCCAATGAAGTTCAGATTAGCAGTTTGCTGAGCATTAAAACCGGCTCCTGTTCCGAAGATTGCGGCTATTGCCCGCAAAGCGCCCGTTATGATTCCGATTTAACGCCCGAGGCGTTAATGCCGGTCGATGCGGTTTTGAAACAGGCGCAGCTTGCCAAAGATCAAGGGGCATCGCGGTTTTGCATGGGCGCGGCTTGGCGTCAGCCTAAAGACAGGGACGTGGAGCGGGTGGTCGAGATGGTTCAAGGCGTTAAGGCGCTGGGTATGGAAACCTGCGTAACCTTAGGGATGCTGACGGATGCTCAAACCATCAGGTTAAAAGAAGGCGGCCTGGATTATTACAACCACAATCTGGATACCTCGGAAGATTATTATTCCGAGGTCATTACCACGCGGACTTACCAGGATCGTCTGGATACGCTGGCGCGGGTTAGGGATGCCGGGATTAATGTATGTTGCGGCGGCATTGTCGGTATGGGCGAGAGCGATGTCGATCGCGCCAAGCTGTTAATCGAACTGGCAAACCTGCCCAAGCATCCTGAAAGCGTGCCGGTCAATATGCTGGTGCAGGTTGAGGGTACGCCACTGATGGGTACCGAGTCGCTGGACCCGATCATTTTTATCAGAACGATAGCGGTTGCCAGAATCATGATGCCGAAGTCACGGGTGCGCTTGTCCGCAGGACGCAATAATATGAGTGATGAAATGCAGGCGCTGTGCTTTCTGGCCGGAGCCAATTCGATTTTTTACGGCGATAAATTACTGACGACCGATAATCCGATGACCAACCATGACTTGGCTTTGTTCGAGCGGCTGGGTGTGCATTCCGGCGGTTCAAGTTACGCTTGATTCTAAAGAAATCAATTAGTCCACGAAAAACACGAAAGACACGAAAATATTCAAAGTAATTTATTTCGTGTCTTTCGTGGACAGAGACGTTAAATCTAATGACACCCTCATTCCCAGGATTAGCAGCCGGCCTTAACGATATTGCCCAGCAGGGCTTATATCGATCAAGACGAGTCATAGAATCCACTCAAGGTATTAACCTAAAAATTGACGGCAGAAATATCGTCAATTTTTGCAGTAATGATTATCTTGGGTTGGCCAACCATCCTAAAGTGGTCGACGCTTTTAAAGCCGGCGCGGATCGATATGGCGTCGGCAGCGGTTCGGCGCATTTGGTTTGCGGACATAGCGCGGCTCATCATGTTCTGGAAGAAGAACTTGCGGCATTCACCGGCCGCGACCGGGCGTTATTGTTTTCTACCGGATACATGGCAAACATCGGCGTGATCTCGGCTTTGTTGGGCCGCGGCGATGCGGTGTTTGAAGACAGGCTAAATCATGCATCGTTGTTAGACGGCGGGTTATTGTCCGGCGCACGGTTTAAGCGCTATGCCCATGCCGATGTGACCGATCTCAATGCGAATTTGGACAAAGCCGCAGGCAATAAGTTGATCGTGACCGATGGCGTATTCAGCATGGATGGCGATTTTGCCCCGCTGGATGAATTGGCCGTTGTTGCAAAAAATCATCATGCCTGGTTGATGCTTGATGATGCGCACGGGCTAGGTGTAATCGGTGAACGTGGCGGCGGAATCTTGGAGCATTACGGCCTTAATCAGGACGATGTGCCTGTACTGATGGGGACTTTAGGCAAAGGCTTGGGTACTTTTGGCGCTTTTGTGGCAGGCTCCGAGGTGCTGATTGAAACCCTGATCCAGAAAGCCCGTACTTATATATATACCACCGCGTTACCGGCGGCGGTTGCCGAAGCGACCCGGGCAAGCTTGAAAATTGCGATCGAAGAAAACTGGCGCCGGGATAAGCTGAAACAACTGTCGGAGCGATTCAGGCTGGGCGCGGAGCAGGCCGGATTGCAGCTGATGCCGTCATCGTCGGCTATACAGCCGATCCTGATCGGCGACAGTCAAGCAGCTGTCAACATCAGCAATGCTCTATTAGCGGCTGGTTTTTTGGTTAGTGCGATTCGTCCGCCGACAGTGCCGCAAGGCAGCGCAAGATTGCGGGTGACTTTCTCGGCCCTGCATGATGACCAACATGTCGACCGCTTGCTGGATGCGTTAGCCAAAATTATCGCGGGCTGCCAATGACCCAAATTCATCTGGAAACATATGGCGAAGGCAGGCCTATTGTGCTGGTGCATGGCTGGACGATGCATACCGGCATCTGGCGCGAGTTTGCCAAGCAATTGGCGCAAAGTCACCGGGTTATCTGTATCGATTTGCCGGGACACGGGCGTAGCGAGCTTATCGATCCGTTTACATTGGAACGGATTAGTGCTGAGTTGGTTAAGGCGGTTCCCGAACAGAGTTGTTGCTGGCTGGGCTGGTCTTTAGGGGCTACTGTGGTGCTTGATATAGCCGCTCGTTATCCTGAGCGGGTCTCTGCACTGGTTTTGTTGGCGGGCAATCCTTCGTATACGCAAGCACGACAATGGCCCGGCATGAAGGTCCGGTTGTTGGATGATTTCGCAGGGCATTTGAGTAAAAACTGTCAGGCGACTTTATTGCGCTTTTTATCTTTGCAAGTAAGCGGTTTAGCTGACCATAAAGCTTTTTTGAGAAAACTTAAAGCAGCCGTGTTTGAATGCGATGCACCCGATACAAATACTTTGCAGGGCGGCTTGGAGATACTGAAACAGGCTGATTTGAGGCCGGTTTTATCTGGATTGAATATTCCTGTCTCGGTCATATTGGGCGGCCTGGATACTTTGATTCCAGTGGCCGTAGGTCAAAAAATGCAGCAGTTATTGCCGGAGCTGGAGTTAAACATAATCGACAGGGCAGGGCATGTTCCGTTTTTGTCGCACAGCCGGGAAACGGAGACGATTATTTCCCGGTTTATGGATGAGCAATGTATTTAGATAAAGCCAAAATTAAGCAGTCATTTTCGGCGGCCTCGGTGACTTATGACGGTGTGGCCGAATTACAGCGCACTGTAGGTAAAGCGCTATTGGACGCTATCGATACCGAAAGCCTGAGCGGAACGCTATTGGATTTGGGCTGCGGCACCGGTTTTTTAACTTCCGGGTTGTTGGCGTGTACGCGGCCTATTATCGCCCTGGATATTGCGTTGCCGATGTTGCAGGTAACGCGAACCAAGTTAGCCAATACGCATGATGTCAGTTATTTATGCGCCGATGCCGAGCAGTTGCCGCTCGCCGGGCAAATCGTCGATGGCGTGTTTTCCAATCTTGCGTTGCAGTGGTGTGTCAATCTTGATGCTGTTTTTAGCGATATTAAGCGGGTGTTGAAGCCGGGCGGTCGGCTGAATTTTTCGATATTCGGTCCGCAAACATTGCAGCAATTAAAAGCCGCATGGGCGGAAGTTGACGACTATAACCATGTTAATGATTTTTACAGCGAGCAGCAGTTGAGCCGTTTTCTTCGGCAAGCGGGCTATACCGAGATAGCGATTGAAACCAGGCTTTATGTCTCGAACTACGAGTCGGTGTGGGCACTGATGAAAGAGTTGAAGCATATCGGTGCGCATAATGTGATTGCCGGACGTAACAAAGGCATCACTACCAAGACCCGGATGCAACGCATGATTGCGGCTTATGAGCCGCACCGAATCGACAATCTGATTCCCGCGACTTTCGAGGTTATCATGGTTAAGGCAAGCTAATGGAAAAGGGCTACTTTATAACCGGCACCGATACCAATGTCGGCAAGACTTGGGCGACGATTGCACTAATGCGATATTTTAAAAGCCGGGGGAAATCGGTTGTTGGCATGAAACCGGTTGCCTCCGGCTGCTTAATGCGGGACGGACAGCTGAAAAATGAAGATGCGTTGTTGATACAAGAAAATGCTTCTGTGCCGATCGACTATGACTTGATTAATCCTTACGCTTATGAGCAACCGGTTTCACCTCATATTGCGGGTGTAAAAAATCCGGTCAAACTGGATCGGTTGGCGGTCAAGTTCGAGCTATTGAAAAGCATGGCGGACATTGTCGTAGTGGAAGGCGCCGGAGGTTGGTACACGCCTTTAAATGAGCAGGACGTTGTTAGCGATTTGGCAAAAACGCTGGCTTTGCCGGTTATTATGGTCGTTGCCATCAGGCTGGGCTGTATTAATCATGCAAGATTGACTTATCAGGCGATAAAGCAGTCGAACGTAAACTGTGCGGGCTGGATTGCAGTTTGTACGGACCCGGATTTGTTGAACAGGGACGAGAATATCCAAACCATAAGAGCTGTCCTGGATGCGCCTTTACTGGGAATATTGCCTTATAGGGAAGTTGCCGATTTCAACTTTTTCTCGGAACAACTGATGTTATAGTGGCGCTTGGTAATGTATTTCAAATGACGGCTTGGTTTAAATAAAGCATGGCAAAGCCGCTAAGAAAGTCCTATTATTTTTTCTTTTTCCCGCTCGATTCGCCGTCTCACTTACGGCACAAGGTTAATGCATGTTGATTCGCTATAACTCATCTATAAAATTCATTTTAGTTACCGGTGTGCTATTGACCGGGTGTACAACGACCCGGCAGATTGTGGTTGATCATCCATCGACTCAGGCCAGTCAGTTTCAACCGTTACAAGGTTTTCAGGCTATTGATGGCGACGACTATTATATGCGCTTAATTTCGGAGTTCGATTTTAAAGGCGACAATGTATTAAAAAGCGGTTGTACCAATATGGCGCCGTCTTATGAAAAGGGCGATTTATCTGCGGCTCTTATTTACAGCGTGCGCAACGAGGAACTTAAATTCAGCCGTGAAGCGACTGGATTTTTGTATCAGGCGACAACAGGCAAGTGCAATTTTACTTTCGATGCCAAAAAACTTTACCTGACGCCGTGGATACGTCTTGATTCCGGTAAAGAAACCATGGTCGATTATAACTTTTACACCAATGCGAATAGCGATGTGGATGTGTCGGGTTTGGTCGGAGATGTGAATGCTGCCGGTAATTTGCTGTCGTTAACAGGTGTCGGGATGGGGGTTGCCATCATGGGGCAAGTTGCCGGGCAATGGGTAAAGAATAATCAGCAAACAGCGGTAACAGCTGCGCCTCATCAATCGGCCAAGCATAGCTCGGAGTCGCATTCGCTGCCGGTAGCGACCACTTTTTCAGGTAAAGCGGGAACGCTTAATCAAACGATGTTTAAAGTTTATGATGTGGCGGAAGGCGGGTTTAATCTGTTGGGTTCGGATACCAAACAGTTGGGTGAACTGAAAATTTATCCGGAAATTCTGCCTTCTTTGCTATTGAAAACGACAGCTGACGGTATTCCCGATGCGCGCGATTTGTCGTTCGAGGAGATAGGTTATTCGCCAATAAAATCAACATCAGGAGAAATTAATCTCCAGCAGCTGATCGAACAATCGAAACATTCGGCAAAACCGAATTTAAAACCTGACTGGAACAATTATCAGGAAGTGGAAGGTAACTGCCGGAAATTGAAGCTGGTGATGAAGGATTTAGGTTTTAATAAATTTGATCGCAATGCGGTGATTTACTATTTCTTGGCTAAAAATGGCGATTGGAATAACTACAATATCAATCGGCAAAAAACGTCGACTGAAGGAATGCGTCCCAAAGTCATAGAAAGTTATCGCAGCAAAAATTTTGGCAACTGTTTGGCGGCTGATGATTATGCGGTTATGAAATCGATGGGCTTGCCGGTTAATACAGAGGCTGACTGGAATCAGATGGGGGAGGCGAGTCAGAAACAAGAGCAGTTGTTTACGCCGCTTAAGTCAATTGAGCGGCAATTGGTTTCTGTGTTGAAAAATCCGAATAAGGCGGAAATGGAACAGCAGTTGTTTCCTTTGTTAAACACGGCGAAAAGTGGCGACGGCAGCGTGCTGCTGCAAAATCATTTGGGGGATTTTGGCTTGGAGTTGTTGTTGAATCCTCCTGCTCCGGTAGCGGCGGCTTCTACGGATGCTTCGGCTGCTCCATCCGCTCCTGCGCTTGCGGCTATTCCTGGTGAAGGCGTTGTTGTCAGTGCTCGTCAATTGGCGCAAGTGTTTTCGGGATTGTCAATAAGTGAGCTGAGTTGCGCTCGTCCTGTTCCTGATGGTTTGGGGAAATCTGCGAATAATGCGGGGATTTTATTATTCACGACTAAAGACGGCAGTCCGCGGGTCAAAGGCGGAGCAATGGAATTTGAATTTTCCGCCGGCAAAATTACGCGCATTGCTTTTCAGTTATCGACCTACCGGGATTTCGAGCAAGATCTATTGGATCGTCCGGAAATCGGCGGCTGTCGAATTGATCCCGCTCTTCTTGTGAAATTACACTAACGTAAATCTTATCTTGGTATGATTTTCCCGTCTTTGAATTAACGTAAATTAAATGTGGATTTGATGGCGGATATAATCCATAATGTTTGTGCGGTAAATATCAATAATAAATACTATCAGGAGAAACGTTATGGCTTTAATTACTTGGACAGCTAGTCAATACGGCACAAATGTTGGCTTTGCAGATCAGGAACATCAAATTTTATTTGATAAGCTTAATAAACTGTATGATTTAGCAACGGGTGGGGCTGCGCGCTCTGCAGTAGGGGCACAATTGGACGATTTGATTTCGTATGTTGTTGATCATTTTGCTCATGAAGAAAAAGAAATGCTGGCCAAAGGTTATGCCGGCTATGATCGTCACAAAGAAGAACATGTCGCGTTGCTAGGCATTTGCGGTGGCCTACAAACAAAATTTCATGCAGGTGAAGCGGAAGTTGACGAAGGCGTTGGTCAATTGGTTAAGGGGTGGTTAGATAACCATATCCCTAACTTCGATATGGCTTATGCGGATGCGTTAAACAGCTGATCTAGTTCCTAAGTTAAAAACAAAGGCTTGTGAGTTGTATTGATTCACAAGCCTTTTTATTGCGCGGAATAAAATCAAGGAAAGGACAGCTGGTATAGATTGCCTTCATAGGTTAAAATTGAAAAGATCATTTGTGATAATTATTACGTAATAGGGAATAGGGTCGGCCTTGGGGATGCCCTGAAGTTGCGAATCGATATAACGCATACAAGAGTTTATAACTACTAACTGAGGAGGCTGCTCCGTGAAGAAAACAAAGCAACTGTTCGCAGGTCTGATCTTAATGGCTTTTGGCCTAGGGACAGCGCAGGCGGAATACACGCTCAATTTAATGAGAGGGGTTACAAAGGTCAGTAATGACATTTATGACCTACACATGTTGATTCTATGGATTTGTATATTCATTGGGATAGGTGTGTTCGGGACTATGTTCTACTCGATTTACCACCATCGTAAATCAAGAGGACATAAAGCGGAGCAGTTTCATGAAAATACTGCAGTTGAAATCGCTTGGACAATTATCCCGACCTTGATCCTGATCGGCATGGCTATTCCGGCTACAAAAGCCATGATTGAATTGGATGATGTACAAGAATCCGAAATGTCCATTAAGGTAACCGGACATCAATGGAAATGGGAATATGAATATCTTGATAATGGAATTCATTTTTTCAGCAGCCTGGATGAGGGCAGTAATAAAGTACGCCAAGTGGGTTCTGGTTTAGATCCACGCTCGGTTCCTAATTACTTGTTGAATGTCGATAAGCCGTTAGTTATCCCAACTAAAAAGAAAATTCGTTTTGTCTTTACCTCGGCAGATGTAATCCATTCATGGTGGGTGCCGGATCTGGGATGGAAAAAAGATACTAACCCAGGTTTTATTAATGAGTCATGGACTTCTGTTGATGAGCCGGGCACTTACCGTGGTCAATGTACTGAGCTTTGCGGTAAAGACCATGCTTTTATGCCGATCGTCGTGATTGCAATGAACGAACCTGAATACAATGCCTGGGTAGAGCAACAAAAAGCCGCTGCGGCTGCTGAAGCAGGCTCGGCTAGCAAGGAATGGACTAAAGAAGATTTAATTGCTAAAGGTAAAGCTGTCTATGAAACCAGTTGTGCATCCTGCCATATGCCGGACGGTGCAGGCTTACCTGGTACTTTCCCTGCTTTAAAAGCAAGTCCGATAGTAACTGGTGATATTAACGCTCAAGTTAAGCTAGTCTCTGAAGGAAAAGGCATGATGCCTGCTTTCGGAAAAGTGTTAAGCGCAGTCGATTTTGCTGCAGTCATAACATATACCCGTAATAGTTTGGGTAATTCAGTGGGTGATTCTATTCAACCTTCAGCTATCCAAGCTCTGCAATCGGGAACACCGGTGGCAGATAAAAATGAATAAGTCATTGCGTTCTTATCGATCTAATCTTTTTTATATATTCAAGAGGTATAAAATATGTCTGCTGTAGTCGCTGAACATGATGATCATCATGATCATGGCCCTGCTAAAGGGCTTTTAAGATGGGTTATTACGACCAATCATAAAGATATCGGCACGTTATATTTGTTATTTGCCCTGGCGATGTTCTTTGTCGGCGGCGCAATGGCAATGGTTATTCGTGCCGAACTATTTGAGCCGGGTATGCAGTTTGTTAATCCCCAGTTCTTCAATTCAATGACCACTATGCATGCCTTAGTTATGGTGTTCGGCGCAGTTATGCCGGCATTTGTGGGCTTGGCCAACTGGATGATCCCAATGATGATTGGCGCTCCGGATATGGCTTTGCCGCGCATGAATAACATGAGCTTCTGGTTGTTGGTTGCCGGCGTTTTATTGCTGGCCAGCACCTTGTTTATGGAAGGTGGCGCGCCTGCCAGTGGTTGGACTTTGTATCCACCATTAGTATTGCAAACCGGTAAAGCATTGCCTTTCGCGATTTTTTCGGTGCATTTGCTGGGTATCTCGTCAATTATGGGTGCTATTAACATCATTGCCACCATTTTCAATATGCGTGCTCCTGGCATGACCTTAATGAAAATGCCGATGTTTGTCTGGACTTGGTTAATTACCGCTTTCCTGTTGATCGCTATCATGCCGGTTTTTGCCGGCGCAGTGACCATGCTGTTAACAGACAGATTCTTCGATACTAGTTTCTTTGATGCAGCGGGTGGTGGTGATCCGGTTCTTTATCAACACATTTTCTGGTTCTTCGGGCATCCCGAAGTGTATGTAATGATTCTGCCTACTTTCGGTGTGGCTTCTACGATCATTCCAGTGTTTGCGCGTAAACCTTTGTTTGGCTATAGCTCAATGGTTCATGCGACTGCTGCAATTGCGTTTTTATCATTTATCGTCTGGGCGCATCACATGTTTACAGTCGGTATGCCGATAGCAGGCGAGTTGTACTTCATGTATGCAACCATGTTAATTGCAATTCCTACCGGCGTTAAAGTATTTAACTGGACTGCGACGATGTGGAAAGGTTCACTGACTTTTGAAACACCGATGCTGTTTAGTATTGCTTTCGTTGTTTTGTTTACGATGGGCGGATTCACCGGCTTGATGATGTCTGTTGCACCGGTTGATTTCCAGTACCACGATACTTATTTTATTGTCGCGCATTTCCATTACACACTGGTTCCCGCTTCAGTCTTTATCTTAATGGCTGCCGGCTATTTTTGGCTGCCTAAATGGACCGGCCATATGTATGACGAAAGAATCGGCCGTTTGCATTTCTGGTTGTCAGTTATATCGGTAAATGTTCTGTTTTTTCCTCAGCATTTCTTGGGGCTTGCCGGTATGCCAAGAAGAATTCCTGATTATGCCGTTCAATTTGCCGATTGGAATATGATTTCCAGTATTGGTGGCTTTATCTTCGGTGCAAGTCAGCTGCTATTTCTGTACATTGTTATCCATACAATCAAAGGCGGAACCGGCGAAAAAGTAACTGGCGAAGTATGGGAAGATGCAGCCAAGCATAGCTTGGAGTGGACGTTGCCATCACCACCGCCTTATCATTCATTTACTACGCCGCCAACAGTTATACCTACTGAGCATCTCTAAGGTGTTGCATGCAGGTTGCTTTTAAAAGCAACCTGCTTTAGATGACGTATCAGGTGAAATAATGAATACCAAACAGAAAAATATTTTGACAGCAGTGGTTTTGGTTGCGATTGCAGTCATCATCTACGTTTTTGCAGTGATGAGAGCAATTTCTCAATGAACGAAGGCGTTACACAAAAAAACGCTAAATTAGTTCGGGTATTGGTGTTTGTTGTATTGGGAATGTTTGGTTTTGGCTATGCTCTGGTTCCGCTTTACGATGTTTTGTGTGAAGTAACGGGGCTCAATGGAAAAGTCGAATCTTCCGCTATTAAGGAAGTC
>OBEQ011996908.1_pt1 | contig 10366 bp, 9 predicted proteins | sample 1670901 | NCBI WGS metagenome assembly OBEQ01 (sample SAMEA104232315, study PRJEB22302) | groundwater metagenome | biome: forest; feature: aquifer; material: groundwater | place: USA | collected 2011-08-07 | depth 5.4 m | reverse complement strand
TGCGCCCCTACGCCTGAAATTTGTCTCAGACCTCCAGTCGTGTTGCGGCACGGAGACGGCTGGCAAAGGAGGCGACCATGCGATGGAATCAGGGCAAACGAAGCGAGGCCGGATTCTGGCGACCGTCCCAGATGCGGATGACCTCGACCCCTTGGGCGGCTTCGTTGACCTGATAAAAAATCAAATAGTGGCGATACGTGAGCTTGCGCATGCCCAGCCGCCGACGCACCGGCGAGCCGCGCCGCGGGAACAGGGTCAGGGCCAGCGCGGCGTCGAGCAGTTCGTGGCCGATGCGCTCGGCCGCCTCGGGACTTTTCTCGGCGAGAAAGCGAACCAGTGCGCCGAGATCGGCCTGGGCCTCCTCGGTCAGGCCGACTTGGTAGCCCATGCCGTGATGTTTTGGCGGACTTTCTCCAGTGGGATGACGCCCTTTTCCCGCAGAGAGCGGAGACCTGCATCGATGGCAGCCAGCATTTCGGGCGTCTCTTCGTCGGTTTCGTCAAGCCAGTGCCGCAGCAATTCGCGGTCCTGCGGCGGCAGATGCAGGATGGCGTCTTGGATTTCCTGGACGGTGCTCATGGTGGTAAAGCTATGCGGGGCGGCGGCGGCGGCAAGCCCATCTTCCGCCAGGGTCGGATTCAACGGCGGGGATGGAAGCGGCGGCGGGACTTCCTTCAGGCAGGTGAGTACTCTATGCGGAACTCCTTGGTTTTGCGGAGCGGAGCGTCAGCCTGCAAAAGGGCAACAAACGCCTGCCGTTCGGTTAAATGCTCCGCCATGCTTTCCATTGGATGGAACCATTACTAACGGTCTTTGTGCTGACGGGAACCGCTATTTTGCGCCTTTGTTTTCGGAAGCAGCCGCTGGGGAGGCAGCTTCCCGCCGATTGATTGACCTCTTAAGCGGAAGGGCGATCACTCGGCCTTGGTATTCGACGGTCACCACTTGCCTCCGGTGGAATGAGATGGAGTCACAACAGAAGCCTGCTCGCCATGATCGCGCGAAAACGCGACGGTTTGCTTTTCTTCACCTTTTCGAGCATTCCCGCCTTCACCATTTCCTGGATCCAGGCCTTCGCCTGCACCTTGCTGACGCCCAGACCGGTGGCGACTTCCTCCTCGGTTCTGGCTTCGACCAGCTCCTTTCGCAGCAGGTCATGGGCAAAGACACGCAAGGCGTCCGCCGGGCCGCTCCTTGCAATTGCGGCCGGTTCCTTCTCTGGGGCTGGCACGATGGCCGTCTTTGTCTTGGACCCGTCCGCCAGATCCACATGGACGGCGGATCCTTCGCCGTAAGGCACCGGCTCTTCGCCCAGCGCGAGGGGTAGAGCCCCCTGCACCGCAGACACACCGGCGGCATTCGTGGCCTTTTCCAGCAAGTGGTTCAAAGCCGCCACGTCACCCGGCTCTTGCCAGGGCAGAGCACCTTTCCTGATCAATGCGTCGTTGCCCTTGCCGGCCTCGCGTCCGTAACGGACAAAGAGCGCGCCACAGTGATATTTCTCCAACTGCTCCACGGCTCCTGCCCAAGTCCCGCCTTTGTTGAAGTCGCTGCTGACCACGAGGGAGGCGTCCGCCAGCGCATAGATCAGCTTGTTGCGCTGCATCGCGTGGCCGACGTTGAACCCTGCTGCGGGATCGCAGGAAGAGACCAGGACCAACCGGCCATCCATCAATCCCTCCCGATGCTCGCGAGCCAGCGCCGCCCGTTCGAGACTGTCGGCCAGGACGCCGACGGCGGCCCCGCCCGCTTGCGAAGCCCCGCGCATCGCCGCCTGGTCAATGCCTCGCGCGCCTCCTGAAACCAAACTGCGACCGGACCGGGCGATCAATTGTCCGACATGGGCGGTGTATTCCAGCAGCTCGTCGTCCACGTGCCGCGACCCGACGACCGCAAATCCGCCTGATTCCAACAACGCCGGGTCGCCGGATCCATAGAGAATAGGTGGAGTATCCTCCTTGAGCCGGGCCTTCAGCCGTGAGGGATAATTGGGATCGGCCCGGCTCACCACCCAGATGGTCCGTCCATGCCAGCGCTCCACCGTCTGGCTGAGCAGGAAGCCCCGTCCCAGCAGCGCTTTCAGGCGCTGCCCCTCGAAAGCCGGCACGCAAATCCCGATCACGGCGGACGCATCCGGTCCGAGTAGGTCGGCGGGTTGTCTTTGCCTCTGGCGGAGAAGCCGCGCCAGCCGGTTGTATTCACCCAAGCTGAGGAGATCAGCGGTCGCGGCATTGCGCCCCACCTCCAGCGGGGCGGTGAGCAGCAAGATGGCCTGGGTGTTCGATGTAAGAGGTGCGATCATTCGTCGGCGTTGGCGGTAGAGGCCAGGGCGAGCGGATAAACCGGCCCGCTACCGTGCGAGGTCAATAGATAGGCCGCGATCGTCAGAGTCCATTTCGAATCCACCATGTCATCCACCAGCAGAACTGGTCCGTTGGGCACGTTGGCATCTATACACAGCGAACCATCGACGTTACGAGCTTGCTGGCTGCTGTTCGCCATCTGCTTCTGGGCCGGCCGGTCGTCGGTCTTTTCCAACACGGCGCAGAAGGACAGCTTCAGCGCGCCTGCAAGCCGACGGGCGAAATCAGGGACCAAGTCCGGGTGTCGGCGCGAAGGGATACAAGTCACCCAGACCGGTGCAGGCTGCGGTGCCCATGACCGCATCATGGCCGCGCAGGCCTCCACCAACTGATCGGCAAACTGACCGTCCCGGGCTTTACCCTGCCTGACCAAAGCACCCCACCCCGCATCGCCCCACACACAGAGCACTTTCCCCGGTTGGGCCTGTTGCGCGGCGTCGATCCGTCCCGAAACATCCATGTGCGGCAGCCCGCCGGTCGGCCATTGCTTCCGCGGTTCCAACGGCAAGCTTGTCCGGCGCAAAAAGGCCGTCGCCTCCTGCGCGAGGGCCGCGTCAAAGTCTGTTGGCAGCGGCACCAGATGCGGCAGCGGATGATCGCCGGGATCCCCATCCAAGGCACGGATGAGATATTCCATGTGCCCCGAGGCGAGTCTGACATACTCCTGCATTTGCCGCTGCTCGGCGCGACGCAATTCGGTTAAGCGTTGCGCTCTTTCCCAGAAGGTCTCCGCCAGCCTGGCTGCGGTGAGTGTCCATTTGCTGCCCTGCTTGGCGATCGGCGCCGGCGACTCCAGCGACATCAGTTGGAGAGCCTTGTCGATCCGGCCCCGGCTGACATTGATCCGCGGCATGATCTCGTTAATCGACAGCCCCGCCGGGGCCTCCTGCAGCGCCCTGAGCACGTCCGCCACCTCCTCCCGCAAGGGGAAAGCACTCTCGATGAACCAGTCGGTGATGTTGGTCTCCTCTGTTCCGCTTAGGAGCACGCCGTGCGCCGCCGCGAGCGCCCGCCCCGCCCGACCGACCTGCTGATAATAGGCCACGACCGAACCCGGTGTCTGATAGTGAATGACGAAGGCAAGGTCGGGCTTGTCGAAGCCCATGCCCAGTGCGGTCGTCGCCACCAGCGTTTTCACCCGGTTTTCCAACAGCGCATTCTCCAGTTCAACGCGCCGGTCGCCGGTTTCTCCGCTGTAAGCCTCCGCCTGGATGCCGCAGGATTGCAGCCAACCCGCCAGTTGCACGGCATCGCGCACCGTCAGCGTGTAGACAATCCCGCTGCCCGGGAGCCGCGACAGATGAGTTGCCAGCCACGCCATGCGTCCGACCTGGCTCGGAATACGCATCGTCTGCAATAGCAGTGAGGGCCGGCCTAGTTCGCCCCGCGACACGGTCAGATGGGGCCCCAGCACCATTTCCAAGTCCGCCCGCACCCGGTTGTTCGCGGTCGCCGTGGTCGCCAGAACGCGCAGGTTGGCCGGCATCGTGCGGACGATGCGCTCGATGTACCGATAATGCGGACGAAAGTCATGCCCCCAATCCGAGATGCAGTGCGCCTCGTCCACGACGAGCAAGGAGACCCGGTCGGCGATCGGTGCGAGAACCTCGGCGCGGAAGTGCTCGTTGGCCAGTCGCTCGGGCGAGATTAGCAGGATATCTACCTCATTGCGCGCCAGCGCTCCCTCGACTTCCTGCCACTCCGTCTTGTTCTCCGAATGAATTGTCGCCGCGCGGACCCCCATCCGCACCGCCGCTGCGATCTGGTTTCGCATCAGGGCCAGCAATGGCGAGATCAGTATGGCCGGCCCCAAGCCCTGCTCCCGCAGTAGTTTCGTGGCGATGAAGTAGACGAAGCTTTTTCCCCAACCGGTCTTCTGCACCACCAGCAGCCGGCCTTGCGCCACGACGACATGCCGGATTGCCACCTCTTGACCGTCGCGAAAGGTGGCCCCCGGATTTTGGGTGCCGGTTCTTAGGAGTTCGAGTGCACGGGCTGGATCATAGGACATGGTGGTCTTTGGGTCGGAGTGTTCATTGGCCCGTGAACGTAAGTTGAGGTTGAGGGAAAGATTCAGGCTCCGCTCAGATGGTGGCGGAAATCGAAGGCGTCGGAGACGTATTGGAGGAAAATTAGACCGAGAACAGTGTGCTTTTAGACGACGGCGGTGAGGCTGAAGCGGAGGCGGTCGGCGGCATTCCAGAGCTTCTTGTCGCGCTCGTCGAGGAAGACCTAGTCTGCGGAAGTTCTTGAGGTGGGCATAAGCATGACAGACCATCAATGCGTCTGACATGAATCAGCGGAGAGCGCCGGCCCGAGCTGCTCCAGAAGTTGCGAAGTCTCTACGGTGCCCTGGCCGGAAGCGCGAGCCAGTAAATCGGCCGCCTGTCCGTGCCACACCACACCCCGGCACGCCGCGAGCAAGGGAGCATCCGGTTTTTGCGCCAGCAGACCGCCGATCAGACCGGCAAGGATATCGCCGCTGCCGCCGCGCGCCAGCACGGGTCCGCCAAAGGGGGAATGGTAAGTAGGGCCGGTCTCCGACCGGCCGGAGGCAACGATGATGCGGGTTATCGGACCCTTGAGGACAGTGACGATTTCAGCGCCAAGCGGACCTCCTAGGGCCGGTCGGAGACCGGCCCTACCGCCCAGCCGTTGGTATTCGCCTGCGTGCGGGGTGGCGATGAACGGCTTGCTTCCCGCTGCGGCGATTACCTCCGGTCGCAGCGCATCGGCATCCAGCACGAGCGGCACTGCCACCTCGCGCACAATCTGTGTCACCGCGGCCATTGTGTCCGCGTCGGCCCCAAGGCCCGGTCCGATCAGCAGGGCATTCGCCCGCGCCAACCGCTCGCGCACGAGGGCCAGCGTGCCCGGGCCGAGGCCACCCGCGCGATTGACCGCGCCGCCCACCCACATTGCCTCGGGATGGCGCGCGGCATATTCCGGCACGAGGCTTTCCGGAACAAAGGCGGTCACCAGCCCGACCCCGCTGCGCAGAGCCGCACGAACCGCCAGCACCACCGCTCCCGGATAGCTGAGCGATCCGCCCACGACGAAGAGGTGGCCGAAGGTGCGCTTGTCCGACTGCGACGGTCGCAGTTCCGTCAGCGGAGCGAGAATCAAAGGCAGCAGCACCCGATCCAGCGCGTTGGGGGCAACACGCTCCACCGGAAAGAAGCCGAGATCAAGATAGCGGAGCCGTCCCACGGTCGTGGCGTTGGCAGGCTGGAGCACAGGCAGTTTCACGATGCCCGTGGCATAGGTGAAGTCGGCGCGGAACACGGTCGAGGCGCTCACCTCACCCACCCCGCTGGGCAGATCGACCGCGGCTCGGAAGCGGATGCGCGGGTGAGCGTTCACCTGCGAGAGCAGTTGGGCAATGGCGTCATCCATCGGCGGGCGGAATTGGTAGCCGAAGATGCCGTCGAGGCAGAGATCGTAATCCCGATCGAGTAGGTCAGCGAGCTTGCTCGCGCTCTCCTCGCCGAGCTGGCGCGTGCAAGCACGCTGGCCCACAAATGCCCTGAATTCATTCAGCGCGCGCCGGGCCAGCGGCCGGAGCGCAGCCTCGCCCAAGCAGAGCAGCACATCGGCGGTGGCCTGCGAGTATTTCTCCAGGATGACTTTCGCCGCCAGCAGGGCATCCCCACCATTGTGACCTTTGCCCACCAGCACCAACAGCCGCGCTTGTGGCGGCAGGCCGCCGATTTCCTTGAAATCACCGAGAACGGAGAGCGCAATCTTGGCGCCGGCTTGCTGCATTGCCGAGCATTCCAGCGACTCATCCGTTAGGAGGCGTGTTTCCCACGCCCTGGCCTCGGCGCAGCTGAGGATGGGATGGGAGCAAAAATGATTCATGGAAGAAAACGGCCGATCAGGATTTCGAAGGCGGACTTATTGGAACAGTCTTTGTCTCTTTGAGTGGAATGCTCAACTGCCGCTGCTCAGGTTTCTCGTGATCCAAGGCTGGTTTTGCGGGCCCCGGCAAAAGGGGTAATTTCGCGGACTCCTGTGATCGGTAGAATTGGATCGGGCATTCCTCCCCCAGGCTTTCATCCCAGAAATGATCCGGCTCGCGGGGCTCGGGGATTTCCCTGAAGCGGTGGCCTTCGTCAACCCGGCGTGCCTCGAAAAAATAGGAATAGTTCTTCATCACCGGGTGCCAGTAGGCGAAGCGCGTCTTTCCGTCCTTCCAATCGGCCTTGTCCGCCCAGATGGCGAAGATTTCCGGGAGGCCTTCCCAGTCGATGTATTCACGCAACCCTGCGCGAGTCAGCGAAGTGGAGTGCAATGGCATCGCCGCGCGCGGGGCGGCCTTTTTCTCGGCTGGACCTGGCAGCAACACGAACACCAGCCAGCCGACCGTAAGCAGAATGATCACGCAGCTGGCCTTCGCCGCGGAGGTGCGCTCCAGGACGGGCGCTTTCATGGCTTAGATCGCATATTTTGCCGAATTGCGACCCCAAGACAGTGAGTCACAGAGAGCACGGAGTGCCGACACGGAGTTCACAGAGGCAAAAGCCACGACGTGGCTCGCGATGGCCTTTTCACCCAAGCGTCGCTGGGAAAATAAAACGCCGCATACTTTTCGCACTCCCGCCGCCTCTGTGTCGGTGCTCTGTGTCCTCTGTGACATATGCCTTGATCCGTTAACGTATGAAATATTCAGATCAGGCGTGTTTCACGAGCGCCGCGACGGCCATCGCGTGCGTATCGATGTGCGAGAGGGTCAGCCAGACGTGGGTGGCGCCGACTTCGAGCAGCAGGGCGGACGCCTTGGCGTCGAGGCGGACAAGCGGCTCCTTGCGCGTGCCGTGGTAGACGGAGATGGAGGTCCAGTCGAGGTGTTCGCCGATACCGGTGGTGAAGCATTTGGAGACGGCCTCCTTCGCCGCCCAACGCGCCGCGTAGTGCTTGTGCGGGTATTTGAGGCTGTTGCAGTAGCCCTGTTCTTCCTCCGTGAAGATGCGCTTGAGGAACCGTTCGCCGTGCCGCTCCAGCACGCTGCGGATGCGCTCGGTCTCGATGAGATCGCAGCCAAGCCCGATCAGGACGCCGCCGGGGGGGAGAGAGATCATGGGGAGAGTAGCGAGTAGCGAGTAGTGGGTAGCGAGTAGAATTTCAGCGTAGTCATGGAGTTCGGCCGTTTGGCATGCTCACTACTCGCTACTCGATGCCCGCTACTGGCCGAAGTTCATCAGGCGCTTCATCGTGCGCACGGCCTCGTCGATGCCGGTGAACAGGGCCCGGCTCATGATGCTGTGGCCGATGTTGAGCTCGTGCAGGTGCGGGATGGTGCGGATTTCGGCGATGTTGACGTAATTGATGCCGTGACCCGCGTTGACGACCAGGCCGGCGGCATGCGCCTGTTTCGCCCCGGCGACCAGGCGCTCAAACTCGGCGGCGCGGCCGGCTCCATGGTAGGCCTCGGCGTAGGCTCCGGTGTGGAGTTCGACCCAGGGAGCCTTCAGGCGGACTGAAAACTCGATCTGGTCGGCATCGGGGTCGATGAAGAGGCTGGTCTTGATGCCGGCCGCGTTCATGGCGTCGGTGACCCGGGCGACCTTGTCGCGGTTTTTGACGATATCGAGGCCACCCTCGGTGGTGATTTCCGCGCGGTTTTCCGGCACCAGGCAGACCGAGTGGGGCTTGAGTTCCAAGGCCAGGGCGATCATCGCCGGCGTGCAGGCCATCTCGAGGTTAAGCCGGGTGGTTTTGGACGCGGCCAACAGGCGGACATCCAGTTCCTGGATGTGCCGGCGGTCTTCGCGGAGGTGGACGGTGATGTCGTCCGCCCCGGCCTTTTCGCAGAGGGCGGCCAGGGCCACCGGGTCGGGCTCGATGTTCCCGCCCATGGCGGTGCCGGCCGGGCGGTAGCGGGCCTGGCGCAGCGTGGCTGCATGGTCGATGTTGACGCCGAGAAGAATCATGGAGGCTGCTAGGTTGACGAGTAAGGGGGACCCCCTTCTGCTTGGCAAAAACGAAATGACCGACCCGACCATCCCAGCGCCCCGGCCAAAATCCGAGAATCTGCTGCTTAACATCGCCTGCAATGTCGTGGCGCCGTCCCTCATCCTCAGCAAGCTGAGCAAGCCCGAGTTGCTTGGCCCCAAGACCGGCCTCCTGGTCGCCCTCTCCTTTCCGCTCGCTTACGGCATCTACGATCTGGTCAAGCGCCGCAATTTCAACTTCCTGTCGGCGCTGGGCTTCACCAGCACCCTCGCCACCGGCGGTCTGGGACTGCTCAAGCTGGCGCCGATGTGGTTTGCGGTGAAGGAAGCGGTGGTGCCCACCCTGATCGGACTGACCGTGGTTATTTCCCAATGGACGAAGAAGCCCTTGGTGCGCTCCCTCTTGTTCAACGAACAGGCGGTCAACGTGCCGCGGGTGAATGCGGCGCTGGATAAACACCACCAGCAGCCCGCCTTCAACCGGCTGCTGCGAGACTCCAGCTGGCTCCTGACGCTTTCCTTCGCCCTCAGCGCCGTGCTGAATTTCGGGCTGGCGCGCTACCTCATCACGGCCATGCCTGACACCCCGGAATTCAACGAGCAACTGGGCCGGATGACCCTGTGGAGCTGGCCGGTCATCGTGGTGCCCAGCATGGCAGTCATGATGCTCGCGCTGTGGCGGCTGTTTAAAGGCATCACGCGGCTGACTGGCCTGCCGCTGGAAGAAATCCTGCACCCGCCGGAGAAAAAAGAAACCGCCTCCAAAACGGACGCGGTGACGGACAAACCGGAGGACGGCGCCGCTTAGCCGGACTCATGCAGTTGCCTGCGATTTTCCTCTGAACTTGCGAAACTGAAAAGTGCGACGGTAGGCCAGCCCGCTTGCGGGCGCCCAAAGAGCGCGAGCAAGCTCGCTGGCCCACGGGCAACTGCATGAGTCCGGCTTTAGGCGCGCTTGGCCATCAGGATGTAATCCCGCTGGACGGGCCCCACGTAGACCTGCCGCGGACGATAGATGCGGCCCTTGGGGTTCGAGGCGACCTCGCGCCAGTTAGCGATCCAGCCGGGTGAGCGGCCAATGGCGAACATGGTCGTAAACAGTTCGGTGGGGATGCCGAGGGCGCGCATGATGATGCCCGAGTAGAAATCGACGTTCGGGTAGAGCTTCCGCGAGAGGAAATAGTCATCGTGCAGGGCCGTTTGCTCGAGCTTCTTGGCGATGTCGAGCAACGGATCGGTCTTGCCGAGCTTGTTGAGGACGACGTCGCAGGCGTGGCCGATGATGCGGGCACGGGGATCGTAGTTGCGGTAAACCGCGTGCCCAAACCCCATCAGGCGGTTGCCCTTGGCGCCGGACTTGGCGGCGGCGATGAAGCGCGTGCCGTCGTCGCCCTCGTCGTGGATCGACTGCAACATCTGCATGACAGCGGCATTGGCGCCACCGTGAAGCGGACCGGAGAGGGCGCAGATGCCGGCGGCGAGGGAGGTGAAGAGATTGGCGCCGCTGGAGCCAACCATGCGGACGGTCGAGGTGCTGCAGTTCTGCTCGTGATCGGCGTGCAGCAGGAGGATGAGATTGAGCGCCCGGGTGACCTCGGGGATGATCGCATACTCCTTGTAGGGCTCCGAAAACATCATGTGCAGGAAATTGTCGCAAAAGGGAATGTCCTTCGGGTGCATGAACGGCAGGCCGTGGCGGTAGCGGTAGATGCAGGCGACGATGGTCCGGATCTTCGAGATCGCCATCGCGGCGGTCAGGTCGAAGTTCGCGAGGTCCCTCTCGAAATTATTCGTGGCCAGGTGAGGATAATAGGCGGCCAAGGAGCTGACGATCGAGGTGAGCATGCCCATCGGCGGGGCGTTGCGGGGAAACCCCTCGAAGATCCGCATCATCTGCGTGTCGATGGCGGCGTTTTCGCGGAGCATCTGCCCGAGTTTGCGGCGCTGATCCTGCGTCGGCAGTTCGCCGTAGATGACGAGGTAGGCCGTCTCGACAAACTCGGATTGCTCGGCCAGCTGCTCGATCGGATAGCCGCGGTGGCGGAGGAT
>OBEQ011572735.1_pt1 | contig 10366 bp, 9 predicted proteins | sample 1670901 | NCBI WGS metagenome assembly OBEQ01 (sample SAMEA104232315, study PRJEB22302) | groundwater metagenome | biome: forest; feature: aquifer; material: groundwater | place: USA | collected 2011-08-07 | depth 5.4 m | reverse complement strand
CGGTGGCACGAGGCGCAAGAGCGGTGATAGCCGCCCGACGCACCGCCGAATCAGCGTCATCTAAGAGAACCAAGAGATCATCTAAAGCAGTGACCTCAGCCAACCATGGAGTAGCAATAACGAGATAGCCAACACGTTCCAATGGTGACCCATTTCGCAACCGTTCTAACAAGTGAGGAAACCTTGGTGGAGGTAACCAAGCTTCGCCGTTCTCACCTTGTGGTTTGCCACTGGAGCCTGGTGGTTTGCCGATAGTCGTAGCCATAGCAAGTAGCAGTCCATCCTTCTGATCGAACTGAAAGTCGATCCCCATCACCGAGAGGATGACTTTACCAGCGACTACACCGAGGGCAATCCCATAGAGCGTGGCTTCACGAGGATGCGTGGTGATGTAGGTGCGGATATGGTCAAGTCCGCTAGCGCCATAGGAGCGGAGGTGTTCGTAGACTTGGCTGGCGAGATAGTTCAGATAGTTTGCGGCTCGTTTGGACAGTGATTTGGTGTGCGTCTTGCGGTCAGTCGCTACGTCAGGTGGGATGCGGAACTCAGTTGGTGTCTTCTCTGCAGCAGAGCCACTTGAGACAGAAGAGATCAAGGTCTGCGAATCCAGCTTGCGGAGCAGTTCAGTGATGGGAGGTAGCTCGTTTTGTAACTGAGCATGATAGGCGGTTTCATCAAGCGTTCCTGTGGCTTTGGGTGCGATGACGATGTAGGCGATGTTGCGCTGCTGCAACTGCTGGGTAATGCCTGTTGTGTGGAAACCCCCGGCAATGAGGATAACAACTGGGGTCCTGGTCGTCTCTAACTGCCGCATGGTATTTCTGACTAAGGCTTCGTCCCGCTTCAGGGCGAGCTCATAGAAGTGTTCTTGAGTAGGGAGTGTGTGGATCATGTCTTCGAGCGCAGCTTTCGATACTGGGATTTGGCCATCTGTTGCTTTGTCGAGCGTATTCCAAAGTGTCTCTACAGCAAATGCATCCCGATGCTCCTGGTAGAAGTGGTGGTGATCCGGAGTCATCCGAACATTCAAGAGTTCATCGAGGATCGAGAGTTGTTTGATGAGCTTGGCGAGGCTGCGCTGTTGCTCAGTACTCAAAAGGGCGTCTTCAATTGCGTCCTCCAACGCTTCCAGCTCCGCTCTCCAACCACTGGAGTGGACTGATGCTGTGAGCTGCACGTAGGTCAGATACTGGCGCAGGGCGTGATACTGCTCTTGGCGTTGCGGTGGAGCTCCGGCCAGCGCCAGGACGATCTCCATGAACGAGGCGGTCTCGGTTTTCGGTTCGATGGGTGGGAGTGGGATGTGGTGAGTATGAGCCAATCCAGCTAATTGCTCGTAGTAGGAATCCTCGGTGATTTCCTTTGCTGCGAACTGTTCGTTGAGCGATCGTACCTGTCGCCGTTCTTCCACACTGAGCTCAAACCGTAGTTCCCTGAGAAGTCGATCACGATCCGCTTCCACGAGGCGCATATCCAAGCGGGGATAGAGCGACTCAGCTTGGACATACGCCTGGAGGTGGGGGGAGAGATTCAGTTTTTGTTCTTTGGCCAGGCGGAGGAGTTCTTGGAGGTAGGGACGGAACACCCCTTCTTGGGTTTCTGACCGATAGGCCTCACGGAGGTTGAGGAGACGATGGAGCGTCTTGGGATAGAGCTGAGTCTGGAGGGGTTTTAAGACATTTTGGAGCTGTTGAAGCGTCGCTTTGGCTTGGGCGGATGATTGAGCTCCTTGCTGATAGGTCTGTAGATGTTGCAGGTACGTTGGCTCATCCTCTGCACCCCAGAGGGTCACCTGCCCTGGATGGGTGATGGCATAGTACTCTGAGCCGGTGAACAAGCCTTCTTGGAGAAAGAGCCGGGCGATGCGCTCATTGATGGTCGGATCAGGGAAATCGGAATAGGGTGTGGTGTCACACAAGCCTTCGGCCCCTTCAAGCGCGACGAGCTGAATCCCAAGCTGCTCGTGGAGATAGCCGATGAGCTCACTCAGATGCCGTTGGGCTTCGGGCTGGGTATGGAGGTCCTGGATATGTATCACGAGCCCAGTTGGGATGTGATCGGTGGGCTTCCAGATTTCTTCGACCGTGCCAAGGTCTTCAGGAAGGGTCAACGACGTGGGATCAAACGTGGCCAGATCGACGGGGTTCGTCACTGACACGGGAGTAGACACTGGTGCCGTCGCAGCCGCCCAACTCCTTTGGGGCATTGGGAGGCTGGTCAAGGTCAGGGCAATCGTGACGGTGAAACTGAGAGTCCGTTTCCAACTATGTGCCAGTCTCATATGTCTTAGGTTGATGGGGATTGCTCTCCAAACACAAAAAGTCGCCACACCTCTGCCTGCTCTCCTTCGGCAGCTCGGCGATCAGATGACGTTGACCCGTAGCTTTGCGTGTCCCGCGAGCTGCGGGACGTGCCCATTCGGGATTACCTCAAGACTACCTGATGGTGAGGAGAACCGGCAAGGCTGGTGGGAGGTATGCACACTGCTCGGGTAACAGATCAAATTCCGTGGAGCTTCAAGGCCGCCTTGAGCGCCAGGAAGCGCTTGGACCAGTCCTTGCCTTCGAGCATTTGCTGGAGCAGAAGCGGATTCTTGCACAGGCGGTCAAGCCTGCCGTCGTGCTTCTGGCACGAGCGGTAGGTCAACTCATAGCAGTGGCGGCAGGCGAAGTCGACCGTTCCCGGCGGCAGATAGAGTTTCATGACCTTGCGACGGCAAGGCGCGCTGCTCTTAACGCCTGGACAGATGAACCAGTAGCGGAGACCTCCGAAGTGGCACGGAGCCGTGACTAGCTCAATGGGGTAGCGAAGGTTTTGCCGTTCCTGAGGCTCTTGGCGGATGGCCGAGTAGAAGACGGTGAGGGTGGGCACAGGCTGCTGGTTGAACTCGTAGCCGATGCTACACCGCACCTTCCCCTCGTCAGTCCGCCACTCAAGCCCGCCGGAGCAAACGCCCGTGGCTGGCGTGAGGACCTCCCGAAGGGCACTGGTGCTGAGCGTCCAACACCGCTCCACCCTGGTTTTCTTGCGCCCGTGCCCCATGAACAATGCTCCGTCCTGCCGATTCTGTCCTAAATCGTTAGGGAAGGTTAGGTGTGGTCAGGTCGGCTGAGCACACTGCTCGTTCCGACACGGCACAGGAAGTTCTGCGAAACGAACCCATTTCAGGCCTCGCCAACGTTCAACGGAGGCTGAACAGGCTTTCCCTGACGGCTTTCCTGGAGGAATTTGAGCTGGTGAATGGCCTTGTGCAGTTGCTTATCGATGGCTGCATCATAGCGGATGAGCTGATCCAGCTTGTGCAGCTCAGGCAGCATCCCCAGCAGGGCGTTGTGCTCAGCGTCCAGAGCCGCTTGGGCTTTCAGCTTGGGGAGTTCCCCCTCTGTCGCGGCTAATTGCGCCTGTTCAACCTGCAGGAGTTCCTGTCGGATCTGAGCCTCGGAGAAGCCCTGGGCGATGAGGGCGTCCCGAATGCCCGTCCCGTAGCTGTCACTGCCCTCCGGCGGCGCAACCTCAAGGCGCTCGGCCACCCAGCCATAGGTGTTCTCCCACCCCACCGCCGCCTCATTGGAAAGGATGTCGCAGCCGTCTTGGAGCAGGGCCATCGCCTCTCGATGCTGGGCCACTCGCTGTTCCAGCCTCACCATGTTCTCTGTAGGGGTCTGTGGAGGCGAGTCGTCATCAGCATCCTCTGTCTGCTGAGGCGCAGGCGTTTCCAAGTTCTTGCGGATGCAGCCCACCTCGTAGCGCAACAGCCGCCGCTTACGCCAGAGGCAGACGACGATCTGCTCGACTAGGATCTCCTCCATGGCACCGTGAGGCCGGAAGTACTCCCGGAGATCATGGGAGAGCCGCTGGTAGACCTCCTTGCGCTCTTTCTGTGTGCCCCGGGTGATGACGGTCGCGTCGCTCAAGACCCCGTGCTTGAGGGCGTTGAGCTTGGCTATCGTCTTGCCCCCCTCCGTCTTCGGACCGGTGGATTGCTGCGCATTCTGCTGGTTCGCTTCGCGTTGCTTCTCGGTGGTCATGTTCTCCCTCCGTCTGTGACACAGTACAGTGCTGTGGTGTTGTAATGATCGGCTGTGTGCGTAGGCACAAGTGTCTACCTCCACGAAACGCCAGAAACACCTGAAATCCAGAACCCCTCTGTGGTGACCTCACGGCTGCTCATTCGTTGGCTCCGTCCCAGGGAAAACCTCCTGTACTAACCGGATGGTCTCATTCACGTTCTGCGTTTCTGGTATTTCTGGTGTTCCTACGAGGCCATGCTCGACCATGACTTTCTCCAACTTTTGATCGTCCCAATAGATCGCGGCGTTGCCCGCAGACGTGGTGGTCTTCTGAAACCCCAGCGCCCTCAGCTTCCAGCCGATGCTTCGATTGGACAGCTTGCTTTTCTCGGGGCGGTTAGTGTTGATGGCGTCTGCGATCTGTTGGACAGAGAGTTTGCCATCGCTCACTTGGTCGGCCAAGTTTCGGATGACAAGGATAAGTTGCCCCTCGATGGTGTCGGCTTTCTCCTGCTTCCGTCCTTGCTCAAGCGATAGGATCATCTGGCGAAGCGCTTCCTCGCGCTCAGGGCGCACCAATCGGATGATCTGCACCAAGGGCTTGGTGATGTCTCCCAGCCGCCCTTTGACCGGCTTGTTCAGCTCAGGAAGGGTTGTCGCCATGTGCCTGGCTCTGAAGGCCATGAGCCGCTCTTTGAGCGGCAGGCTGGTTTCTGGCGTGACCGGTGTCTCGAAGGCGCGGGTTGAGGAGGGCATCGTCGCCATGAGGCAGCGGGTCTCCAGAATCTGATTCACGGGCACGTTGGTACCGATGAGCGTAGCCCCGAAGACGGGAAAGTACACCGTGTCCCTGAACGGGCCCCGATCTGGGTACAACACCCTGGGCACCGTTGCGCCCTTCTCATAGCGCAGCAACAACACGTCCTGGCTGCTTTCCTGTTCCGCCTTGCGCCAGATGTCCATCACGTCGAAGAAGACTGTGGCCTGAAAGCACTTGGCCACCCGGACCAAGTAGGCGTCCCGGAGCGATTCGACGTGGATGCCTCGGTAGGCTACGTAGATGTGGCCCTTGCCGGTGCGCGTCTTGCCGCGCTCGGGCACCGCGTAGAACCAGAGCATGGGGGAATGTTGCACCTCGGGCCGGTCGTGTACATACGTGTGTAAATCCCAGGCGGCCTGAATGTCCAACCACTCCTCGTTGGGTAGTTCAGAGACGCTTCTGTGGTAGCTCACCAAATCGTCGTAGAGCCGGGCGTCGGTGTCTTCCTGGTAGTACTGCAGCACTTCCGACGCTCGGGGTAAGAGCCAGGGGATCTGCTCCTTGGGCGGAGGCCGGAGAGGGACGCCTTCTCGTTCCACGGATTTCCGCACACAGAGTCCCTCGCTATCCTTGACCAGGAATGCCACCTGCCCCTCATCCTCCACCAAATCCACCAGTCCGTCAAAGAGCGCGGTGTACGTTTCCACAGCCGAAGCGTCATCGGCCTCGGCGGTCTCCTCGGCCTGCTTGCGGAGCTGGCCTACGAGCTTGCGATAGGCGATCACCTCCTCTCGATGGAGCCCGAACCGCTCCTTGATCTGATCCAGATAGGCTTCCGCCTGAGGTGGGGACTGGAACGCAATCTGCCGCAGCATCGGCCTCAATGCGTCGGCCAGCTCAGCGTGCGGTGTATCAGCAGAGATCAGGCTGAGCTGGTAGGCCATCACGTCTTGGGCCTGGTGCACCCGATCTTCAAAAGCGGCTTTCGACTGCGTGAGGAACAACTCATTGACGTCCACTCCATCGGGGAGGTTCACAATGCGGGTATGGGAACCAATGTGCTTGGCGATTTCCACCGCCGCGTGACGCCCGGGTGCATCGCCATCCATGACGATGTAGACTCTGGCCTCGGAGCGAAACCGCTCCACCCATTCTGGCTTGAACCCTCCTGTGCCGTAGATGCCGCAGGCCGCGTAGCCCGCTTGCAGCAGCGTCAGGCAATCAGGGATCCCCTCCGCAATGAAGACGGTGGTCTCACAAAGTGCTGCTTCGTTAAAGAGGTGTTGGACAGGCCCTGGGTGATTCTTGTACTTCATGGCGGGATTTGTCGGGAAGGATCGGCCCTGAATGTCCACGACCCTGCCGTGCAGCCAATTGGGAAAGGTGATACAACCGGCGAAGTAGCCTGTTGAGGCGTAGCCGATCTTCCAGGTATCAATCAGTTCGTCGGCAAAGCCGCGCTCCTGGGTCAGATAGCGACGCGCTTCTGGTGTGAGCTGTTCATGGTAGCGGAGGGCTTCCTGTGTCAACTCCTCCTGCCGCTGCCGCTCTTGTACGTAGGCCTGCTCATCGTCTTGGCTCCATGAGGATAAGACGATCCCCGCTCGTCGTGCTAAGTGTTGGAACGCGTCTCGGAACGACAGGCGTTCCTTCCGCTCCACGAAGTCAAAGACATCGCCGCCGATCCGGCAACTGAAGCAGTACCAGCTCTGGGTGGACGGGTAAATGGTGAAACTCGGTGTCCGATCCGTATGAAACGGGCAGAGACCAATGAGCGTGCGACCGTTCTGATGCAGTGCAATGCCGTAGCTGCCAACAATCTCCGTGATCTCTGACGCCTGTCGTATCTGCTCCTTCAGCGCGGGGAACTCGTTCATGACCGAATCCGGCTCGTCTCGCCCCGCTCGATGCGCTGCACCGCAAATCCCTCTTCGCCCAACTCCTTGCTGAGCGCTCCGGTGAGCACCTGGGCGATGTATTCCCCGACCGGCGTGCTGATGTCTACGACGCAACGAGGCCGCTTTGGAGAGACGTAGCAGGAGGCCTCGATCCGCACCTTTGGTTTTCCAAAGGCGCACTCTGCACTGAAGACGGCAAACGCCAGCTTCTCCTCAAGGAGTTCACGCGCTGTGCCCTCGGGCAGAATGAAACGACAGAACATCTTCATCCCCTAATCCCTCCTGTTGCCTCTCCATACGCAAGCTCCTGTTAAAATGTCGGGCCTCAATCCACATACTCCCGAAGTCCAGTGCTGTAGAACATCCGCCGAATACGCTTGATCTCGTCGTACAGGGTTGCCCGGGGCACTCTCAGCTTTCGGCTAATTGCAGTTACCGTCTCGCCCTCGGTGAGGAGCTGGCAGAGCGCCTGTTGTTGAGGCGTCAGGCGCGTGAGGACCGTTCTCAGGTCTACCTGTAATGGCAGTCCTGCCATGCGAACCGCGCTCGCCTTGTCAGGCATCACCCCGCCCAGCGTCAACTCATCGGATTCTTCAGCCTCTTGGCTCACGGGTTCATCTAGGGACACCATCGTCTGCTCCGCTTTGCGTTTCCTGGCTGAAGCCCGCCGTGCCACATCCAGCAAGAAGTTCCACATGGTACGATTCATAAACGTTCTTGCCGACGCACGGTGGCTGGGGTCATAGCGACTTCTCTGCACACACCAATGGATCAGACAGCGCTGGATTAAATCTCTCTCCTCCAACCCACGTAATCCCCGAAACTCCCTCAAAAACCTCCGTACCGACCCTCTAGCAACAACTAGTTCCCACTCCTCGATCTCCGGCTGCTGCTCCCACATGACGCACCTCCGCGTTGTTTTGCGTTAGTGCGCTGAACACGCAGCCGCTCACTACCCTAGTCCTCCCTGACAGGCCCCACAATTACGGAGGGCTCCGCGATGTTTGCATCACGTTTCTTCTCAAGCAGTTACACTTCTGCCCGACGTTCTCACCCCCGCCTGCGTATACAGTGGATAACCGGACACCACCCATGCGCAAAGTCGAGATCACCTACGTCAACGATGGAGAAGAAACAAAAGTGTGGCGGGAGCGGTTCGTCGTGCTGCTCTCGAAGGGGGTCTACGCATACCTCAAGCGGACTGGACAGCTTCGGAAGGACCGAGCGCTTCACGAAAGGGCAAAGCAGGTGTTGGACGACACGAAGCGCCTTGCGGAAGGCGCGAGCGAGGATTGAGCTTGACTTCTAATTAGTACTAATTTATACTCAGTACATGAAACGACAGCGACATGTGGAGGCGTTCATGACCTTACCAGAGGTTGCTCACTATCTGCGGCTGACCACCCACGCGCTCTACAAGATGGCCGAGCAAGGGCGCATCCCAGCCCTCAAGGCGGGTGGGCAGTGGCGCTTTCTCAAAGCTGACGTCGATGCATGGATGCGGAGAAGCGCAGAACGTGCGCGGACCGCCAGGCGAACGAACGGGAGGCGCAAACGACGATGAAACGCTGCGGCTTGGTCATTCGGGTCAGCACCGACCGACAGGCCAACAATCCTGAAGGCTCGTTGACCAACCAGCTCCAGAAACTTCGCGCCCACATCGAGTACAAGAATACCGTGGGAGGCGAGGAGTGGAGCGAGGGCGGACGCTACGTCCTCAAGGCGGTCTCAGGCAAGGACTCCATGCGGAGCAAAGAGTTCGCGCAGCTCTTTGAGGACATGAAAACCGGCAAGGTCAACACCGTCGTCTGCACCGCGCTGGATCGAATCAGCCGATCCGTGCGGGATTTTCTCAACTTCTTTGAAATCCTGAACCAGTACAACGTGGAGTTCGTCTGCCTCAAGCAGAACTACGACACCACGACCTCGCAGGGCAAGCTGTTCATCACGATCATGATGGCCTTGGCGGAGTTCGAGCGGGAACAGACTTCGGAGCGGACGCGGGAAGCGGTGATGGCAAGAGCCGAGCGCGGCCTGTGGAATGGCAGCCAACTCTTTGGCTACGATCTACCGCCGGACAAGAAGGGGACGCTGATTCCCAATCCGCAAGAGGCGGCGATTGTGAATGTCACCTTCGACCACTACCTCAAGTGCGGCTCCATCTTTGAGACGGCGAAGGAATTGAATCGACGAGGATACCGGCTCAAGTCGTACACGTCACGGCGGGGCATCTACCATTCCCCGAAGCCCTTTACCTACACCGGCGTCCATGTGATGCTCACCAACTGCGCCTATATCGGCATGAAGGAGATCAACAAGAAGCTCAAGAGAGAGGGTCAGGCTGCGTTACCCGAGGCGAATCGGTATCGGCTGGTGAAAGCAACCTGGCCTCCGATAGTCGAACAGGTCAAGTTTGAGCAGGCGCAGAAACTCATGGCCGTCAACGACCGTTCCAATCGCAATGGAGCCAAGCCGATTCGGCATACCTACGTGCTCAACGGGGGGCTGCTATGGTGTGAGGTCTGCGGCGGCGAGATGGAAGGACGTTCGGGAACGAGCCACCACCGACAGGTGTACTTCTACTACAAGTGCAAGAACGCAGAGTGCGGGTTCAAGGCTCCGGCAGAAGAAATTGAGTCCATTGTCCTCCGACGCATCCGGCAGCTTGCCACCAGGACTGACCTGCTGGCAGACATGGTGGGGGCGACCAACGCTCAGCTTCAGGAGGAACTACCGCGCCTCCGGGAACAACAGCTTATCCTGAAGCAAGAACTGGAGAAGATTCAGCAGGCAGCGGATCGCTTGATGGACACGTGGACGCAGATGGCGAGCACCGACGGCAAGGGATTCCTCAAGGAGAAGCTGGAAGCGTTGGGCAAGCGCCGCAAAGAAATCGAGGCGGGGTTGGACACCCTCAGTGTGACGATTGCGGAGATTGAGCGAGAGGCCGTGAATCAGGAGCAGGTCATCGGAGCGCTTCAGCAAGTCAGCCAAGTCTTTGAGACCTTGCCGCCTTACGAACAGAAGGACTTGTTCAGGCACACCCTCCACAAGGCGCTGATCTCACCGGATCGCCTCAAGCTCGCCCTCTATGGCAAGCTTCCACAACAGTCTGCCCTACAAACGACTAGAGCGAACGCCCCACTGAATGGAGACGTTCGCTCTGAGCCGTTAGAGTGGCTCCCCGGGACGTGCACCATGCGAAACCGGATGGCCGGGGTAGGTCCTCAAATCCTCCGCATTAGCATAGCGGAGCTACGCCACGTCCGCAAGCGTCGCACGGCCCCTGCGCTCCCTGGCCGCCTTGCCGCTCCAGCCAGCCCTTGATCTAATGGCGGCCTGATGATACCATGAGTTTATGGAGCCTGGGCCATTCATCAAAGTGACGGCCGTGGTCATTGGGGGCGTGGTCACCCTTAGCGCCATCCTCGGTGACCACCATTACCACACGCCCGAACAGCCGCACTGGAAAACGACCTACGTGAGCGATTCCGGCTACGTCGAATCCGGAAGCGGCGCATCCTACCACGTCAGCGGGGATTATCGGCCTTTATAGTGCCGCGCTTCCGCTCCCGGGCCGCTTTCGCGCTCGCGCTATCGCCCTTGAGCCAGGCCTCATGCCGAGCCCGAGTCCGCTTCGCCCACGTCTCCTGTAGCTCTGCGATGATGCTGTCGCCTTCATGAGCGTTGAGGACGCG
>OBEQ011040630.1_pt1 | contig 10367 bp, 11 predicted proteins | sample 1670901 | NCBI WGS metagenome assembly OBEQ01 (sample SAMEA104232315, study PRJEB22302) | groundwater metagenome | biome: forest; feature: aquifer; material: groundwater | place: USA | collected 2011-08-07 | depth 5.4 m | reverse complement strand
TGTTTCTAAGTTGGTTGTTAACCGTCAAGTACCAGAGTCCCTTCTTTCCAGATCACAAGGCGCGTTGATTGATCTTCCAGTAGATATGGATGGAAGTATCATGTCTCTTTTGGAGAACGGGCTTGAAACTGGGAATCAATTACAAAGATTATCTGAAGCAAAAAAGATTTGGAAAGAAACTTTAGCAGATTCAAAAAACGTAATATATTTTGGACTTTCCGGCGATATGGTTTCTGTGGGAATGGCTCCGACAATTGCAGCTTTGGCAGAAAAAGGGATGATAGACGTACTTTTTTCTCAAGGGGCTAATATGTACCACGATTTTGGCAGGTCCATCGGATATACTCGCGCGAAGACTTTTCCACAGCAAATTGATGACACAACTATTTTTGATGAAGGTGGTGTGAGAATGTATGACGTTATAGAACCAGCTGAGCCTCAATTTGTTTCAAAAGTTTTTGTTCCACATGTTGCAAAAAGTTTTGCAGATGAAGGTGTAAACGTCGTTACGACAAGACAATTCTATAACCGAGTTGCAGAGATGATGTACAAAATGAACCTTGTTGAAAAAGAAGGTATTTTAACGACTTGTTATCGAAACAATGTTCCGATTTTTATTGCGGGACCAGAAAGCTCGGTGACAGCAATGGACCTCGCAGCAGCACAACATATAGAAGGAATTGATTTAGAAATAGGAGTGGGAAAGGAGCTACGGGATCATTCAACGATGCAGGATAAAATCGAAAATATGGGTTTTAGAAGCAACTTAGTGGAAATTGGAGGAGGCGTTATGAGAAATACCATACAACAGGTTGCTACGGGTTCTTACATTGTGCGTGGAGAACCGTGGTCCATGGAAGGTGGCGCATGGTTTAAGAGGCATCAAAACGTGATTTTATTAACAACAGACACAGGAGTACCATTTGGAGGTTCATCTTCTGTTCCTATGGTTGAACACAATGCGCACGCGAAGCATAAAGATCAAGGAGAAAATATTTCTTGGGGAAAATTTGATGAAACTGGACTAAGAGTTACAGTATATCTTGATGCCACCATTGGTTTACCCATGCTCTTTCAGGCTCTAATGCATGATTCGAATATGGATAAAATACTGGCTGCAAGAAAAAGACATTTCAAGAATTTAGCCTCTTTCCCCATCGAAATTGAATAGTTCTCTTGTTAAATCTATCCTATAATGGTAAAATACTTGTAGCCGCGGACTGCGCGGCTTTTTCATATCATGAAGATACGTAACGTTGCCATTATTGCTCACGTTGACCACGGTAAGACCACTTTGGTGGATGCTTTACTTCGTCAGTCCAAGACTTTTCTGGGTAAAGAGACTCCAAATACTCTTATCATGGACAGTAACGATTTGGAGAGAGAGCGTGGAATTACGATTTTTTCCAAAAATGCGTCGGTAATTTGGGGAGATACTAAGATTAATATTATCGACACACCAGGACATGCTGATTTTGGCGGGGAAGTAGAGCGTGTTCTTTCGATGGCAGACGGCTGTCTTTTGCTTGTGGACGCCAAAGAAGGGCCAATGCCGCAGACAAGGTTTGTTTTAAAGCAAGCTTTACTTCAAAAGCTAAAAATCATTGTGGTTATTAACAAAATAGACAAGCCGGACGCACGAATTCCGTATGTTTTGGATAAACTTTTAGATTTATTCCTGGAGCTTGGTGCAGATGAAGAAACAGCCTATTTCCCGACAGTTTATGCATCTGCAAAAAGTGGCAAGGCTGGACTTGAGCCTGAACTCGGGAAAATGCAGGATATTACGCCTGTCTTTGAGGCAATATTAAAGTATGTGCCGGAGCCTGGCGGCGATATAAATAAGCCTTTGCAGATGCTGGTTACTTCTATTTTAGGAGACAGACACAAGGGAAGAATTGCCACAGGTCGTGTTTACAACGGGGTTTTGAGATCCGGTGATGAAGTTGTGCATATTAACCGCGACGGAGTCCAGAAAAAATACAAATTGACTTCGGTTTTAACACACGTTGGGCTTGCAAAAATAGAAGTCGAAAAGGTTGAAGCGGGAGATATTGCGGCAGTAAGCGGAGTGCCGGACATTACGATAGGAGAAACGATTGCAGATGCCGCAAATCCAGTTGCTATGCCTGTAATTGGAATCGAAGAGCCGACAATTCGTATGCATTTTGCAGTTAATGCTTCGCCATTTGCAGGGCGAGAAGGAGAATTTAAAACTTCTAGGCAGATTAGAGATAGATTATTTAGGGAATTGGAAACAGATGTGGCTTTAAGGGTAGAAGACGGGTCAAGCGGGGATTTTATAGTTTCCGGCCGGGGCGAATTGCATCTGGCGATTTTAATAGAAAGGTTGAGGCGCGAAGGCTATGAATTCCAAGTTTCAAGGCCGCAGGTAATTACTAAAGTTGTTGATGGAGAAAAGCTGACGCCATATGAGCGGGTATTTATAGAATGCCCAGAAGAAACATCCGGTTCTGTTATGCAAAAAATTGGTGAAAGACGCGGAGAGTTGGTGGATATGAAATTGGAAAACAATGTTGCATATCTCGAGTTTATTATTGCTACGCGCGATTTGTTTGGTTATCGATCGGAATTTATGGCAGACACAAGGGGACTTGGGCTTATAAACACTAATTTTTCGGAGTTTAGGAAAGAAGTGGGAACTTTTCGAGAAAGAGATCGAGGTTCTTTAGTTGCGCATGAGACAGGTACAACAAATTTGTACGGATTGGTTAACACTCAAGAGCGTGGGACTTTGTTTTTTGGACCAGCGGTGTCTGTTTATAAGGGGCAAGTTGTTGGGCAACAATCCAGATCCGGAGATTTACACGTTAATGTTTGCAAAGAAAAACAGCTTTCGAATATGCGAAGTAAAGGCGACGGATCAAGTGATCATTTTAATGCGCCAAAACCAATGGGCTTAGAAGATGCGTTGGAGTACATCGACGATACGGAACTTGTGGAAGTAACGCCGAAAAATATTAGAATTCGCAAAATTATTTTGGACCAAGTTGAAGCACGTCGATTAAAATCGCAAGGATTGGCTTAAGAATTGTTTAGGCCTCAGTAGCTTGCTTTTATAGTCTCAAAAATGGTATTATTCCTCGAACCGCAAATTGGCGGTTTTTTGTTGGCAATATGAATAACGAGCGAGATTTTTATCCAGAGGACGAACTTCAAGGCGATCTTCAAGCGCTAGATGCTGCTTTTCAGATGGATATTCCATTTGAATCGATTTATGAAATGTCTAGCGAAGAGGTTGATCCGGATGTGATGTATGTATTCAACGATTTTGAGGTCGCCGAGGAAAGGTATTATCACGGTTTAATAACTCGCTGTTTTCCTTCGATACCAAATGGAACAGTTGAGGAAAATGCTCTAAAGTTCCATAAACGTTTTAAGTTTGCGCAAAGCATTATGGTTGACTCATTTAGAAGAACTGGCAATTTGGCTGAGATTGTAGAATCCGTAACGATCGAAGAGTTGGATTTGGCGGGGGCAACTGATTTTGCAGCTTTCTACAGTGCCGAAAGTGAGAATAATCTCATTGAAATGTCTGAAAATCATGAAATGTTTAAAATTCAAGAGAAAGCATGTGAATATTGGAATAGAATGGATGAGATTATTGGCAGAGCATACGAAATAGAAATAGCTTCAAGAGACCCCAATTTGGATGAAACTCTTAAGCAGTGATTAAAGGGGTTCCTTTTTAGATTCAAATTAGCCTACAATAAAATTAGACTTATAAAAACGCCGCCGCAAGCGGCTTTTTCATACCTGGAAGGAGGTGAAAAAAGATGAATTGTGAATTAATAAGAGGGAAAGTTATTCAAATGTCTGACACTGTGCCTGTGCGAGAGGCAGGATGTGAGGCCAATAAATTTGAAGTAGCTTTATCCAAACGAGATTTTGTTGGAGTAGCAGACGACAATGGGGAAAATTCCGTAATCTTCAGAATGAAAGACAGCGTAAGAGTACACGTAACAGAAAGTCACTATGGACATAGGATCATACCTGGCTACACCATATTAGGTCGAAGTCGACCAAACAGATACGAAGTCGAGCTTGGCGAAGGTAATATTGTTAGAATTTCCGGAGAAGAGATTGATGGTTCATTGAGAAGCTTTCATGTAAGGGTGCCGGCTGGTATGACGATTCAAACAGATGGAATAGTCACCAGTTTTTAGAAGCTAAGCGCTTTTTGCGCCCCATTCGTGCATCTTCACAATGATTTCTTTTAAAGATTGACCGCGGGGAGTGAGCGAATATTCAACGTGAAGCGGGATTTCTTTAAAAATTTTCTTATTAATTATTTTATGCTGTTCAAGTTCCCGGAGGCGGGCAGAAAGGGTGCGTGGACTGATTCCGTTTAAAGCACGCTGAATTTCCCCGAAGCGGTGTTTTTCTTCACAAAGCTCTCGCAAAATCATGACAGTCCATTTTGCGCCGATTATCTTCATTGTGTTTGAAACACATGTTTTATCTGTTTGTTTTGTTGTTTTCATACTATACTTTTTGTTAGTACTTTACAATTTGAAGTAACTACTGTTATTATAGCACCAATATGAGATGGCTTCAAGCTGCAAATATTAATTTATCAACTATAAAAAAAGACCACCGCTGGAGTGAGGTTGCCAGCGACGAGCAGATTAAGAAAACAATCGCAGCGCTTTTAGAAAACGGAATTGATGCTGAAGTTGTAGAAACGAGGAGAGATGCAAAAAAGAAAGTGTTCGGAATTATTCCAAAAAATGCAGAAGTAATGACACATACTTCTGTTACTCTGGACACGCTTGAAATTTCCAAAGAAATTAATGAATCTGGAAATTTTGATGCAGTAAGGCCAAAGCTTATGGCGATGAATCGCGAAACGCAAGGTGGGGAAATGCAAAAATTAGGCGCTGCGGCAGATTGGTCTATCGGCAGTGTTCATGCGGTGACTGAAGACGGGAAAGTTGTGATTGCTTCTAATTCCGGAAGCCAAATTCCTGGATATGCATATGGTTCTGGTCATGTTATTTGGGTTGTTGGGGCACAGAAGATCGTTCATGATTTAGATGAGGCATTAGAGAGAGTTAATAAACATAGTTTGCCGTTAGAAGCGGAACGCGTCAATAAGGCATACGGAGTGCCTGGAAGTTTTGTTAGTAAGATGTTGATTATCAATCAAGAAACTGTTGTTGGCAGGATTAAGATGATTATTATCAAAGAAGTCTTGGGTTTTTGACAAAAAGGAATTAAATAAACGTAGGCTAGAAAAATTTTTTGAAATAGGAGATAATTACCAAAGGTTGATCCAGAATCGGATCGGCCTTTTTACTATTTATGAGAGCAAGACTAGCAGCAAATCCATTACCGGTTGTACTTTTTACCATTTTTGTGGATTTAATTGGTTTTGGAATTTTAATTCCGGTTATTCCACTTCTTCTGGCTAATCCGCATTCACCATATTATTTGCTTCCTGTGAATGCAAGTATAAAACATGGTTATATTATCCTGGGCTATTTGGTGGCAATTTTTCCGTTTATGCAGTTTTTGGCAACGCCGATTTTAGGCCAGCTTTCCGATAAATACGGCCGCAAGAAGATATTGGCTATTTCTCTCTTTGGGACTTGTCTCTCGTATCTTGTTTTTGCGCTTGGAATAATTTTGCGCAATATTCCGCTTTTGTTCTTAGCCCGCGGCTTTGACGGTATAACAGGCGGTAATCTTTCAGTTGCCCAGGCTGCGATTGCAGACGTAACAAAGCCGGAGAACCGTGCAAAAAGTTTTGGTATGATTGGTGCTGTCTTTGGCCTGGGTTTTATAATTGGCCCTTTCATTGGCGGAAAGCTTTCAGACCCTAATATTGTTTCTTGGTTTAGCGCAACTACGCCTTTTTATTTTGCGGCGGCGCTTTCGTTTTTGAACGTAATTTTTGTACTGACACTTTTCCCGGAAACGCTCGCAAATCTTCAACACCATATTGAAATTGATTTTAGCCGCTCTATTCACAACATTATCCGCGCGTTTTCGATTCCGGGGTTGAAGGCAATATTTGCAACAGTTTTCTTATTTCAGGCCGGATTTGGTTTTTTCGTTGGCTTTTTCAGCGTATTTTTAATTACCAGGTTTAATTTTAATCAAGGGAATATTGGAGACTTTTTTGCCTATGTTGGAATTTGGATTGCTTTTTCACAGGCTGTGGTGACCAGGCGTGTAACGCACTATTTTTCTGAAGTACAAATATTGCGGTTTTCACTAATTGCCACTGGTGTTTTGATTGCGGTGTATTTATTGCCGACTGTTTCGTGGCAATTATTGTTGATTACACCTTTTTTTGCGATGGCAAACGGACTTTCTCAGGCGAATACGGTTGCGTTGGTATCGCGCTCTGTCGGGCCGGAGATTCAAGGTGAAGTTTTGGGGCTTAATGCTTCGGTAATGGCACTGGCCCAGTCGATACCGCCGGTTTTATCGGGCCACATTGCGGCACAATTGAGTCCAGAGGCACCGATTGTAGTTTCGTCTTTTGTAATATTGATTGGAGGCTTAGTTTTTGTATCCTTTTATCGTGCAAAGCAAATAAAGCCACAGGAATAAAGTAAATTTCCCAGTAAATTGAGAAAAGTTGACAGCAAAAAGCACTTTTTTGGTTAAATGAGAGGGATTTTAACGAAGAAAGACCAAAAAAAAAGAGCAAACATGCCCTTTTGTTGGCAATCAGTCAATTTGTGACTCATTGCAAAAAATTACTATAAAATAATTATACTATAAATTGGTTGTGGTTGGGAAGAGGGGAAAATTAGGTGATAGGTGATTTGACCTTCATCAGGGTCGCAACCCAAAACAAGGTCCTACCCTGGATATTGCAATAGTTGATATAAATTTGACAAATTATCGTCTACTGCGTTTAATTGAGTTGTGGCACGCAAGAAAACAGATCTGCAAAATTATAGCCTGATGGTTCTTCTGGCAATTACAGCGCTTCTGGCTTCTCTTGTCTATATTTATTTCCAACAAGGTTAGTTTTACCTCTGAACCTGCTTGAGGTGGCGTTAGCTCATCGATTTGTTCTGTTTGTACCGGTTTCGTTGAGAGGAAAATTGATTGTGGTTGGCAAGTAGTAAAGTTTGAGGCTATTTTGGGGTTCAAGATATAATCTGTTAAGACTACATCTTGAACTAGCTTCAGTGAGTTATTTGAGCAGATTTTCTAGGCGGGTGATGAGCGATTGAAGCCGCTCAATCAATTTTTCAAGTCTGTTTCTAGTGTTGTCTGAAATAACTACCGCTGGGCTTGGCGAAGGTGATGGTGAAACGCCTGGTGATGGTGATACATTTGGTGATGCAGAGGGCGATGGTGAGACATTTGGACTGGGTGAAGTGCTAGGACTAGGTGAAACACTTGGGCTTGGCGAGACGCTAGGTGTTGGGGAAACGGTCGGTGTCGCAGACGGATTTACATTGTCGTCGTCACTGTCCTCATTGTCTCCGTCATTATCATTATTATCGTTGTCATTGTCGTTGTGCTTGCCAATATCGGATTTAGCTACTTTGGAAACTTCCTTACCACCCTCATGTTCGTGTGCTTCTTGTGAAACAGAAGATCCGTGATTTTCCTGTTGGTTTTCATTTTTACCTTGATTCGCAAACGCTGGGGTTGCTATCAATACAAAGATTAGGGCGAAAAGCGGCAATAGTTTTTTTGCCATTCTGAGAGTTTAAACGATCGAATCTTCAAAATGTTACATTTTGCCTCGGATTACGTTTAATCTACTGATAGTAGTTTTTTGGTTTTGCGACTTGGGATCTAAGCGGTTAGAATATGTGCTTATGGATGACTTGCCTGATTTAACTGCCAAAGCACAAAAAGGGGACAAGGACGCTTATGGGGCTATCTACAATTTGTATTATAAACAGGTTTATAGATATTGTTATTTTAATTTGAGGGATAGTGCTTTGGCGCAGGATGTAGTTCAGGAGACTTTTTTAAAAGCATGGAAGTCGATTGGCAGTTTTTCTCTGGAAAATGGCGGAACGGTACAGGCATTTTTATATAGAATTGCAAGAAATTTAATAATTGATCATTCGAGAAAAAAAAGAACCACGAGGTTAGACGAACATGAAAACATAGAGGCAGAAAGTCAGATTGAAGAAAACATTGACAGAGATAGTGAAAAAGAAAAATTAAAAGAAGCCATAGGTCAATTGGGAGAAAAAGATCGTCAGATAGTTATCTTGCGATATTTTGAAGAAATGTCGTTTGCGGAAATGTCTAAAGTAATTAAGATTCGTGAAGGAGCTTTGAGAGTCAGAATTCATAGAATCCTGGAAAAGTTAAAAAGCATAATTGAAAATGATAGAAGATAAAATAAAGTTACTTAAAGACGAATATCAGTCTATTGAAGCACCCGGTTATCTGGTGAGTCATGGGTGGCTGGATTTATCTCTAAAACTTGGTGATCATCATGGTTTTTCGTGGCGGTTAATTTTTGTGCGGGGATTGATGTTTGCATCTGTTGTTTTAGTTTTAAGTGGAGCAGTTGTCGGGGTTTCTCAGGCTGCAAAACCCGGCGACTTATTGTTTTCGGTTCGCGCAATGAGTGAAAAAGTTGCGGCAAAGGTTGTTGGAAATCCGGACATTATTGTTGTCAGGCGCGCAGACGATTTAATTGACCAGTCGAAAAAGGATCCACAAGCTTTGGACAGGGCTTCGGAAGAATATACAAAGGCATTGGAGCAAAGTAAACAGGATGCCCAAAAAAGCGGAAACACACAAAATTTTAAACAAACATTAGATAAACAGGAGCAAAAGTTTACAGAAGCACAAAAGGGAGACCATAGTTCTTCTGGGTTGAAAAAGGCAGTCGAAGAAACACAAAAAGTAAATGGTGAGGTAAAAGGGGAAAAGGATTCAGGTGGGCGAAGCAGTGAAGAACATAATAATGGTTCCGGGCACAGTAACGATAGTGAGAATCATGGTTCAGGAAATTCTCATGGTGGGGATCACGGAGGGAATTAATTGGTATTAACTATTTGAAAGATAAGATTGATCCTTAAGAACAAGGATCAATCTTGAAAAACCGCGATTTGACATATGGAATTGGATTGCCTAAATTGGAGTAGTTGATAAGATATTGCAAAGTTATCATTATCTTCTTGCTTTGTCTGCCCCTTCTGAAACAAGACATACTGCCTGGTGCGTTAGCTATTCAATCTAGTGATGTTTTGGGCTCGAGCACAGTTGCCTCCAAATCTTCGCCGTTGCCAAGTGCCACGCCTGTTAGGATTTTAATCAAGCCTTCCCCGATTGCCAACCCAAGTCCAAAGCCAAGCCCGACGACGAGGATGGACCTCGTTCAGTTAACATTGGATCTGAATTCGGCAGTGAATGTTTGGCGCAAGGCACGCGGGCAAGGACCGCTTGCAGCCGATGATCAGGTTTGCAAGGCTGTCGGAGAGAGGGCTAAGGAGATAGCTACTGATTTTTCGCACGATAAGTTTATGGATGCAGTACGGCGTAATAATATTGATTACAAGGCGGTTTCGGAAAATATTGCCATGAATAGCAGGATTACTGCGGCAAGAGTTGTAGACCAGTGGGACAAAAGTCCGCACCATCATGAGGCAATGATTGGCGATTTTAATTTTGGCTGTGGCTCAATTACTGGAAACTACGCTGCGTTTATGTTTTTGAAGAGGTAAATATTTTTTTAAGCAGATATTTGACATACGTACTTATGATATGAAACTATTGAGTTATGGCTGGTGATAAAGGAGCAGAAGCCACAGGAGATATAAAACCGTTTTTGAGAGAACCGGACAAGGCTGTATTGAAAGATTTGGAAAAACGACAAGACCTTCGTACTCAATATTCGAAGAGAGGTTCAAGCAGTGCTTTTAAGGACGCTCTAGAGAGGGCAAGGGAATCAGTAGGTAGGCGATTAAGGAGAAATAACCAATCAGTTCCAGGAGAATTTCAACAAGAGAAGGTGAATATTGTCGCCCCTGAAACAGCTACAAAATCTGAGGAATAGCTAACTCAACAAATCCTTCTAATAAATATCAAACTTCTCCAAAAGTTTTTTGTTGCCTTCGATTTGGTAGTGCAGGAGATCTGAATAGATTCCTTTTTTGGCGGAAAGCTCTTGCGGGTTACCGGAATCGACAATTTTTCCTTCGTCTATAACTATTATTTTATTAACATTTTGAATTGTTGAAAATCTGTGGGCTATTATAATGACGAGTTTGTTGCGCATTAAGTTTTCCAAAGCGATTTGGACTTCATGTTCGGACTTAGAATCCAGCGAAGAAGTTGCTTCATCTAAAATTAAAATCGGTGAGTTTTTTAAAATGGCGCGGGCAATTTGAATCCTTTGTTTTTGA
>OBEQ010259120.1_pt1 | contig 10367 bp, 3 predicted proteins | sample 1670901 | NCBI WGS metagenome assembly OBEQ01 (sample SAMEA104232315, study PRJEB22302) | groundwater metagenome | biome: forest; feature: aquifer; material: groundwater | place: USA | collected 2011-08-07 | depth 5.4 m | reverse complement strand
TTATGGATACTCTGTGGTAATAAAAAATGGTACGACGGCTAATATTGATAATCAGAAGGTTAATATTCCAGCCGGTACTTATGATAATGAGACAGAATTCCAGCTTAATATATACACAAAAGTCTGGAAAGTAGTTTTGTTATGAGACATAAACGAATCAAAAACTTAATAGTAGGAGGGGCGCTTATTGGCGCCCTTTTCATTACAAAAGCTTCGGCTTACAATCAGGAATTTACCCATCCGGCATTGACCGACGAAATCTTTAATTTTTATAATCTTAATTTTACCCAACAACTTAATAACCAAGATAAAACATGGCTAATTCAGGGTTCTATTGATGAAGACCAAGGCATGAGGCCAATGAATCATTTTTATGATCCGATTCACAATATAGGTATAGCCGGATTTACAACATCAAAACAATGGGCGATGAGTTCTGCTGGTCAATCAAATTTTGCCATGTCCAACAATAGCATTGCTGAATCGGCAGGATTAATTAAAAGTGCTGATGATTTTTCATATCAAAGAGCGATGAATGATTACGCTCAAGGAGATAGACAAAGGGCAATGATTGCGTTTGGCCACCTACTGCACCTATTGGAAGATGCCGGAGTACCTGATCACACAAGAAATGATCCTCACCCACCGATGGGAACCTTGGGAAGTCCATACGAGCACGAGATGGCGAAGTGGAATCCCGAAAATTTTAATATTGCTTCAAAACTTAAAACAGAAAGACTGAAGCCAGTAATCCTATCTACCTTGGGCGAATATTTTGATAAATTAGCGAAGTATTCTAACGGAAATTTTTTTAGCAAGGATACAATTAGCAACGATGATTTTGACAAACCAAGCGTAAAAAATATTCAAGGCCTATCTATAAACGGGAGAAACAAACTATTTATAGTAGGAAAAGATAAAAATGGGGATAATTTTCCTTTGGCATCAATTCAATCACAAGTTGATGGAACAACAGCGAATGTTTTAATAAGTAAAGAAATAGGCTCCTACATCCTCGACGGTTACTGGGACCGGTTATCCAAAGAAGTGGTCTTGAATGGTGCTGGGGCATTAAACTTGTTTTTAGTTGAAGCGGAGAAGGCAAAAACAGAATATGCCAATAGCCAGCAAAATAAGCCAAACTGGTTTTCAAGAATACTTGGCCTAATAGGAATTAGCGCCGGCAGTGATACTGTGGATAACTCAAATGTTAGTGACAGCATGGTGACAAAAATTCCGAAGGTGACAAATACATCCGTGTCACCAAAACCATTAGTGACAAAAACACCTGTCACCAGTGTCACTACACCGACACCATCTGTGTCACCATCACAAACACCAAAACCATCTCCAGCTCTGTTGCCTCTTTCTTCTCCAAAGTTATCCACAGTGAAGAGTTCTGGCCGAGTAGTCATAAATGAGATTGCTTGGGCTGGAACTTCAGCTTCGGCTACAGACGAATGGATTGAGCTATATAACACCGAGAGTGGTCCCATAGACATATCCAGTTGGCAGTTGGTTTCAGGCGACGATTCGCCCGATATTACTTTTTCAGAAGGGACAGTTATTCAAGCTAATTCCTATTTTCTTATTGAGAGAACGGATGACAGTACTGTAAACGATATAACCGCTGATTTGGCTGTGAGTTTTGGCCAAGGAGGCCTTAATAATACAGGTGAAATGATTAGGTTGTTTGATAGTTCAGGAACTGTTGTAGATGTGGTTGGTGGTGCAGGAGAGGCATGGTACTTTGGGGATTCAAACTCAAAAAATTCAATGGAGAGAATAGACCCAGTTAAAATTGGAAATAGTGCTTCAAATTGGAAAAGTTTTTCCGGTACGCCAGTAAGTAAAGATGCTACGGGAAACATGGTAAATGGAACTCCTAAGAACCCAAACAGTAAAGTTGTTACCACGGTGACAACTAGTGGAGGTGGAAGTGGAGGCGGGTCATCTTCAACACCAACATCCACTCCGTCACCATCAATAACACCATCACCGTCTGCAACTGTGTCACCAACGCCACTGGTGACACCTACACCATCACCAACCTCGTCACCAAGTCCTACCCCGACCCCGTCACCGGAACCGATTGAAAAAATAAACATCAATACTGCTAGCAAGGAACAGTTGATAACTCTTTCAGGTATCGGTGAGGTAAAAGCCAACGCTATTATAGAATACAGAACAACTAATGGTCCCTTCCAAAAGATAGAAGATATAATGAAAGTTAGTGGTATTAAACAGGCTACATTTGATCAAATAAAAGATCACATCACCGTAGGGAATATTGCCTTAAAGCCACAAGCTGTAGCTGATCTAATTGCTGGCCATCACTCCCCCACAATTACTGCTACTTGGTCGGCCCCTGATTCTGGGGGTCTTAATGTAGCCAGTTTAAGCTATGATTTACGCTATTCAACTATAAATTTTCCAAATGTTGATTCATGGGATACAGCTATGAAAGTGGCAAGTTCTAGTTTGCCAAGTGTTGGTGTAAAAGGGACGCCTCAAAGCGCCTCTTTTAATGTCGCTTACGAATATGGTCAGACGCTTTATTTTGCTTTAAAAACAGGCCAATCAGATATTTCTAATATATCTGAAGTTAGTTTTGTCATCGCTACAGATCCTAATTCTTGGGTTATGGTTGGTAAAGACCAAAATCACACTTCTTTTGCATCCAATATTACCGGTCCTGGCTCAACTGCGACTATTAGCTGGGAATTTGATACTGGGAGAGGTAATCACGTTGGTCAACCCGTGATTTCCGATAAAGACGATATTTACTTTGGTTCCTCTGATGGCAAGTTTTACTCACTAGACAAAAATGGCTCTAAAAACTGGCAATATTCTGGTTCTTCAGGAAAATCGGATGGTCCCGTGGTTCTTTCTGATGGAGTTATATATTTCGGTCATAATATGTCCGGTTCGTCTGACATTACTGCGTTAAACTCTGATGGCTCTCAAAAATGGATTTATTACACTTTTGGAACAAGTCCCTTAACCTTATCGAGAGATGGGAGTGTCTATTTCTCTTCTTGGGATAATAATCTTAATGTCTTAAAATCGGATGGTTCGTTAAAGTGGCAGACCAGCGGTCCATTTGGTAGTTTTTCCCCTATTCTCCTTGGGAACGGAAATGTAATAAACCCGGCAAGGGTAAGTGGTACTCCGCATTTTTACTCTTATTCTTCAAGTGGAAGCCAAGTGTGGGACGTTGCTTTTGCTTCAGGATACGGCTTTTTGCCATCTAATCCGTCTTTTGACTTGGATACGGGTAAAATTAATTCAGCAGTCGGACCGTATCTGGTTCAGATAAGTGAGGCGGGTGAGTTAACAAAAACCCCCATTGATTTTAATGGTATTTCAACCACTATGGTTTCTGTTTCGCCTAACAACCTTATTGTGGGTTTTGATTTTACTAATTTTAATCCAGCTTCTGGTTCGCAGGTAATAGCCCTGGATAAGTCAACAAGGGGGGTTAAGTGGCGATTTAAGGTTGATTCCCATATTAATAATCAAATAGCCATAGATAAAGACGAGAATGTGTACTTTTCAACCCAGAATGGTAAGCTTTATAGGTTGAATAGTAATGGTGAATTGGTGTGGGTTATTGATATGGACACAAGCTCGGACGTTAGTCCAGTTTTATCCAAACAGGGGGTCATTTGGGGGTATGGTAGTAGGTTGGTTGGCATCAAATAGATAAACCTTGATTTTACGCCAAAATATGGCCTGATTTATCCACAATTTGACCTATTGCAGGCTATGAGATAACCTTTATAATTGATAATGAAGTCGTGGATTACCACCATTGACTTTTAAATGCATTTTGGGTAATATTGGTAAACGAATATAGGCCAATAGACCGCATTAAATATGAAGAATTCAGGAATCAAAAAAGATTCGCAATCGATCTAATTTTCAGGTCGTTTTTTGAGTTAATATTTCGCGGAGTGGGCTTCCCGCGTTGCCGTGATAACGGCGACAAAAAGCGGGAACTCTGTAGGACTTTCTACCTTTGTTACTTCCATGAGGTTATAAAGGCAGGCAGTCCAGGTAAGGACATTGACAACGAGGAAAGCAAGAAAAAATTGATGCTTAGATTGGAAATGAAATTAAGTTTTAAGTTGTAAACCACTTTTAAAGTTTGCTAGGTCGAAATAGGTAAGCTTTAGAATTATTGTGGTCAGTCAGTCGCAAGTTAAATTAGTGTTATTAAAACCTGTTCTGTTGTCTTGTTGATTATCCCCGCCAAAAAAGCGAGTGATAGTACAGCACCAGTTCAGTAATTAAAAAATCAAAATGTCGAATTTATTAAAAGGCAATCGTGTTGGTTTGATAAAAACCGCCGCGGTCCTTACAGCTGTATCGACAGTGTTATCGCTTTCAGCGATATTGTCGCTTTCAGCTTTCGCAGTCGTCCCTGCAGACTACGGTCTAACAGAGGGATGGACGATAAGTGCAGCCGGTTCATCTGATCCGGATGTCTATATCGTAAATGAGACTGGATATAAGAGATTGTTCTTGAATCCTGTTATCTTCAGTATGTATGGACATCTTGGTGGATTTGCAAACGTCCACAATGTGACCCCTGCTACTAGAGATGCCTTTCCAACTTCTGGTTTATTCAGAAATTGTGAAACTGGAGATCAGAAAGTCTACGGAGTAGAAGTTACAGCCGAAGATACTGGTATGTTGCACTGGGTTAATACCACAGGCGCACAAGCTGTTGCTGATGATGCAAATTTCTTCAAAAAAGTTTTCTGTATCAACAACAATGAGTTCAACTGGTATGCAAAAGGTGCTAACTACACTTCAGTAAATCAGGTTCCGAACTATGTTCGAGTTCCTGGCGCAACACCAACTCCAGTGGCTGGTAATATAAATGTCAGCTTAGCCTCGGACAACCCTGGCGCAGCAAGCTTGACCCAGAAAGCCAATGGCGTCACATTCTTGAAACTTAATCTTTCAGGAACTGGCACATTGCACCAGTTGAAGGTATACAGAAAAGGACCTGGTGCAACTGGAGACTTTTCTAACGTCTATCTTTATGATGGTGCACGAAGATTAACTTCTGGAAGAACACCTTCCTCATCCGATGGAAGCATAACTTTTGGAGCTCTTAATTTGGCAGTAAGTGGCACTAGAGTTATATCTGTTGTTGCTGATTTGGCCACAGCCGGTGCAACTGCTGGTAATGTAAATTACTTTGCAGTTCTTGGATCTTCCGATGTTGTCTTAACAAGCGGATCTGTCGGCGGTTCATTCCCTATCAACGGTTCAAATATGACCGTAACGGGACAAACCGGCGGTACGCTTGGTGTTGATAAGGTTGGTTCCTTAGGCAATCCTAATGTTGGCCAATCAAATGTTGAATTAACCGAATTCAGATTGACAGCTAACACAGAAGGCGCAAAGGTCAGCAGATTACAGTTAATAAACGGAGGTACTATTCAAGCATCAGGCATTACTGGACTTAGATTAGAAGTTAATGGAGTCAAGGTTGCCGATGGTACTATGACCTCGGATAACTATGCCGTTTTTGACTTTAGTTCCAATCCTTACGTTATCAACAAAGGTGATAACAGGATTTTCAAGGTTTATGGTAACTTAGCCGGTAAAAAATCGGAGACAGTTATTTTGTACTTTGAGCAGACATCTGATGTATTGGCCCTCGGAGACCAATTCGGATTCGGTATGTCAATTGACTTTGGAAATGACGGAACAGGTGCAACTGCAAGTGGTATGGATACTTCAGCTACGTCTGACTCCCATACTTTGACTTTGCAAGGTGGCGTCTTGACCTTGTCATTCATCGGTCCATCAGCATCCAATATTTCTACCGCAACTTCAAAGACCCATTTCTTGGACTTTGATATCAATTCTGCGGCAAATATTGAGATGAAAAAGCACACCATAGTACTCTGCCGAGATACTGGCGGAAATGGTACATATGATGCAGCTTCCGATACTTCAAATGGATGGGTAGATATGTTTAACGTATCTATTATTGATAGGGATTCCGGTACATCTATTGTCGGTCCTCAAGATGGTTCTGCGTTCAAAACCTCCAATACTTCTTGCCCTGGCGGAATTGCTGGCGCTGCGAAGACTTTCACTGATACGTTTAATATAAGCGCCGGTGAGACCAAACACTTAGCTGTTGTTGGAGACATCAAGGGTATTAGTACTGATGATGATACTGCTACTGGTAATGACACCGACTTGGCTTCCGATACTGTAGTTAAGGTCATTATTGACGGTTATGGCGATGCGGTGACTTCAAGTGGTGATTTGACAGTAATGAAATACACCAACACCAACACAGCTGTAACTAGTGTTGATATCGTTCCTTCTGGAGATATTGCTGGTAACGGCCAGACTTTGCAGGGTTCATCCTTGACATTAGCATTAGCTGCCACTCCTTCAACTGGAAGCCATAGCTTTGTCAAAGGAACTTCCAATGTAACTGCTAATGGATTCAGTCTTACATCTGCATTGGGTAGCTCATTGAAGATTACAAATGTTACCTTGACCGGTTATGCTGGTGACACATCAGCCGCTTTAGGCAGAGGTGTTGCTGCTGACCCAGATGGTAGCGTAACTGTAGGAGGATTAGCTTCTGCTGTGAGATTGGTTGATGGAGAGACGGGGGCAGTAATTTCTTCCGGTCCGACAACTAATAACTTGTCAAATTCAACTGGTACAGCTCAATTCTCAAACTTGAATTGGGTAATTCCGGCCGGTTCTACGAAGACATTATTGGTAAAGACAGATTTGTCTACCAATGCTACATCTGGTTCATCTGATGTGTTCAGCTTTGATATTGCCGCAACAGGCGATATAACTGCGATTGATGACAATTCAAACACGGTTAATCTTGGTTCTGGTAATGTAGCCGTAAATGCTTCTACGCATGATACGACTTATGTAACAGTTAATAGTGCAGGTTCGTTGGCATCCGCCGCCGCGGCTGATGCGCCGACTTCTGCAGCTGTCTACTGGGGTCAGAATGCCGCTGCATTCTCGAAGTTTAAACTTACTTCAACAAACGAAGGTTTCTATGTTGAAAGATTAAACTTGTATGCTCCGCCAACGAGTTCCGAGAATTCTAACCTTGTGAACAACATTGATTCGGTAACTATCGCATACACCAATAAAGCAGGAAGCACAGTCACTCAAACTGGTTCGTTCAACAGTAACGCTTCAGTATCGTTTGGCTGGCTTAGTGGTGATGCAAACAGACCTTATGTACCGAAAGATGGTGTGATGTATGTCACTGCCACTGCTAACATGAAGACCGCGGCTACTCTATATAGAGCATCCGATGTTACCTTCTCAATTGACTTTTCTGCGGGCCATGATGACGAATTTAGGGCAGTTGGTGAGGGTTCAGGTGCGGTCAAACAAGGAACAGATGTTACCACGACCACGGGAAACAACATGCGTGTCTATAGATCATTCCCACAGTTTACGATGTTAACTGCCCCTGCTACCACAATTGCAGTCGGTCAGGACATCTTCAAATTCAAGATTGACGCTATGGGATTAGCTTCTGATGGTGCAACCGTATTCTTTGACGGCGGCACTGTAACTGGTGGCCTACCTGGTGGTTCAGGTGCGTCAGGTTCATTGGTATTCGCGGTTATCGCTTCTGGTGAGACATCCAATACTATGAGTCTTGACCTTAGAAGGGTTGTTGACTCAAGTGGTGGTTCTGTAGATCAGCTTGTTGCAACACGTTCACTGACGAGCAATCTTGGTTATGGTAATGCCGCAGCCGGCAATACTGGATTTGCATCTTCTGCTTCATTCAGATTCCAAGATGTTTCAACCAGTCAGGCCATTGAGATTCCTGCCGGTTCATCTAACACATTCATAGTAAGAATAAGTGCGATGACAGGATTTACCAAGGCATTGAATTCTACAAGTGGCCGAGGTGCTGACTATATTCAACTCGTTCTAAGGAACGCTGCCGACAGTTCTGCTAACGGTGCAGGAACTAGTCAGGGCGTTGTAACCTGGACCGATAAAGGTGGAGTCGATAGGAATAATTCCAACATTTCTGTGGTGAACATCCTAAAGAGCTTGCCGATGAATGGAGTTCAGATTCTTAGACAATAGTTTCTAACGTGAATCATTGTGTTTGTTTGCGATGAAATAAGCATAGTGTGAAACGAACCCAAAACCCGCCGAAAGGCGGGTTTTGGGTTGTAAAAATATGTTTAATAATGTATTATTTAACCTATGAATATTATAAAAAATAAGTTATTTGTCGCGGGGGCTGTAGGAGTCGTTGTAATTTTAGTTGTCTTTTTATCCGGCGTTGGAATAAAAAACAAAAATCTAAATAATTCTGTTGTTGAAAGTCCGTTTGTGAGTTCTTCTGTAAATCCGTCGGTCACTCCTTCTGGTAAAGATCTTCAATCCCTAACTCCGAAAGAATTGGAAAAATTATTGGGAGGAAAGGTGGTTGATTCATCTATATATGCAAAATTAACTAAGCCAGCTACTTGTAATGTATCTGGTGCGATTAAATTCTTTAGTCAGACTTCTGCTGAAATTTTGAAAGCCAAGATAGTGTATACAGGAATAGACAGTGAGGCAAGGCAAATTAAATGGAACGTCGCACCAAAAGATGATTTGAGGGTCGGTCCAAATTTAGCTGCCTCTCTTGAATTGCCTGATGGTGAAAGTGCTGTCGGAGTTACTTTACCGGAATTTCCAATATCCAAAAACTACACGCTTACTTCCTCAATAACATACGGTCGGTTAGTGAATGGAGAAGTTAAGATATATGAGGCCACATGTGCTGGTCAAATCGGAGTAGCTCTATCCTATTAAACCCGATTCAAGATTATCAATAACGACACATGAATAAGAAGCTTATTGTTGCTGTAATTATTTTTGTTATCGGCTTCTCTTTATACGCTCCCAACTTGAGAAATGGGCTCTTTTGGGATGACGATGATTGGATAGTGAATAATGCTTCTATTCACAATGTATCATGGCAAAACCTCAAATTTATTTTTACCCATGATGCTTTGGCTGGCATAGGTCTTCGCTCCAACTACTATAGGCCATTTTTGTTCTTGACCTTTATGGGCAATTATATAGTAGGCGGGACAAGTTCTTTTTCTTATCATCTCGTAAACAATCTTTTACATATCACTAACGGATTTCTGATATTTATCCTTTTGTATTCAGTGTTTAAAAAACTACGTCCAGCATTTATGGCGGCGCTTTTGTTTTTGATTCATCCTCTCCAGACTGAAGCAGTTACTTATATCGCTGGTCGGGGCGACCCAATGTCGGTGTTTTTTATGCTGACAGCTTTGTTACTTTTTATGAAAAGTCGGATTAAGGGTGGACTCAATGTTTATTACTTTGGATCTATCATTTCGGCAATTTTAGCAATTTTAAGCCGGGAAACAGCATTTTTATTTCCTCTTTACCTGATAGTTTTCCTGATGTCCTTTGTCCATAAAAAGGGGGCCGTATCTTCTTTTAGAAAATCTTTTGCTGACGCCAAACCTTATTTGGGGATTTCCGTTTTTTATGGAATTTTGCGTCTTACTGTTCTTAACTTTGAAAATACGCTTAACTTTTATCACCAACAAAATGCCTATACTGAGCACTTAAGTTATCGAATTTATACATTCTTTCATGTAATAACTGAGTATTTCAAATTAATTTTTATCCCAGTTAAACTTCATATGGAGCGGGAAGTTTTTGTGAGTACCTACTTATTTCAGTGGCCGGTTTGGTTCGGAGCGTTGATTATTGTCGGCATTATTTTTATCGGATTTATTCTTTACCGCTCTGAAAAAAGGGAAAATGGCAAATCGATGGCAAATCACTGGCAAATGGTAAGTCATTTTAGGCTGTGGTTTTTTGCTTGGGGATTTTTCTTTATCAATCTTGCCCCAACATCAGGAATTTTTCCGATTAATGCCCTGATTTATGAACATTGGCTTTATATGTCTTTATTTGGGTTTTTTGCTTTGTTGGCTTTTTATATTGATATTTTTCTTGATTTACTAAGATCTATGGCCAAGCCATTGTTTTACCTTGGGATCATTATGTTACTTGTATATGCTGGTTTCTTGGGTTTTCAAACAATAGAGAGAAATATTATTTGGGGCAAGACTGATAAATTCTATGAGAATGTTTTGTATTATGAACCAAAAAACGTCAGAGTTTTAAACAATCTTTCTAATTATTATATTGACCATGGAAAATCAGAAGAAGCAGAGAGCCTCTTGTGGCGGGCGATAGAGGCAGATGACATTCAACCTGCCCCATATTATAATCTGGGCAATCTACTCAGGGATAGAAAGGATTATGCAGGGGCAATCGAACTT
>OBEQ012838211.1_pt1 | contig 10370 bp, 6 predicted proteins | sample 1670901 | NCBI WGS metagenome assembly OBEQ01 (sample SAMEA104232315, study PRJEB22302) | groundwater metagenome | biome: forest; feature: aquifer; material: groundwater | place: USA | collected 2011-08-07 | depth 5.4 m | reverse complement strand
TAGCATCGCCCTAAAAAGTAGGCAAAAAGGTCTAGCACTTAACAAATTAAATTACCCATCACGATTAAAAAAGTGAAATTTCAAAAACTCATCCCGAAGAAAAATCGGGATTCAAACAGTTCGAAATTCTTTCACTTTTTTTAATCTATGGGTCCAAATTGAATTTATTAGGTGCAAAATCATGCTTCGGAATTCAGATTTTATCTACTCGTAAAAAAAATAAAAATGCCTTTGCCTTGATTCGATTACCTTGTTATTTACTACCATTCAAGCAATGTAAAAAGAAGTAAAATCAAGGAATTTTCCAACTTTTGAAAATTGACTCCATATTAATTTCATTAATTCAACTTATATTTAAAATTAAAAAATGATGGTATTGTACATTAATTTAAATAAAAACACTCCATTTAGATTAAATGTGACCATAATTCAGGTCAAAAAACTAAAATATTACAGTTTTCATAAAAATTTGACAATTTTAAATCCTTAAAGAAATTTAAAAATGATAAAGTTTTGACGTAAATTTGATGAAAATTAAATTTGTTATGCCAAAAATTTCTCAAAAAGCAATTGACATGCCTGCTTCACCGATTCGTAAATTGGTTCCTTATGCAGAAACAGCAAAAAAACAAGGTAAAATTGTTTACCATTTAAATATTGGTCAACCTGATATCGAAACTCCTGAAGTAGCTTTAGATGCTATAAAAAACATGGACAGAAAAGTGATCGAATATAGTCACTCGGCTGGTTTTGAATCGTACAGAACAAATTTATCGGCATATTATAAAAGAACAGGTATCAATGTGAATCCTGAAGATATATTAATTACAACTGGTGGATCTGAAGCATTAATTTTTGGATTCATGACAACTTGTAATATAGGAGATGAAGTAATCATTCCCGAACCATTTTACGCAAATTACAATGGTTTTGCGGTTACAGCTGGCATCAATGTAGTTCCTGTTACTTCTACAATTGAAACAGGATTTGCCTTGCCACCAGTTGAAGAAATTGAAAAAAAAATCACTTCAAAAACAAGAGCAATTGTAATTTGTAACCCTGGCAATCCAACAGGATATTTATATACAAAAAATGAATTAGAACAATTACGTGACTTAGTTAAAAAACACGATTTATTTTTATTTGCTGATGAAGTTTATAGAGAATTTTGTTACGATGGAGCAATTCCTTTTTCAGTAATGAATCTCGATGGTATAGATGAAAATGTCATAATGATTGATTCCGTTTCTAAACGTTATTCCATGTGCGGGGCAAGAATAGGAGCTTTAATCACAAAAAATAAAGAAGTGATGGCAGCTGCTTTAAAATTCGGGCAAGCTCGTTTATCTCCTCCTACAATTGATCAAATTGCATCCGAAGCAGCCTTAAATACTCCTCAATCTTATTTCGACAATGTTGTTGCGGAATATGTAGAAAGAAGAAATATTATGGTAGACGGTCTAAACTCAATACCTGGTGTATTTTGTCCAAATCCAAGCGGAGCATTTTATTGTGTTGCAAAATTCCCAGTTGATGACGCTGAAAAATTTTGTCAATGGCTATTAGAAGATTTCGAATTTGAAGGACAAACTGTAATGATGGCTCCAGCAAATGGATTCTATTCAACCAAAGGAGCTGGACAACAAGAAGCAAGAATTGCCTATGTTTTGAACCAAGATTCTTTGAAAAAAGCAGTCATTTGTTTAAGAGAAGCGTTAAAAGTTTATCCTGGAAGAGTGGTTACACAAGAATCATTAGCAGAAAGTAATTAATTCAATATTTTTATAATAAAGCCTCCAATTTAGTATTAAAGTTGGAGGCTTTTTTGTTATCCAAAATTCCCTTATTCTAAAACATTTACAACTAAAGAGGCTGTAAGAAAATAAAGTACACAAATTTGAAGCAATTATTTTATTCTTTTTATAGGCAAAATTTTCAAGATCAGTCAAAATGGGTAGTTTATTTACTAACAGATCCTAAAGAACGTCTCAAAAATTCATTGCCTTCCATTGAGGTTAAAAACAACACTTCAAATCACACGTACCCTATAAAATCTATAGTTTTAATAGGTTATTTAATTCACAAAAAACCTCTATTTTATTAGCATTTAAAGCTAAATAATTACACTTTTTAATAAAAAAAACGTAAATTTGCTTTCATAAAATTCAGATGGAAATAATTGGATATACAGCAGCCATTTTTATAGGCGTACTTCTTGGCTTAATTGGTGGCGGTGGATCAATTTTAACCGTCCCAGTACTTGTTTACTTATTTAAAATTGATCCAATTATTGCTACTGCCTATTCTTTATTCATAATTGGAACGACAAGTGTTGTTGGGGTAATACCTAAATACAAGCAAGGATTAGTTCACATGAAAACAGCTGTTATTTTTGGTATCCCTTCAATTATAACAGTATTTGTAACTCGTAAATATTTAATTCCATTAATTCCTGAAAACATATTAGAAATAGGAGACTTCACAATAACAAAAGCTATTTTAACAATGATCGTTTTTGCAATATTAATGATTGCAGCATCCATTTCTATGATTAAAAAATCAAAAAATAATATTTCTGAATTAAATCAAAATCAAATTTTCAATTATCCATTGATTATTATTGAAGGTACAATCGTAGGATTATTAACTGGATTTGTTGGTGCTGGAGGAGGTTTTATAATTATTCCTGCTTTGGTAATTCTTAGTAAATTACCAATGAAAATGGCAATTGGTACTTCATTATTAATTATTGCTTCAAAATCCCTTATAGGGTTCTTAGGTGACATTTCTACTCAATCTTACAACTCTACAATGGAATGGGATTTTTTACTAATCTTTACTTCCCTTTCTATTATTGGAATATTTATCGGAAACTTTTATTCTAAAAAAGTGGATGGTGAAAAATTAAAAAAAGGATTTGGATATTTTGTATTAATCATGGGAGTTTACATAATTTGGAATGAGCTTTTCAATAAATAATTTCAGGCTAAAAATTATAAAAATATAAATTAAATTAATTATGAAAGTTGAACAAATATATACTGGATGCCTTGCTCAAGGCGCTTATTTCATTCAATCTGAAGGTGAAGCAGTCGTTATTGATCCTTTAAGAGAAATCAATCAATACATTTCCAAAGCTTCCATTGATGGAGTAAAAATCAAATATGTACTAGAAACTCATTTTCATGCAGATTTTGTTAGTGGTCACGTCGATTTAGCGAATACTACTGGAGCAACTATTGTTTTTGGTCCAAATGCAGTAACTAACTTTAGCGCACACATTGCTAAAGATGGGGAAGAATTATATGTTGGAAAACTAAAGATCAAAGTTATTCACACTCCTGGTCACACAATGGAATCTACTTCCTATTTACTTTTTGATGAAAACAATAATGAATATGCCTTATTCAGTGGAGATACTCTTTTTATAGGAGATGTTGGGCGACCTGATTTAGCAGCAAAATCAGATTTAACAGTTGAAGATTTAGCGGGTAATTTATTTGACTCTTTGAGAAACAAAATAATGAATTTACCTAACAATGTTATCGTTTATCCTGCTCATGGTGCTGGTTCTGCTTGTGGAAAAAACATGAGTAAAGAAACGTACGATACATTAGGTCATCAAAAAGAGGTGAATTATGCTCTAAGATCTGACATGTCAAAGGAAGATTTTATTCATGAAGTTACAGACGGACTTACTCCTCCTCCATCCTATTTCCCATTAAATGTTCAAATGAATAAAAATGGATATGACAACATTGAAGAAGTAATCAAAAACGGGACAAAATCCTTAACTCCTTCTGAATTTGAAGCGCTTGCAAATGCAACTGGTGCTTTAATCTTAGACACGAGACATCAATTAATTTTTGCAAAAGGATTTATTCCAAATTCAATAAACATTGGTATTGATGGGAATTTTGCTCCGTGGGTAGGTTCGTTAATTACCGACATCAAACAACAAATCCTTTTAGTAACAGAAGAAGGTCGAGAAGAAGAAACTGTTATTCGTTTGGCTCGAGTTGGTTATGATCACGCAATTGGTTTCCTAAAAGGAAGTTTTAACGCTTGGAAAAATGAAAATCGAGAAACAGATCAAATCACTTCAATTCCTGCAACTGATTTTATTGACATCTACAAAAAGGATAACAACGTGAACATTTTAGACGTTAGAAAAGAAGGTGAATATAAATCTGAACATATAGTTGATGCTACAAATTTACCTTTAGACTTTATTAATGATGGAATGCCACAAATAAATAAAAGTAAAACGTATTATGTTCATTGCGCAGGAGGATACCGATCAATGATTTACGCCTCTATACTGAAATCGAGAGGTTATGATAATTTAATAAATGTAGAAAGTGGTTATAAGACTATTATAAGTGATCAAGCAATAAAAAGGACTGCCTATGTTTGTCCTTCAACTTTATAAAAATAAAATGATTGCAATTTCCATTGAATAGGGTTTAAACCCTATCCAATGGAAATTGCAATCATGATAAAACACTTTTACGTTTGTGAAAGTGTGTTTTTTTGAATTTTATTATAGCATTGAACCTTTCAAATTCAAAACTGTACGGAGAGAAAAAAAAAATCGACAGTTATGAAAAATTTAATCTTATTATTTGGAATTATCACTTTAAGTAGTGGACACGTATTTACTCAAATTGAACCTTTAAATGTTAATCCACCATCGCGAATTCAACCAATAAGTACTCGTAAAATTCAAATGGCAATTTTATTTGACGCTTCAGGAAGTATGGATGGATTACTTAGTCAAGCTAAATCTAAAATTTGGACAATTGTGAATGAATTGAGTTCACTTAGATATCAAGGACAAACTCCAACCATCGAAATTGCAATTTATGAATATGGAAATGATGGAATTTCATCTTCTGAAAATTATGTTAGGCAATTAACTCCACTCTCGACAGATTTAGATTTAATTTCTAAAAAATTATTTGGTATTACCACAAATGGTGGTTCTGAATTTTGCGGAGCCGTAATTAGTAAATCTCTTAGCGAACTAAATTGGTCTAACAGTTCAACTGATTTAAAAATGATTTATATCGCAGGAAATGAAATTTTCAATCAAGGTTCCATTGATTATAAAAAAGTGTGTAAAACAGCCTCAGATCGTCAAATATATGTGAATACAATTTATTGTGGACCACACGATCAAGGAATAAGAGAGTTTTGGTTTGACGGTTCATTAATTGGAAATGGAGATTATTTCAATATTGATGCAAACAAACAAGTTATACAAATCGAAACTCCTTATGATGATAAAATTAACACTTATAATAACGCATTGAATAAAACGTATTATGGATATGGCTCTGGAGGAACGGTAAATAAAGCATTACAAGGTTCCGTTGATTCTGAAAATTTAAATTTTTCTAAAACAAACGCCGTAGAAAGATCGATCGTAAAATCAAAAGCAGCCTATAATAATGCTTCATGGGATTTAATTGATGGTGATAAAGATGGAAAAATTAAAATTAGCGAATTAAAAGAAGATGAATTACCACAAGAATTTAAAGGAAAAACGATCGAAGAAAAAACACAATTATTAGATTCTATAAAAACTGAAAGAGATTCTATTCAAACAGAAATTGGGAAATTGGCAATTGAACGTCAATCATACATTGATGCTGAAATTAAAAAAAGAGCAGAAACTGGAGAAGTAGATGATTTCGGAACCTCTGTCAATCAAAGTATCCTTAAAAAAGCGACGTTAATAGGAATGAAAAAAGAAGTCGGAATCTAGTAGCATACAAAAGGTTGTTCAAAATAATATTGAACAACCTTTTTTACGATAAATATTTAAAAAAACTAATTCTCAATAATTAACTGTGTTCCAATTCTTTCTGATTCTGAAATTAACTCAACTGTATAAAACCCATTTGCATATTTAGAAACATCAATAATTTTTTCAGTTGCTGTTAGAGATAATTCCGAAGTATAAACAATTTTACCTGCATTATCGATTAAATTCATTGAAGTATATTTGTTGTTGTAAAATAACTTAACGGAATTCTTAGCTGGATTGGCATATAACAAAAAATCTACTCCATCAAACGTTTTTGTAGCCGAACAATTTTCTACTAAAACGCTTTTATATATAGTAGCATGACAATCTGAAGAACTAGTATAAACATAATTAATAACTGTTAATCCTGAAGGAACTAAAGCTGGATTAAAAGAACCATTTACAACTCCATTCCCAGTATACACCCCTCCAACAGGTAATCCTTGAACTAGTACTAAAGGTGCATCTGTTGAACACATTTTAGGAAAAGCTGCTAATGTTAAAGTCGGAACATAATACAAAGAAAGTACATTTGAATACAAAGGAGCAAAACCTGTTTTACTCACTTCGACACGAAAAAAAGTATTAGAAGTGTACCCTTGAGCATGAAAAATTGGAGAATTATATCCAGTTCCTGTAGTCACATTTGTCCAATCAGAAGAACCGTTAGGTGAAGACTGCCATTGAATATTTCCATTATAATAATCTAATATCAATTCATTTCCAGAACTAAGACAAGGAGAATCTTGGCTTGCAGTTCCTATGACTGGAGTATCAGAAATAAGAATATATGTCTCCCACAAACCTCGTCCATAAGTAGCTGCTTTTAAAACACAACTATCTGTAAATGAAGGGTAATATATTTCCAACTCCCCAATTTTAACATTCGGTAAATTTGTATTAAAAGCCACCCAATCATTTGTTCCTTTTTTAAAATACACACCAACCTCAGTTCCAACAAACAAATGAACCTCATCAAATGAATATTTATTTTGAACAATTGTATTTACTGGTAATGGAGGTAATCCTGTCGAAATATTTACCCAAGTTGCTCCAGAAGAAACTGTTGACTGAAACACTTTGTTTGAATTATAACCGCTCATTGTTACCCAAACAGTGTTCGGATCATCATTTTTCACCGCTATTGCTGTTATTTCGCTAGTTGAAACAGGTAACGTTCCTGTAATTACTTGCCAGTTCGTCCCTCCATTTGTTGTTTTCCATATTTTACTACCTGTTGCAACATATAAAACCAATTCATTAGACGGAGCGATTGCCATTGAAAGAATTGAACTACCAGTTCCAAACGAAGAAATTTTATCCCATGAACCTCCATTGTCAATTGTTTTCCAAACTTCATTGTAACCAGCATATAAAATGTTTGGATTAGTTGGATTAATAATGAAAGGTGTAACCCAAGCTCCATCACCAGCATCGGCAGGTTGAATCTCGACTGAACTACTCCAATGATCTGAAGTTCTAGAAATTTGTCCATTTACATACGTTCCATATTGAATATTTTCGTTTGAATAATCAATAAGGCATTCCATACCATCACCTCCTTTTACATCTGACCACTTCCCATCTGAAAGAAGTTTTGTCCCATTATCTTGTAACCCAGTTATTGTTTCATTTTTTACAGTTGCAGAAACACTCAATTTATACATCTGACCAATTGAAATACCATTTGTTTTATTTTTCCAAATTGAACCTGCTGCTTGTAAAAAATAGATCCCTCCATCATTTCCTTCAAAAACATCACCATTGCTTCTAAACCCATGAAAGTGTTTATCTGCATGAACAGCAGTAGCTCCGTCTCCTACCCAATGACTAGAAAGTTGCCAATTCTCTCCACCATTAAAAGACCTCCAAGTATTTACCCCTCCAATATAGATATTATTCGCATCTAAAGGAGAAACAGCCATTGTCAACGTGTAATCTGCCTGTCCATCAACTCCTGTTCCATCAGCTGAATATCCTAACATATTTGAAACAGCACCATTAAAAACTTGAGAAAAAGAGATACCGCTATCTGTTGATTTATAAATACCTTCTAAACCACTCGTGTTTGAAGCTGCAATAGCGTATACCCAAGTAGGTTCATCAATTGACACTGCTAATTCTATTCGTCTACAACTTCCATTTGAAAACACATTTGACCAAGTAGTTCCTCCGTCAATTGAATTGAATATATTCCCATTTGTTGTCGATCCATATAAAACACTAAAATTTCCAGGGTTGTATTCCAAATCTATAAACTGATTCGTCGTTAACAGATCTGACCAAGTTGTTCCTCCATCTGTCGTTTTATATACTCCATTCGTTGTACTAGCTAATAAAGTATTGTTATTATTCGGATCAATCAAAAGTTTGTAAACTGATTCATAAGACGACAAAGAAAAAGTTAAGCCTGTAGAAAACCAAGTTAAACCACCATCAACTGACTTCAAAACGCCAATACTATAATTCAACCAAGCTTGATCTCTATCGCCAGTCGCAATATAAATTGTGTTAGACGTTTCATAATCTGAAGGAATAATAACATCACTAATCAATAATGACTCAATGTTATCAGTTAAACAAGTCCAATCTAAACCGTTATTTGAAGTTTTCCACAATCCTCCACCTGCTGAACCAACCCAAAATGTATTCAAATCAGTTGGATGAAAAGCAATTGCATTAACTCTCCCAATTCCAGCATAACCTCCGCCAGTACTATCACTAACAGCAGGTTTCCAATTAGCAACGCTAGTCGATTTTTGTTGAGGGTGACTTGCTAAAAATTCAGTATAAACTTGTCCAGCTGTTTTTTCAGGAAAAGCACCAGTTGTAGGATTTATCTGACTTCTCATTTGATATTCCCAACGCTTGAATCGTTTCCATCCGATCGCTTTTGTTTTTACACCATTTACCAAATAATAACCATTTACTACATTAAAAGGAGCCCAATAAGAGTAAAACGCATTTTGATAGTCAAAATAAGTTAATTCTGATTTAGATTTATTTTGTGGTAAATTTTGAATCCAAGCTTGTGAAAAGATGGTTGAAGTTAAAAATAAAATAACAAAGAGTAATTTATATTTGATCATTATAAAGACTTTAAAGTAATTTAATATTTAGCGAACTGTAATATTAATCAATTCTACTAGGAATAACAAAAAAAAGAAGTCTAAAACTCTGAATTTTATACTAAAGTGTATATTCTATTTATTAAAAAAATTAAGGAGTTTATTTTACAATTTCAATTTTACGTTGCCAATAATGAAATCCTTCTTCTCCATTTGAATTGATAAACTTTATTTTCCCTTTCACGATTTGATAATTGGACGAATCAGACTTCGCTTTTAAATGGACAATACCCTTGTTTCCTTTTCTATTTTTAATCAAATTATCTCCATAATACATTTCTAATAAAGTACTGGTATCAATTGCTGCCATATAAACTTTTAATTCGCATTGATCTCCTTCTTTGACACAAGTTGGACCATCTACAAAAACATCTACTCTATCTAAATGAAGGTAATAACTCTCGAAAGAAAAAGCATTTGTTTTCAAATATCTGTATTGTAATTTTATAAATTCTATCTCTAACAAGGTCAATGAATTAATCATTTCTGTAACTGAGTTAGAATGAACTTCAAATTGATTTAAATAGTTATAAAACTCTATATCCTTAGTACTATTCGATTTTGGAAAAAGATTAAATTGATAAATTTCTTTAATCTTTTCTACTAATTCAACCACTCTATTTTCATCGATTTCTGAATTATCTTTTAATTGTAAAAAATTAATTTTTGAAAGTGTTTTTCCTTTTTTAAAATCAAATATATCTTCTAATAAACCTTTTGAATGAATTGACAAATTTTCTCCATTCTCTTTTAAAATTTTAAGTTTATATTCTTCTATTAATTTATAAATCTTAGTTGATTTTACTAAAAATTGTTCAAGGTTAATTACAACTTTTTTTATCTCCTTAGCTTTTAGAGGATTCGTTTTATCTTCTAAAGCATATTTCAATTCATTAAATTCACTTTGATATTTATCTTTAAGTGAACAAAAATCTTCATGTAACAAACTTTGATAATCTGCTTCTCTTTTTAAATCCAATTCAACAGAATTGCAAGAGTAAAACAAAAGCATTGTTAAAAGGTAAACAATTTTCAAAACGATTTTTTTTCTATTCATTTTTCTAAAGAATTAGTGAAACATTTAATCCTTTTAGAAAACGATTCAGTTTTCATTTCCCCAGATTTTTTCTTTATTGACAAAAATCCATTATAAGAAAGACCTTCTTTTTTCATTATCGATTGAATAGAAACCCCATTTTTAAAACATGTTACATTTTCAGGTTTTGAAAGTTGTAAAATAGGATTGTTATAAGAATCAATATATGCATAACTTACTATTAAATCATATTCTTCATTCTCTTTAGCAACTCCAGGAGCTTCAACACTTATTATTGGAGTATTAAACATGAAATCGGAAAAACATCCAAATGAAGTTAAATGTTGAATAAAAAAAATTCTAATTTTCGAAATTTCTTTTTCTAAAATCATTA
>OBEQ012484970.1_pt1 | contig 10370 bp, 9 predicted proteins | sample 1670901 | NCBI WGS metagenome assembly OBEQ01 (sample SAMEA104232315, study PRJEB22302) | groundwater metagenome | biome: forest; feature: aquifer; material: groundwater | place: USA | collected 2011-08-07 | depth 5.4 m | reverse complement strand
CCGGACAAATGCACCAAGGAGGAACTGGCCTTGATCAGGCGGCATCCAGAGCGTTCCCAACGCATGCTCGATTTCTGTTCTGCTTTCAAGGCAGCCGGCGAGATCATCCTGGCCCAACATGAGAATTGGGACGGCAGCGGATACCCTAGCGGATTGCAAATGGAAACGATCCCTTGGCTCGCCCGGCTCTTGTCCGTCGCGACAATCTTTTGCGCCAAGCACACCCCGAATCTAAAGACGGTGGCGGAGATCGAAACTCAGGCGAATGCTTTGTACGATCCCCAAGCAGTTCGCGCTCTGGTCCGAGCTCTGCCGCTCGCGGTTCTACCAAAAGGCGAGCGCGAAGTCCTGCACTCCTCCTTAAGATCAGGCATGATTCTGGCGGAGGATATCATTACTTGGGAAGGCACCTTGATCTTGGGCAAAGGACAAGATCTCACAAACACCACCGTCACAAAAATTGTCCATCAAATTATTTGTCATTGCGAGCCATTCCCGCATCATGTATCACGCGAGATGGCGTGGCAATCCCCAACCACGAAGAACAAATACACATTCTCTCCGCTGTCACGCTTGCCCGCCTCTCGAAGATGCGCCTCTGGAGCAACTTCGTTCACCATGACAGTACGATTGGGTTTTCAGACATCCTCCCATTCCGTGACAGGGGTATCGTTCGGAAGTAACTCTCCAATTTTTCATCATAACAAAAGATTATCACTGTAATTAAACATTATCATCTATTGAAGTTTCATCTGTTAAATGTTTAATATTTGCTTTTGCTCAATCAGTTAATTGAGTCCGCTGGGAAGTATATCCCATCAAGCATATAAGTGTTGGGTAAAAATTTTCTTACAGTTGAGTTCTTAAAATCATAACAATTTAAGTTAAGAGTTTCTCCCATCTCCGTTGTAAATAATAACAGGTCTTCATCCTGAATATAGACGAACCCATCATAGACTAAATTGCCGAGGTCTATTGTTCGTCTCTTCTTAGATGTCCATTCTATCATGCTAAAATTTTCTTCTTTTTTATCGCAACAAAGTAATTCATTACTTCTTTGCCTCCAAATTAAAGGATATAATCCTTGAATGTCTGTTTGCTTGATTTCCCCATTCGTGTAATTATATTCTGTAACAATCTCGTTTAGCCCACAGAAAACAACTCTTTCACCACCAATACTAACAACCGGTCTGTACATTAAAGTCATCCTCAAACTGGAATCCCCATTTGATTTTTTGCAAATCAACTTCGAATCATTCAGGTGTGCTAAACTACCTATATATAACGATCCTTCACCTTTTGTTCCATAGGGCTTTTTAGCTTTCATATAAATTAAAAGGTCTTTCTCGGGAATATACACAGGTGATATTCCTTCCCCCAAATTTTGTACTTCGTTGTTTGATGTATTATAAAGTTTTAGAATTGGAGCACTGATAGGAGACACAGATGAAAATATAATATTTCCATTATTAACTTTTGAAAGAAATGTTATGAAATCTGGTCCGTGATATAAATTACGAAAAGCAGGCACATTCATTGATGTCATGAAATCAACTTCTTTAATCTCCCATGATCCGTTCGTATAAAAAATTTTTCCTTTGAGATGTATTTCCCCCGGCTTACTACAATGAATGCTTATCATGATTAATGGGATTAATATTATCAATACCAATAATCGTTTCATATTTTTTACTTTCGTTTCAACGTTCATCATAATCACACAAATCAAATAAATCACGGTTCAGACAATGTGAACTTACAAAAATATTGTGCGATGTTCAAATTTACTGCAATCTCAATCCCCCCTACCCTTTGCGCCTTCAAGGAAGAGAAAAAAACTATGTCACCCTTTCAGGGTTCAATCAATATCCATATCTCTATCTATAATCATTTCACCCTTTCAGGGTTAGCTAACTACAAAACAAAAAAATCCCGAAGGGATGACATTATTATAGCAACTTATCGTACGGCGGTTTATCTCTTTATACTGGGCTGTCATGTCTGCCCGCCTTTTTAAGTGAAGTCGGGTGTTTCCACCCGACTTTAGTCCTCATTCCCAATACGCTATTCCAATGGTATCGTACCATTCCGTGACAGGAGTTTCTCTCCTCGCCCACGGTCATATCATGTATCACTTATGCCGCATGCGCATGCACCCGCTTAATCGCCTTAAACTCATCAACCTTCATTCGTTGTTCTTCCTCAATGTCAAAATCATTTTGCAATCCAAGCCAAAACTGCGGCGTGTTGCCAAAATAACAACTTAACCGTAACGCGGTATCTGCTGTAATACGCCTTCTCCCTTTAATGATTTCCGAAACGCGTGTTTGAGGTATTCCTACATCTTTAGAAAGTCTGTATGCGGTGATATGCATCGGTTTGAGAAATTCTTCGCTGAGAACTTCCCCGGGGTGAATGTTTGGTAAATGTTTCATGGGTATATTCAAGATCTTAATGATAATCAATAATTGTAACGTTGTGAGCTAATCCATCACTCCAATTAAAAATAATTCTCCATTGGTCATTTATTCGAATACTGTAATATCCTTTTAATTTTCCGCTCAATTTTTCAAGCCGGTTAGAGGGCGGAATCTTAAGGTCAATAAGATGTTGAGAATTATTTAACATTCTCAATTTTCTTCGACCGATACTCTGGACTTCAGAAGGAAGACCGGAAACCCGCTCCCCCTTCCATATCTGCTCTGTTTGTTTTGACCCAAAAGAAATAATCATGTTATACGTTACTAACGTTAAAAGTAAGTAATCTTGTTGTTATTTCAAAGTTTTTGTTCTTGTTTCCATACAGGAGTAAGAGCAATAAAAAGAAAAAATAATTGCCACGGCCTTTCCTGTCCGCCTCTCGAAGATCAGCCTCTGGATGATGGTGGAAGGTCGTGGATAATAATCTCAGCTTTTTAAGGCTTTAGCCACTAACTTTTTTGTGGTGGTTGGTTGGGCTATAAGGGTGGAGGTGAACTCCGCCCTCACAACTTTATTTCTCACTGTCTGTTTTTACTGGGCTGTCATGCCTGCCCGCCTTTGGTGGGGACAATTCCATGACAGTTCACCAACTGTTACATAGCATTCCATCCCTTCCTGTATCCTGTTTCTTCCATCCCAACCACTCCCCAAAAACAAATAACCACGAAATCCACTCTATTCCATCCTCATTTTTTTATTCTGAATCACTTCTACCACCATCTGGCAACCAATCATTCCCTTATAACAATAATAATTTCCATCTGACTTCAACCCAACCACCCATTACCAACAACAAGGTAGGACGTACCATGCACAAAATACTTTACATTTCTACTTCCTATCCATTCATTCCAACTTTTCCCCTTCTTTTCCTGTAAACGCATCCCTCGTTTGGAAAAATATTTTCCCGCCAAAGTAAGAAAACAACTCTCATAAATCCATCAATGCAAAACAGATTCACAAAAAACAACACTTCAAAAACCTTCTTACAAAAATTTGACATAATTTTCACTTTGCAACTTTGCAACTTTGCAAAATTGCAAACTTCCTTGAGAGGTTGCAAAGTGCAAAGTAACTCTAAACAGTTCGGCAGGTATCTATTCCATCTCCTAAAGGGCAATTTTCACAAATATCTCCAAATTCTAACTGTTTTTTCACTTTCTCTTCCTTTTCCGTACATTCAACATCATCTAAAGGTATTATGAAAAAATATATTATCGTTTTCTTCATTTTTCTATCCATTTACGCAGTTATAGGGCATGCTCAACCCTCCCTCATCCTCATGACCCTCTCCGCCCATCCCGATGACGAGGATGGTGCAGCATTGGCGTATTATGGTCAATTAAAAGGAGTTAAGACATATAGTGTATTCTATACTCGCGGAGAAGGCGGTCAAAACGAAATCGGTTCAGCGCTGGGCGAAGAACTTGGCATATTACGAGCAAAAGAGACACGCGAAGCAGGCAAAATCCTCGGAAACGACGTCATTTTCCTCGGTTTTCCTGATTTCGGTTTTTCCAAAACTGCCAAAGAAACCTTCACAATCTGGGGCGGACACGATAGCGTTCTTGCCAGAATCGTTTATGTCATACGCGCCCTAAAACCCGATATTCTCATCACAAACCACGATACGGTAACCACAAAACCCAATCGTCAGCATGGAAATCATCAAGCTGTGGGAATTACAGCCTACGAAGCATTTCAAAAAGCGGCAGATGCATCATACCATCCCGAACAATTACACGATAATATCTCATTATGGCAGGTAAAAAAGCTGTTTTATAGGTATTTTAACCGTGGAAGTGCCCCAAGAGAATCATTAGTAACAATAGATGTTACACAGCGCGTGCAGAACGGAAAAACAGTTGAACAAGTATCGCTTGATGCGTTGAGCAAACACCGCTCACAAGGAATGGATAAGCTCTCACTTGATTCAATTCCTTCGTTTTTCAGAAAACATATGTATTATCAAATGCGTTCGGATGGAGCGTATCCGTTCGATTCTACTGAATTATTTTCCGGGTTGATGCCACAAGAAAGGGCTTCATTGCAAGCTGAAAAGATTAGTTTTAATCAGGTATTGTTACCTAAAACTCAGGTTAATAATCCCAAAAATATTTCACCAAAATTAGAGAAAAATATCCACATCGGGTTAGTAGCAACGTATGATAGCACACTACAACAGACACTGCAATCGTTTAATGTTAATTATAAGTTAATTGATTCATCAAAATTAGCATCAGGTGATTTGAGCACCTTTACAACAATATTACTCGATTTAAGGACGTATGAGTATCGTACGGACGCTGTACGATATAATGCCATATTGTTGTCGTATATCAACAATGGAGGGAATATAGTATGCTTTTATCATAAAACAGGAGATTGGAACGGTAAGAATTTTAGTCCGTATCCATTAATGTTGACTAATGAACGCGTTACCGAAGAAGATGCAAAAGTAACGTTATTAAACCCGAACCATGCTTTATTTACATTGCCAAATACAATTACAGAAAACGATTGGGGAGGATGGGTTCAGGAACGAAATATTTACTTGCCGAGCGATGATACATTGAAAACATCTGCGCAGTATGAGCGGCTTCTATTGATGAGTGATACCGATGAAAGGCAGCCATCAACATCCTTATTATACGCTCAATATGGGAAGGGATCATATACGTATGTTTCGCTTGCTTTGTATCGACAACTCAGAAACTTTAATGAAGGGGCTATTAAGTTATTATTTAATATGATTTCTCAAGTTAAGGGGAAATAGCACTATGTTTATACTGAATGAGAAGAATTAATGCGGATTAATCATCCCAAGGAGGAGGGACACTCACTCATTCGTGGTGTAACGCTACGAAGCGCAACAGCGTTAAACATGATTGATATGATCGGTGTCGGTCCCTTTATTACTATACCACTGATTATCGCGGCAATGGGTGGACCGCAGGCAATGGTAGGATGGATTATCGGGGCGTTACTTGTGATTTGCGATGGGCTTGTATGGGCTGAACTTGGTGCGGCAATGCCTAACTCCGGTGGATCGTACAGGTATTTGAAAACGATTTACAATCCGCACGGTTTGGGCAAGTTAATGGCGTTTTTGTTTATCTGGCAACTTACATTCAGCGCGCCTCTTTCGATTGCATCGGGGTGTATAGGGTTGGCTTCGTATGCAAGTTATTTGAATCCTGTGTTAGGGACAAAACTTTTTGCTAATGATTTGCAGATATCGCTTCCCTTTGTTGGTTCTATGAGTGCGAGCATTCAATTAACATACGGAACATTTGTTGCTATGGGAGTGTGTGTGCTCGCCATGTTTCTTTTGTACAGAAAGATAACCGTTGTTGCAAAAATATCTCAGTATTTGTGGGTGGGGGTTATTATAACAATTGTTTGGATTATCGGGACGGGAGTAACGCATTTCAATAGCGCAAGAGCGTTTGATTTTCCCCCCGGTGCATTTACACTTGATATGCATTTTTTTAACGGACTTGGCGCCGGAATGCTGGTTGCCATCTATGATTACTGGGGATATTACAATGTGTGTTTCTTCGCAGGTGAGGTGAAGGAACCGGGCTATGTTATTCCACGTGCGATTATTTATTCGATCCTTGCTGTTGCAGTAATATATCTTGTGATGAATATTAGTATTCTCGGTGTTATTCCATGGCAGGAGTTGAGCGAGACAGCAAAATCGGATGCACGCAAATATATTGTTTCCGTTTTTATGGAACGTGTGTATGGAAATTGGGCAGGCACACTTGCAACAATTCTTATTATGTGGACTGCGTTTGCATCAGTGTTTTCGTTGTTACTGGGATATTCGCGCGTTCCATACGCCGCAGCGCTAGAAGGAGATTTTTTTAAACCATTCACACGTGTGCATCCAAAGCACCGGTTTCCTTTTGTATCATTACTTGTGCTTGGCGGTGTTGCAATATTGTTTTGTACACTTCGCTTAGTTGATGTTATTGCGGCGCTTGTTGTTATAAGAATTATCATTCAGTTTCTTGCACAGATAGTCGGAGTGATAGTGTTGAGAATTCGTAAGCCGGAAATGCAACGTCCGTTCCGCATGTGGTTGTATCCTGTGCCTGCGGTGATTGCATTAGCGGGATTTTCCTATGTTTTGTTTATGCGGAACAATTTTCAGAAAGAGTTAAAATATGCAATTATTATTCTAATAGCGGGGATTGCATTGTTTTTAATACGGGCATGGAGGAAGAGGGATTGGCCATTAGCAGAGTGAGATAGACTTAAATGAAGCCAATAATCAATGTTTTTCTTATTGTATCTTATTCATTGAGTAAACGTATAATCAATATTAGGAACCCGTTCTTTGTAGTTCATTAACCCTTTTTATAATAAATTTTCAATTATTTATGATGATATGTAAACAATGCAATAAACAATACCCCTCAAAACAATATTTTAAAACAGAGAATATTTGTATTGAGTGTTTTACTAAACTCCCATCTGAAGAGCAACATACTGTTTGGATGGAATCGCTCATGCGTCACCCAATGACTACAACTACTTTCACGATTGAGGGATACAGGGTGATGAAACAATTGGGGATTGTTCGCGGAATAACAGTACGGTCGCGTTCAATTTTTGGAACTATTGGCGGATCGTTGCAAACGCTTGTTGGTGGGAATATTTCTCTTTTTACAGAGTTATGTGAGAAGTCGCGAGAAGAGGCTTTCGAAATGATGGTGACACACGCACAGCAAATCGGGGCAAACGCATTAATTGGAGTACGTTATGATACGACGGAATTAATGAATGGAGTTACAGAAGTATTATGTTACGGTACGGCAGTAGTTGTGGAACCTGTGTAACGAGTAAGTGGAACACTGTTCTCCTACAGAATATGAAAATCGAAATGTATAGTTACTTACCCCATAGTTTAAGAAAACTACTATGCGCCTTTTTGTTGTTTCGTTGAGCGTCTTCTTTTGTTAGCTCGTTAAGTGTTTCTCTAGAGTATCCGCTTTCAATTTTATGGATCTCAACTACAGAGTTTTTAATCTCGTAGCATATTCGCCATGACTTGTGGCTCATCATAAATCTTCCATTTTCAAGTTTTTTTATTCGGCGAAATGGGTGAGGGAGGGGATCGTTGGAAAGTGTTTTAGTGATATGATCCATAAAATCTATTCCATACTCACTGAGGAGCCAATAAATTTGTTCTTTCGCTTTTGAATGTACTACAAGAGAAAATATTGGAGCCGATGAATGAATATGTTCGATCCAACCAGCGCGAGCATCAGGGAACGAATCCGCATAAGGGATATATGGCTTAATATCAAGGATAGGAGTTCTGTCAAGTAGATCAGGATTTTCAACGCGAATTTTTAAGCCGGTAATTCCTAGAAGTGTACAGACTGATATTCCGATGGGGTTAGGCCTGTGTGGAGATCGTGTTGAAAAAACACCCCGTTTCGTTCTTCCACTTCTTGGAGGTAAGACTTTGGGTTTCCAGTCTGTGTTTCGGTCAAACCATGAAATAATCCAAATTTTATCAAATCCATTGAGATCATCGAGTGCTTGTTCATAATTTTTATATGGAAAAAGCGTAATGATTCCTTCTATACTTTCTTTTCCGGCGGTTGGTTGTCTTGGGGCTTGGTACTTATCTATATAGGGTGTTCGTATCAAACCAATTGGTTCTATAAACAAGGTGTTTGTTGTTTTTTCTTGAAGCATCAGTGCACAAAAATATTGTTTTTAAGGTGGCATTTGTAATATAGAAAGAAGAAACAACAAAGACCATATTAGCCTAAATTCGCCATACTGATAAAAAATCAGGAAGGAAAGACAGGATGTTTTACGAGAACTATTTTCTCATAATTGCAAATCAAATTGATAGTTTTTATCGTTTTTGAAAAACGTTTAGAAAAATAACCCTTTTTTGAGAGTTAAAACCAATATTATCTTGGAATATAAATTGATTATATATTAGGTCCAACACTACTCTTTATTGGAGAATTCCTCAACAGAACAATGATGATGAATACTCCATAAAGACCCGTTCTCAATAATTCAAATGAAAACAATTTGAATACTGCATCATTATTATATACTTGGTTCTGTTCTACTTTTGATATAGAGCGTCTATATCAAACAAAAAACAATAATCTAGAAATATAACCATGCCGGGAAATAAAACTTCACAATATATTATTACGCGAGAGGCGATAGATACGCTCCTCGCATCATTGCGCCAACGTGGCTTTATCGTTTTAGGACCGACTCAAAAAGGTCCTGCAATAGTTTACGAAGAAATAGTATCTTCGTCTGAATTACCTGTTGGAATGACCGCCAAAGAAGCGCCAGCATCGTATAAACTGATGAAGCGAAATGACGATGCACTTTTTGGATATGCGGTCGGTCCATACTCATGGAAACGATTTTTATATCCTTCCTCATTACTCTTATTTAAAGCTCAGAAAAAAGAGAAAAGCTTTGAGATAATCTCAGAAAATCGTGCAGGATTTACTACCTCTCAATTTCAAAGTGAATCAGATTCTTCTGCGTCAAAAAATGAAATGCCTAAATACGCATTCTTTGGGGTGCGCGCTTGTGAGCTTTCTGCGATAGAAATTCAAGATAAAATATTCATGGGTGGGCAATATGTCGATCCTTATTATAAATCGGTGCGTGAACATGCATTTATTGTTGCCGTGAACTGTACGGAAGCAGGAGAAACATGCTTTTGTACATCGATGAAGACCGGACCAGAGGTGCAACGCGGGTACGATCTTCTCATCACAGAAATAATCTCAAAGAAAGAACATTACTTTGTGGTTAAAAGCGGGAGTGAAGCAGGAAATGGCGTTCTTAAAGAACTCCCAACCCAACCTGTAACCGAGGTACATACAACTGCCGTTGAAACTGGGATCGAAAAAGCATCAAAGAGTATGGGACGTACATTAGATACATCCAATATTAAAAAAATGTTGTATGATAATTTTGAACATCCCCGGTGGGATGATGTAGCAAACAGGTGTCTCTCTTGTGCAAATTGCACGATGGTGTGTCCCACTTGTTTTTGTTCCACCGTTGAAGATGTCACAGATCTCACCGGTGATCATGCAGAACGGTGGCGTGTGTGGGATTCGTGCTTTACAATGGAATTTAGCTATATCCATGGTGGGAGTATTCGCTCATCAGAAAAATCGCGATACAGGCAATGGATGACTCATAAACTTGCAAGCTGGATAGATCAATTTGGGACAGGCGGATGTGTTGGCTGTGGCAGATGTATAACATGGTGCCCGGTCGGAATAGATATAACACAAGAAGCCCAAGCAATTCGTAATAGTCAACAACTTCCAATAGCAGTCTAAAGGAGAAACAATGGAAAATCTCGAAAGAATATTATCACAACATCCGTTCTTACAAGGATTAGATCCCAAGTATATTAAGCTCATAACCGGTTGTGCACAAAATGTACGCTTTGATGCCGGTCAGTATCTTTTCCGTGAAGGTGAAGAGGCAAATTGGTTTTACATTATTCGTCAGGGAAAAATTGCAGTTGAGACATTTGCCGCACAACGTGGTTCAATTATTATTGATACGATTGAAGATGGTGATGTCGTCGGATGGTCGTGGATCATACCACCGTTTTATTGGCGTTTTGATGCGCAAGCAACCGAAATCACCAAAGCCATAGCCCTTGATGGTAAATGTCTTCGCACCAAATGCGAAGAAGATCACACGTTAGGGTATGAGCTATTAAAACGATTTACTCAAGTAGTTGAGCAACGACTTCAAGCAACAAGAGTCCGATTGCTTGATGTGTATGGAGTGCAACCGTGAGGTAACCTATGAATGTAAATACAACAAGTTCTATGATTCCTTATCCGTATGTAGTT
>OBEQ011191606.1_pt1 | contig 10370 bp, 7 predicted proteins | sample 1670901 | NCBI WGS metagenome assembly OBEQ01 (sample SAMEA104232315, study PRJEB22302) | groundwater metagenome | biome: forest; feature: aquifer; material: groundwater | place: USA | collected 2011-08-07 | depth 5.4 m | reverse complement strand
TGGAGTAGACTTGTAAATCTTCGTCGGGCTTTGGAGATATACCGGCCTCCTTTTGGTTTTGGGTTTGACCATTGTTTGTGCTGTCTGCCGAGTCTTTTTTTACAAAGGAGGTTTTTTTGATCATGTACATGACTGCATCGACAACTTCACTTAAATTGTGGGGGGGAATTTTGGTAGCCATTCCTACCGCAATACCATCACTTCCCATGAGAAGCAGGTTGGGTAGTTTGGCAGGTAAGTAAGTAGGCTCCTGAAGCGTACCGTCAAAATTGTCTATAAACGATACCGTCTCTTTACCGATATCAATAAGCATTTCCTCGGCAATTTTTGCCAGTTTTACTTCGGTATACCGCATTGCCGCCGGTGGATCGCCATCTATAGAGCCAAAATTGCCTTGTCCGTCGATGAGAGGGTAGCGCATGGAGAATGTTTGCGCCAAACGAACCAGCGAATCGTACACGGGCATGTCGCCATGCGGATGATATTTGCCTAGCACTTCTCCCACCACTTTGGCGCTTTTGGTGTGTCTGCCGCTTGCATGCAAATTCATCTGATGCATAGCGAAGAGAATGCGGCGGTGGACGGGCTTGAGTCCATCTTTCACATCGGGTAAAGCGCGTGAAACGATAACGCTCATAGCGTAATCGAGATAGGAACGTTTCATCTCTTCAATGATTCCCGTGACTTCAATTTTTCCAATATTCATATGTTTCCATCTAAAAAAAACAACTCCTTCTCCTTAGAGGAGAAGGCTGGGAGCATGTTTTATCCCTACCGTAAAAACGGAGCGATTAACAAAGCTACAATATTTGCGACTTTAATCATGGGATTAATTGCCGGTCCCGCGGTGTCTTTATAGGGATCGCCGACGGTATCACCAGTGACTGCTGCTTGATGGGCGGCACTACCCTTTCCACCGTAATGTCCCTCCTCAATGTATTTTTTGGCATTATCCCAGGCTGCTCCTCCTGTGGTCATGGAGATTCCCACAAACAAACCAGTGACTATGATCCCGACGAGTAACCCTCCAAGCGCAGCTGGGCCCAAAAGAAAGCCTACTACAACTGGAAAAATAATAGGTAACAAAGCCGGTACTACCATTTGTTTTAATGCAGATGACGTGACAATGTCAACAGCTTTGGCATAGTCCGGCTTACCTTTACCTGTCATAATTCCTTTTATTTCCTTAAATTGACGGCGTACTTCTTTCACTATTGCTTCAGCAGTTTTTCCCACTGCTTCCATAGCAAATGCAGCAAAAAGATATGGAAGCGCGGCTCCTAAAAGTAATCCAATCAGTACGGCAGGAGAGGAAAGTGAAAATGAATTTGCTGGAGACTCTCCTAGTTCTTGCGTGTAACTTGCGAAAAGCACCAGCGCGGCAAGGCCGGCAGACGCAATAGCGTATGCTTTAGTGACTGCTTTTGTGGTGTTGCCTACACTATCAAGAGCGTCCGTTACAGCACGGACCTTTTCCGGCTGATTGGTCATCTCTGCAATACCTCCTGCATTATCGGTGATAGGACCAAATGCATCTATGGCAACCACGATTCCTGCAAGAGACAACATGGACATTGCAGCAACAGCGACGCCATAAAGGCCGGCAAGCGAGTAGCTTAAGAGTATGGCTAGAGCAATGACGACAATAGGAGCAAATGTTGATTTCATCGACACTGCGAGACCCGCAATCACGTTGGTGCCATGCCCAGTATTAGATGCATAAGCAATTTGCTTAACAGAAGAAAAACTTTTTGATGTGTAGTACTCGGTAATTGCGACCATTGCGATAGTCACTACTATACCTATGAGGCTGGCTAAATATAGTGACATAGTGGAAAATGGCGCTACATACATGGAAGATATGGATTCAAATAAACTGGTGGTAATAAAATAAAATGCCACAGCGGCAAACAGGCTTGTGCTGATGAGGCCCTTATAGAGTGCGGGCATGATTTTTCGATCAGATCCAACACGGACAAAAAACGTTCCAACAATAGAGGCGATAATTGCTGCTGCTCCCACAGCGAGCGGAAAAATAACAACACTTTCAATATTTGGAAGAGTAATGTGTCCCAGCAGCATGACAGCAACAGCAGTTACCACATATGTTTCAAACAAATCTGCAGCCATACCTGCGTCATCTCCAACATTGTCTCCGACAAGGTCAGCAATAACACCAGGATTTCGGGGATCGTCTTCAGGTATGCCCTTTTCAATTTTACCAACCATGTCTGTGCCTACATCTGCGCCCTTGGTATAAATACCGCCACCCAAGCGGGCAAAGACAGAAATAAGAGAAGCACCAAACCCGAGTGTGACAAGAGGCGTTACATTGAGTCCTCCTTGTCCTGAAGTTGCTATTATATAGGTAATGCTTACTGCTAAGAGTGCAAATCCCGCTACCATAAGTCCTGTCACAGACCCTCCTGCAAATGCTACAGATAGTGCTTCCGATAAGCCTTTTTTAGCGGCTTGGGTAGTACGTACATTGCTTTGCACCGCAATACTCATGCCAACAAAACCAGCGAGCGCCGAAAAAGCTGCACCTATTAAAAAAGTAAATGCAGCAATAGGACCCAAAACAAGTCCTAAAACAATGACAATGATAATGGCAATAACAGCAATAACAGAATATTGTCTTTTAAGATACGCATTAGCGCCTTCCCTGATGGCATCTGCAATCTTTACCATGTCTGGTGTGCCCGTGGGGAGGCTCAAAATCTTCTTTGATTGAAATAATCCGTATCCTACGGCGAACAAACTTGCGAGAATTGAAAGATTGACATAGTTCATAGGTTGCATTTCCTTTATTATATATCTCACCTTACGCAGTTGTCATTCCCGCGGACGCGGGAATCCATGCTACATGAAATCCTGGATCCCCGTTTTCACGGGGATGACGAAACTGTTGCGTAACATGAGTTATATATCTAAATTTGCTAATTTTGCGTGTGACTGGATGAAGCGTTTTCTGGGAGGGACTTCTTCTCCCATAAGCATGCTAAATACATGATCTGCTTGGGCGCTATCGTCTATCGTAATTTGCTTAAGCGTACGATTTACAGGGTTCATCGTGGTTTCCCACAACTGGTCAGGATTCATCTCTCCTAGACCCTTGTATCGTTGTAATGATATAGCAGGAGTTGTCAGTTGCTTTGCTTCCCCCGCTGGTTTTTTGGTGTGGGTGGCGATAATCGAATTTTTTTGCTCTTCAGAATAGGCATAAAAAACGCCTTTTCCTATCTGTACTTTATACAAGGGTGGCTGGGCGATATAGAGGTATCCTCCGGTCACCAGTTGAGGAAGATGGCGGTAGAAAAAAGTGAGGAGTAATGTGCGGATGTGTTCGCCGTCGACATCAGCATCTGTCATAATGATGACGCGATGATAGCGAAGCTTCTCGAGATTAATAGTCTCTCCTATTCCCATGCCGAGCCCGATAACCAAATTTTTCAATTCCTCAAATTCTATGATTTTATCCAGTCGCGCCCTCTCGGTATTTAAAATTTTACCCCGGAGTGGCAATATTGCCTGGAATTTTCTGTCTCTTCCCTGCTTAGCGCTTCCTCCTGCACTATCTCCTTCTACTATATATAGTTCAGAGAAGGCGGGATCTCTCTCCTGGCAATCTGCAAGTTTGCCTGGGAGCGAGGCTCCCTCAAGCGCCCCTTTACGAACGATCGCATCTCTGGCTGCCTTGGCAGCCAATCTTGCCCGAGAAGCCAGCAGAATTTTTTCAATAATTCTTCTACCATCGGCGGGATTTTCTTCAAAATACATGTCCAGGCCCTCTTTCACCGCATTTTGAACGATGGGCTGGACTGCCGCATTTCCGAGTTTGCCTTTGGTTTGGCCTTCAAACTGTAAATTTTGAGAGGGCATTTTGACATAGACTACTGCAGTGAGACCCTCCTTGGTATCCTCTCCCATGAACCCTTCATCGCCCGCTTTTATGGCCCCCATTTTTTTAGCATAATCATTGATGCTTCTGGTGAGAGCCATCCGAAACCCGGTCAAATGAGCACCGCCTTCGACCGTATTGATGACATTGACAAAAGATTCGACGATTTCGTTAAAGCCGTCATTATATTGTATAGCGACTTCCACTTCGATCTCGCCATCCTGTTTTTTTATGTAAATCGGTTTGTGCAAGGTGATTTTATCTTGGTTTAGCGATGAAACGAGCGATGCAATACCGCCTTCAAAATAGTAGTGTAATTCTTCGCCCGAACGCTCGTCGAAGAGGTGAAAAAACAATTTGGAAACAAGATACGCTCTATCTTTTACACTCTTGGCAAGCGTGTTGAAATCGATATGAATGGAATCTTCGAAAATCTCTTTATCAGGCAAAAAAGTGGTCATAGTTCCCGTTGCAGGAAGCTCATGAGGAAGTGTGGGGAGATCACGTTCTTTTACTTTTACGACGTCCCCGACGGGCTTACCCTGTTTGTATGATTGCGAGAAAATCTTTCCTTCCCTTCTCACAAATACTCGGAGGGTTAGCGAAAGCGCGTTGACTACCGAGGCTCCAACACCATGCAATCCTCCCGATATCTTGTAGGCTTTGCCATCAAATTTTCCGCCCGCATGAAGCTTGGTCATCACAATTTCAAGCGCGGGACGTTCATACTTGGGAACTTTATCTACTGGTATGCCTCGGCCATCATCGACGACGGTTACCGATTCGTCGGCATGCATGGTGACGTAAATATTTTTTGCAAAACCCACTAACGCTTCATCTACAGAATTATCGATGATTTCAGTAGCCAGATGGTGAAGGCCGTGTATATCTGTAGATCCGATATACATTGCAGGACGTTTTCGTACGGGTTCCAGACCTTCTAAAACGACAATTTGTTCGCCGGAATAATCTGTACTTTTGGTAGCGGCCATAGAGTTAGTAAGATTACAAAATGCTTTACCAGCATTTCCTCCAAAAAAAGCAATAGAGGGTATTGCACCTCTTTATAAGCCCATTATATCGGTCTCCATCTGGACAATCAAGAGGGGGAGATTTTGGGTGTAAATTCGCTTGCTTGAGAAAGGGTTGCGTGCAAAACGAGGTATTCCAATGCAAGCCGAGGCCCAACATTGGCTTTGAGTGCGGCACGACAGAGGAGCAAAGAGTCGATAAGAGAAGCATACTCGGCCGCGGAGATATTTGATTGTTTAGGCAATTGGTACTCTTTTAAGAGGAGTCTACGGGTTTGGGCTATGAGCAAATCAAGCTCCTCGATGATTTTTTTTCTCTCTTTGACCTGTTCCATCGCAAATGCCAATTGCAGTTTGTCTCCTATAGGTGCGCTTTTTAAACTAAATACCTTTTCATAGACTGGGGAAAGTATATTTGTCTCCTCTGATTGGGAAGAAAGATTGACAACCGTGCATCTGGAGGCAATTGTGGGAAGAACATGTTCAACGGAAGGAGCTGTAAGTATGAGTATAAGACGAGATGGCGGTTCCTCAAGAGTCTTAAGAAGCGCGTTTTGAGATTCTACCGTGAGTAACTCTCCCGGATGCACGATGGTTCCCCTATACGCCGATCGGAGAGGCAAAAGTGCTGATAGATGAATAATTTTACGGATCTCCTCTATACCGATTGTCATGTCCCCCGATATCTGTGTGATGTCTTCCCGATGAATATTTTTCTTTCGCAACAGTTCTTGTGCATACGCAAGTCTATCTTCTCGATTTCCGTCGGTAAGCAATATACTTTGATGCATAATTTTTAGTCTCCTGCTGTTGACAATTATACGGTGTACTTACCATAATGGGAATATGCCAGCTGCCCAAGGATTGGTGGATATTTTGTTATCTGACAAGCAAATAGACGAGCCGACTGCTGTACGGCTGAAACAGGATGCTCTTTCTCTCGGTACACCCGCCGAGGAACTTCTGCGGCAGCGTCACATTCTCTCCGATGAAGCTATAGCTATAGCCCAAGCAAAAGTATTCGGTGTGCCGTTCATCGCGCTCACCCAGCGAGGAATTGTGCCCGAGGTCCTCTCCTTTATTCCTGAAGTTGTGGCGAGACGCTATCAAGCTATTCCTTTTGACTATGACAGGCAAAGGGACGAGATTGCCGTGGCGATGACGGATCCTACCAATCTTGACGTTTTGGCATTTCTGGAGAAAAAAAGTGGAAAGCACATTAAGCCCTATCTTGCGATAGCCTCCGAAATTCGTGAGGCTATAGACGAACAGTACACCCATAATCTCACGGATGAAGTAACCGCTGCCATCAAAGAGAGTGCTCCACCGCAACACAAAGTAATTGAATCATCACAGATTGGTGAGATTATCAGGGAAGCACCTATTGCCAAAATTGTATCTACCATGCTCGACTTTGCCATCAAATCTCGTGCTTCCGATATTCATATTGAGCCGATGGAAAATAAAACGCGCATACGATACCGCATTGATGGTATTCTCCATGAAAAACTGGTGTTGCCCAAAAGCGTACAGGATGCTGTAGTGTCAAGAATCAAGATTCTTTCTGATATGAAAATAGATGAAAAAAGAATTCCCCAGGATGGACGCTTTAATTTTAAATTGGGCGATGAAGAAGTTGATTTACGTATCTCTACTCTTCCGACAACGTATGGAGAGAAAGTAGTGATGCGACTTTTAAAAAAAACTGGCGGGATTCCCACGCTTGCGGATTTAGGACTGCGTGCTGTGGCGATGAAAGTGCTGGAGGCAAACATTCTGCGTCCGCACGGTATTATTCTGGTAACAGGTCCTACCGGATCGGGAAAAACCACCACCCTCTATGCAGTCTTGTCCAAGCTAAATACTAATACAGTAAATATTGTGACGCTGGAAGATCCAGTGGAGTACGAAATCCCAGGAGTAAATCAAGTGCAGATAAATCCGACCGCAGGTCTAACGTTTGCCAATGGGCTGCGTTCATTTTTACGACAAGATCCCAATATCATCTTGGTGGGAGAAATTAGAGACAGCGAGACGACGGCACTGGCAATACAAGCTGCTCTCACCGGTCACCTGGTATTCTCGACACTGCATACCAATAATGCATCTACAGCACTACCTCGGTTGCTTGACCTAAAAGCAGAGCCATTTTTGGTCTCATCCTCTCTAAACTGCGTCATGGCGCAACGTATTGTGCGTAAAATTTGTGCTTCCTGCAAGGAATCGTTTGTCCCGGTCGCCGAAGTAATTGAAAATATAAAACATGTATTGGGTTCTCTCTACCCTGCTGACCAGAAAGTGGTTCTTTTCAGAGGCAAAGGATGTGTAGAGTGCAATAAGACGGGTTATTTAGGCAGAATTGGAATATTTGAGGTGCTCCCTATATCAGATAAAATAGCGCACATGATACTGGAACGATCCGCGTCTTCAGAAATTGAAGCGCAGGCGATTAGTGAAGGCATGATTACCCTCAAGCAAGACGGATTTTTAAAAGTTTTGGAAGGGGTAACGACCATTGAAGAAGTGCTTAGAGTAGCGGAGGATTAAAACTATGGACATGAAAGATCTGTTGGAACAGACTATAGCAGCCGGAGCATCGGATCTGCATTTACTTGTGGGCAAACCACCAACACTGCGGCTAGATGGATCTCTCCATCCGATTCAAGACGCACCCGTACTTACTCCGGAAGTATTAAACGAGATGGCGTATTCTCTTTTGACACCTGAACAAAAAGCTCTTTTTACATCAAATCGTGAGCTCGATTTTGCCTACGCGGTGAGTAACGGAAGATTTAGAATAAACTTTTACTACCAACGAGGAGAAATTGCAGCAGCGCTTCGTCTAATCCCTTCTCGAATTCGAACTGTGGAAGAGCTTGGTTTGCCGACAGTTCTTTACGAATTCACGAAGCTGCGCCAAGGCCTGGTGCTAGTAACAGGTCCCACGGGACATGGCAAATCAACAACCCTGGCTGCGCTCATTAATGAGATAAACAAAAAAAGAGATGCGCATATTGTCACCATAGAAGATCCGGTCGAGTATATTTATCCCGAAGGAAGGTGTCTTGTGTCGCAAAGAGAGATGCACTTGGATACTCATTCATGGGAATTAGCGCTGCGGGCGGTATTGCGGGAAGACCCAGATGTGGTATTGGTAGGTGAAATGCGAGATTACGAAACGATATCTGCTGCATTGACGGTGGCTGAAACGGGTCATTTGGTCTTTGCAACTCTGCATACGAATTCAGCATCACAATCTGTGGATCGCATTGTCGATGTATTTCCCGCTCACCAGCAAGGACAAATCCGAGCGCAGCTCGCGGGGTCGCTTGAAGGCATACTATCTCAAAGAATTCTCCCTGCCATAGGTGGAGGAAGGGTACCCGCTATCGAACTACTTCTGGCCTCCCCCGCTGTCCAAAACAGCATCAGGGAAGGAAAAACGCATTTGATTGATAATATTATTATAACTTCGGGTGAGCTAGGCATGATGACTATGGAAAATTCGCTCGCTTCACTGGTGCGTTCGGGGCGGGTAACTATGGAAGTTGCGGAGCAATTTGCACTTAGACCTACAGAATTTGCTCGGCTCATGCGGGATAATAAAATATAAATACTCTATGCCTTTTTTTTCCTACAATGCCAGAAGCGGCGATGGGCGCATGCTGCTTGGCCTGGTCGAGGCACAATCGGAAAGTGAATCGGCAGCGCTTTTGCGAGAGCGTGGTTTGTTTGTGGTCAATATCCATCCTAAAAAGACTGCATTTTCCCTGCATGATCTTACGGCAAAATTTTCGCGCGTGCACTTTGGTGATATCGTTGACTTTACCCGACAGCTTTCCACCATGATCAGTGCCGGTTTGCCGCTCACTGACGCGTTGTCTATTCTCCAAGTCCAGACAGGGAGTGCCGCCATGTCCAAGGTAATTGCGGAAGTTTTGCGTCAAATTGAAGGAGGCTTAAGCTTTTCCAAAGGGCTTGACAAATTTCCCAACGAATTTTCACCTATTTATATTGCACTTGTTCGGGCCGGTGAAGCTGCAGGTATTCTCGATGGAGTGCTTGCCAGACTTGCAGACAATTTGGAGAAAAACCGTGAATTTAAGGGCAAAGTGATGGGAGCTCTCCTCTACCCTATTTTAGTAGTCATAGCGATGGGTGCGGTTATCACCATTATGATGATTTTTGTTATCCCCAAATTGACAGCGCTCTATAAAGACATGGGAGTGGAGCTCCCCTTGCCTACCAAAATTCTTATTGGAATTTCAGATTTTTTTGTCAATTATTGGTACATTGGAATTCTCATCTTTGTTGTTGGTGGCTATTTAATTGCCCGCTGGAGAAAGTCGCTGGCTGGTCGGCGAGTGCTGGATGCACTGGCATTTCGCATACCCATATTTGGACCACTGCAAAAAAAGGTGGCACTGGTAGAGTTTACCCGTACATTTGGCATATTGATCGGTGCCGGCGTGCCGGTGCTGGAAGCGCTTTCAATCGTTGCCGATTCGATGAACAACGTTTACTTTAAAGAGGCCATGGAGGAAGTTTCACTAAAACTCGAAAAAGGGTTTACTCTTTCTGAACCGATGAGTCAAATGAGCATATTTCCGCCGATTGTCGGGCAAATGATATCCGTTGGCGAAAAGACAGGAAAATTGGATGAGACGCTGCTTAAACTTTCTCACTATTTTGAAGTAGAGGCGGATCAGACAATCAAGGGCTTGACAACTGCTCTGGAACCTCTAATAATGGTTGTATTAGGGGTAGGAGTAGGATTCCTCGTATGGGCCATCATCTCCCCGATTTACAATTTAACGAGTAAGTTTTAAAGTACATTTTTCTCCAAGGAGGTGAACTTAAAAATAATGAAAAAAACTGCCCTACAGTTTACTTCTGGTTTTACGCTCATTGAACTGCTCATCGTTATCGCACTTTTAGGAGCATTGGCAATAGGACTTTTGGCTACAGTTGACCCACTCGAACAGCTTAAAAAAGGTCGGGATACGGCGGTAAGAAATACGGTGTCTGAACTATACAATAGCTTCATTCGTTTTAACGCTGGCAAGGCGCATTTCCCATGGGGAGTTACGCCGATTAGTGGACACACGATGAATGCTGCAGCTGAAACAGGATACATTCAGTCGGTCATAGATTTGGGGGAGCTCAAGAGAAATTTCCTAGACATAGCAAAACCAAATTTAGGAAGAATTATTCTCTCATCGACCGATCCTGGAACAGGATCATACATGGAAGATATTACCGTTTGCTTCCAACCCGAGTCGAAGTCATTTAGAGGCGACGACAATGCTATGTACAATAATGCAGGTATAAGCCAAGCAGATTGTCCCAAAGGCACAAATGCAGCATGCCATTGGTGTGTGAAATAGCACATGTTGTAAAAAAATAAGGTAAACAACATGTGCTTGAGGAACGAGGGA
>OBEQ011828673.1_pt1 | contig 10371 bp, 11 predicted proteins | sample 1670901 | NCBI WGS metagenome assembly OBEQ01 (sample SAMEA104232315, study PRJEB22302) | groundwater metagenome | biome: forest; feature: aquifer; material: groundwater | place: USA | collected 2011-08-07 | depth 5.4 m | reverse complement strand
TCAGGACATCCTGTTTGTTCTCCGCATGCTGTACTGCAATCATCATAAGTTTTTCGGTTGCAGCAAATGGTCCGTGCAAAGACAGATTTTTTGCAATTTGTTTTTTATTAATTACCAGTTTTTCGACAATTGCTGTTGCGCTGCGCAGGATTTCGTCCAATGCCAAAAACATTTCCGGAATATACACGCGTCTATTTGCCGAGTCGTCGAGTGTTCGTTCGAGTAGCATATGCGCTGCATTGTCTCGAGAAGTTTCACTCAAATGGAATACAAGTCTCGCAAGGGAACAAATTTGTTCTGACTTTATGGGGTTTTTTTTAAATGGCATGGCACTTGAACCAACCTGTTTTTGTCCAAAAGGTTCTTGCCATTCCGAAAAACCTGGTGACTGCATAAGCCGCAGATCGAACGCAAATTTATAAAGTGTTTGGGCAATAGAGGACAACGCAGATGAAACAAAAAATTCCAATTTTCTGGGGGATGTTTGATTAGAAATTATAACCGGATCAATGCCAAGTTTTTGCATGATTTCCTTTTCCATTGTCTGTAGTTTCGTATTGTCCATAAGTGTGCTATAGCTTGCAGATGTTCCGACCGCTCCTTTTAATCCTTTACCTTTAAGCATAGACATAGCAAATTGCAAAAGTTGCAGATCAAACAACAGATCTTGTGCATAAAATGCAAATCGGTACCCAAGCGTAGTTGGTTCGGCTGGTTGCAAATGTGTATATGCCATGCAAACGGTGTCTTTATATGTTTCTATTTTTTGAGCAAAGGTAGAGAGTAATTCGCGCGTTTCTTTTTGGATAATTTCCAATGCTTCTTTTTGTCTTACTGCATCGGCGTTGTCTTCTATGTCCATAGACGTTGCGCCCAGATGAATTTTTCCGCCTCCTATTTTTGCCTGACTTGCAAACACTTTTATTTCGGCCATTAAATCGTGGCGGATTTCTTTTTCTAAATCGTTGGATTGCTCTATATTAATTTCGTTTTGATGAGCAATAAGGCTATCTAATTCTTCTTTACTTACTAATCCCTCTTTATTTTGTGCTTTTGCCAGTGCAACCCAGATTTTTCGCCAGAGGAGTCTTTTGTAGGTTTCGGACCAGATGCGACGCATGTCGTCTGATCCATACCGCCATGTAAATGGTGAAAGATATGTATCAAAACGAAAGTCTGGCATATGTATATTATAGGATAAACTTAGTGATAATGTCAACTACGCCGTCTTGCTCTACAGTTGGCGCAATGTAGTCGGCAATGTCTTTGAGTTCTGGCACTGCGTTTCCCATAGCAACTTTTAACCCACATGCTAAAAGTAACGGGAAATCGTTGTACCCGTCCCCAACTCCAATCATAGCACTAGTTTTTATTCCAAGCAATTTAGCAACTTCAAAAACGCCATGCTGCTTTGTTGCAAGCGCATGCGTAATAATGACGCAGAAAAAACCTTTCGTCCACGACGGTACTTTATGAGGGGAAATATTTGGGATATGGGAGAGTTTTTCAATAAGCTCATCTGCTTGTGATACAGTAAAGTTTTTCGATATGTAGAACTGAAAAATTCTTTCTGGAATGGCAGAAGATGATAGTGGGATGTCGATTTTTCCGTCACTAAGCCAGGTGTTGCCAACATTTTCTAGCTTTAAAATGGTAACAATTGCTTGTACATCTTCAGGATCCATTGGTTGTTCCCAGACAAAGTTTCTTTGGGAATCAATAATTTGTGATCCGCCGTTAATAATTGCATAGCCCGTAAAATGAAGGTGGTCAAGAATATACACAATATCTTTATATGGTCTGGATGTGGCAAGGCAAATATTAATATGTTTGGCTGCTTTGGCAAGGCTTTTTGTAACGTTTAAAGATGGCATGCCGTTTTTTTGATTTGGAATGATAGTCCCGTCGACATCTAAAATTATTGCTTTATATTTTTTCTTCATACGAATGTGGTTAAAATAGTGCGGGCAGTGTTTTTATTGTAAGCTAAATTGGCTTGCTGCAAGATCTAGGGCTTTTGCCTGGTTTTGTGGAAGATTGCTACTGTATCCTGCAAGCACGTGATACACATTTTTGTCGTTGCCCGATGTAAACCAAACTGCTTTGTCGTGCAGGGTTATTTGTGTGTTGTTTGCAGATCCTACAACAACGCTTTCGCACCATTGGCTATCTGCATTAGAAGCAAGATGCAGTTTTTGTATTTTGCCGGCAATACTTTTTGCTGCTAATTTTGCAGCGACAATGCAATCTGCTTTTGCATTTTTTGTTACATCGGTTTTTGGCTGTGTGCTGACAAGACGGATAAATCCGGCCATATTGTCACTATTACCTGGCATTTTATAAAAAGATAAACTTTGGTTATCAACAATGTTTGTATATCCTTGCGGGTAAAAAAATGTATATGTCTTCGTTTTTGTCTGAGAAAGAGACGCTGTTTGGGTGTTGGTAGCTAGATTTTTTAAGACAAAGAAAATAAGTATGGCAATGCCAAGTATTACAAGTATTGCAATAATGGGAAAATAACGTTTCAAAGAAGCTTTTTGCATGGTAGTATGTAATTATTGCAGGTAGACAGGATGATTTCAATACCTCACAATTATTTTATAACAATCTCGTGGCGCTTGGCGCCAGTGGAAATATAGGAAATTTTTGCTCCGGCTAATTTCTTAATTAAAGCAAGATATGCTTTTGCTTCTTTGGGTAAATCTGCAAATTTAGTAACACCTGTCACGGGTTTTTTCCAGCCCTTAACGGTTTTATATACGGGCTTTACTTTTGCAAGCATTGTCGCATCGCAGTCAAAATACTCGACCGGTTTTCCATTAAGGGTATAACCGGTACAGATTTTTATTTCGTCAAATCCGTCTAAAATATCTAATTTGGTAATGGCAATATCTGTGAATCCATTAATCTGGGTTGCAAATTTAAGCATTACTATATCGAGCCATCCGCAGCGCCTTGGACGCCCGGTTGTTGCGCCCCATTCTCCACCCTTTTCCCGTAAAAGTTCGCCTGTTTTGTCCAAAAGTTCAGTGGGAAACGGCCCGTCTCCAACGCGGGTTGTATATGCTTTTGCAACGCCAATAACTTTTGCAATGTTTTTTGGTGCTACACCGGCTCCGGCCGTAATGCCACCAGATAATGTTGTAGATGCAGTCGCAAAAGGATATGTTCCCCAGTCGGTGTCTAGAAACGTTGCCTGAGCGCCTTCAAAAAGTAGTGTTTTTTTCTTTTGCAACGCGTTTTGCAGCAGGGGATATGGTTCGACAACATATTGTTTTATTTTTTCAAAAAGCATGAATTGGTCGTCTTCGATTTTTTTATGATCAAGCGCTTTTTCCCCAAGAGCTACAAGAATTTTGTTTTTTACCACAAGTTGCACTCGCAACTTTTCGGAGAAAACTTTTTTGTCAAACATATCGCAAATGCGAATACCGTTGTAGCTTACTTTATCTGCGTGAACAGGGCCAATGCCCCGACCGGTTGTGCCTGTTTTTGCTTTGCCTTTTGCTTCTTCGTACAATTTGTCGAGTAATTTGTGGTATGGCAATATAAGGTGGCAGCGGGGGGAAATAATAAGTCTTTTTGCAAGGGGGATGCCGGCCTTTTTAAGAATTTCTATTTCGGTAACGAATACCTCTAGATCAATTACCGTTCCATTTGCAATAACCCCAACCGTGTTTTTGTGGAAAATGCCCGATGGCACCAAATGCATTGCAAATTTGCCAAATTGGTTAACTATGGTGTGGCCTGCGTTGTTGCCTCCGTGGTAGCGGATAACAAAGTCTGTTTTTTGGGCCAAGACGTCTATTATTTTTCCTTTGCCCTCGTCTCCCCACTGGGCGCCAATAATTAAATTCGCTGGCATAAGACCAAAGGTTATTGTATAGAGGACACCCAAAAAAAGCAAGGGCAAAAAACGTGGTATGATTAAAAAGATGAAAATTCTACTTTCTTCGCACGTAAAACTTAGATTTAAAGAACGTAGGATTTCTCCAAGTTATCCAGAAAAAGTTATTTCCTCTCCAGATAAAATATATGTTGATAATGTTACTGGTTACCAGATTGCAATAAAAAAACTACTTTATAACAAGCGAATAAGACCAATGGTTGTAGTGTATGATATAATTGGGGAAGAGATTCATGTTATTACTATTTATCCAGCAACGGATAGTGAAATTACTAATAAAGTAAAGAAAAGAAGGTGGCTAGCATATGAAAAAAATTAAAAAAAACAAAGAAAAAATATATTACGATAAAAAATCCGATGTTTTATGGCTGGTTGTAAAAAGCGGAGCAGAAGAAGAGCATAAGGAAATTTCCGATGGGATAAGTGTGGAGCTTGGAAAAAACGGAGAGCTTTTAGGTATAGAAATTCTTCATGCCTCAAAAATATTAGGTTCAAAACTTGGGTTTTCTTCAAATATGCAGTTTTCTGCATCTGTATAGAAATCTTATAGAGTTCTCGACTGCGCTCGAACAATAAAGTTATTGGGTGAATTGAAAGGTGGAGAGGATTTGGTCAAAATACTTTTGTGATTCTTTTGTTCTGAACCAAACGCCAACTGTTTTTTCTGGGGACGGTTTAAAACTCACAAAGGTATGTTCACTATAAGTGTAGTTGTCTATAAATCCATTTTTCCCAGAGACCATTATATCTTGTGTTTTCAGCTTATTGCCTCCATTTTTTAATTCTTCTAATGTTCTTAAATCCTGAAAAATAAATAGAACTAAAACTTCATTTCCTGGTTCTTCACTCGCGCTGTGAATTGGCTTAGTACCATTTAAGAAAAATCCAACACCATTATCACCGTAAGTATTTATACGCTCAAAAAACCAATTGTTTGGGTATTTAAATCTTATAAAGCCGTCCAAACTAGTAAATATTTTCCAAGTTGCCGTTTCTGCGGATGGGGATGCCTCATTGGGATTTATTGGTGTTGGGGTGGGGATACGTATTGGGGCTACAATGAGTGATTCTGTTTGTTGTTTTGATGCCAGGTCGAGTGTTTGTTGGTATTGTATGCCAAAGCCAAATGCAATAACTGGTGTTATAAGAAAAATAACAAGCGCCAGGGATTTGGACAAAAGTGTAACGGTTGTTAGTTCTTTGGGAAGTTTCATTATGCAGATTGTCTCAATCCACAGGCACTTTGTCAAATGGCTTCTGGTTTTTCCGAGAAAAATGTTTTATGGTTGTAAAAAAGTGTTGCGAATTTTTCCATAAAACCCTGTCTGCCAAGAAGGGGTGGCACGGAATCTTTTTCGAAAAATCCAATGGGCGCTTGTATTTCCCATTGTCCTAATTTAACTTTTGCTTTTTCCAAAAGATACACGTTTTCGCTGCCGCCAACGCCATATGTAGATAATTTTTTGCAATCTTTTTTGCGATCTATGCCAATATATTCGCTCATATATCCGGGCAAGAGCGAGTAATCTGCACCAGTGTCGACAACCATCCAAATACCAATCCAGTTATTTGTTTTTTTTGACCAAAATTCTACCCATGCAGCCGGTCTATAAATGGTGCCAAAAAGAGTAGAATATACTTTTTCGAAGGGAAATGTTACTGCCATAATTTAGAGGACAAGCGTATCTGCTTTTGGAATATAGGTAACGGTAGGGGTATCTTTAGGATATTTTCCCGTGACTTTATTAAAAATTTTTACCGCTTCTTTGCCGGTTTTGGCAGTAAAAATGTGTCCGGCAACCATAACAATATGTTTGCCTTGTAGTTTTGGATCTTGCAAAAGTTTTTTAATACCAGATGGTGTTTTCATACAATTTTATGATACCAAATCGTATATAGGATTGCAATAAAATTTTGTTAAAACGTGCGTGTTTATGCGCAAAGTGGTACAATTAGCCTCGATGAAACAAAAGATTACTATTGTTGTGGGAATAACAAGCGGGATTGCTGCGTATAAAATGGTCGAGCTTGTCGAGTTGCTCAAAAAAGAAAATAACGATGTTGTTGTTGTAATGACGCGCAGTGCTGCAAAAATGGTCTCACCCACTGATTTTGAAAAAGCGTCGGGTAATAAAGTGCATATAGAATTGTTTGAGGATAACTTCGACTACAAAGATATTCTCAAAAATAGGAAAGTCGATCATATTGCTATTGCAGACAAGGCAGATATATTTGTTGTCGCACCTGCAACGGCAAACACGATTGCAAAAATTGCAAATGGTTTGGCCGACGACTTCCTCACAACTTCTATACTTGCAACCCAAGCGCCAATTTTAATTTGTCCATCTATGAATGTGCATATGTATGAAAACGTGGCGGTTCAAGAGAATATTGAAAAGCTTCGATCTCGCGGATTTTTTATTTTGGAACCAGAAAGTGGAGATCTTGCTTGTGGATATCATGGAAAAGGACGATTGGCTCACATTTTTCATATTAAAGACGAGATTACCACAATCTTAGAAAACAGAGCGCGACTCAAAGGAAAAAAAATTTTAATAACTTCGGGTGGGACAAAAGAACCAATCGATGGTGTTCGATTTATAACAAATAAGAGCTCTGGAAAAATGGGTGTGGCAATTGCAGAAGTTTGTTTTGCAATGGGCGCAGATGTACTGCTTCTTCGGGCAAAAGATTCGGTTATCCCCTCAAAAAAAATTTCAGAAGAGGTGTTCGAAACAGCAGAGGACTTAGAAGGATTAGTTCGAAAATATATTACTTCTTATGATGTCATTTTTCATACTGCTGCTGTTTCTGATTTTATAGTAGGTAATCCTCAAAAAGGAAAAATCTCAAGCGATAAAGAAACAGTACTAAGGCTTGAACCGGCAAAAAAAATAATTAGTACTATAAAAAAACTGAATCCCAACATAAAACTTATTGGATTTAAAGCTGTGTGGGGGGGTTCGGAAAAAGAACTTGTCAATGAGGGTAAGAAAAAATTGGAAGAGAGTAATGCGGATGCGATTGTGGCAAATGACGTAAGCAAAAGCGACCGGGGATTTCAAAGTGATAATAATGAGGTAATTATCGTTACTAAAAATACCTCAAAGAATATTTCTTTGCGATCAAAAAAAGAAGTAGCGCAAGATTTAATTCAGTATCTTCTTACGTAATTATGAAAACCGTTTCGGCGTTTGCTCCAGCAAATATAAGCTGTGTGTTTAAAATTCACCCACATAATAATCCTCGTTTTGCCGGGTCGTCTGGGATTGGGTTTACGATAGATAAAGGTGTTACAGTTTCTGCTAAAAAAGCAGCGACAACAGAGATTTTTTTTAATAAAAGCCCAATTGATTTTCCAACTGTTGCAATGGTTTTGCAAAGGCTAACAAATGAATCTCTCTCGGTAAAAATAGAAACTGAATTGCAACTCGGATCTGGATTTGGATTAAGTGGTGCATCGGCATTGGCTACAGCATACGCTGTTAATACCTTGCTCAATTTAAAAAAAACAGAAAAAGAATTAGCAATTATTGCACATACTGCAGATGTTGCAAGCAAAACTGGACTTGGGGATGTTGTAAACCAATTTTTTGGCGGGTTTTTAGTAAAGTTTTCCCCAAGCTCTGAATTTTTAGTTGAGCGTTTAGAGCTTAAAAATATTCCGGTTTATTGCAAAGTATTTAGTAAATTGCCAACAAACGCAGTACTTTCTAATAATGCATTACAACAGGCAATTAATCATGCTGCTGATATTGCGTTGTCAAAAATAAAAAAAATTATGGATGAGAAAAAATCGCTGCGATTTGAGGATGTTATTGATCTATCAGAGGAATTTGGAGTTGAGAGCCGATTGCTCCAAGATGAACAGGTTGTAAAAGAAATAGCCTCCGTAAAAAAACAAGGAGGACATGCATCTATGATTATGCTTGGCAACGCTGTGTTTTCCAATATCCCATTTCCTGAAGCAACAGAATTTAGAATAAGCAAAAAAGGAGCACGTCTTTTATGAAAACAGTTCCCAAAAACCATCCCAGATATGCCTCACTTAAAACGCGTGAATTAATTGTGGAGGGAGTTAAAAACGGAGTTACAACAATTGACGGGCTTATTCCTCATGGTAGGGGGGAAGCATTTGATTATTTGTTGGGAGAAAAAACTCATACGTTTGCTAAAAAAGCAATTATGGCAGCTGTATCGTTATTGCTAACTGCTAAGCATCCTGTTATTTCTGTTAACGGGAATACTGCAGCACTTGTTGCAAAGGAAATTGTTGCGCTCTCGCAGCTTTTGCATGCGCCACTCGAAGTAAATCTTTTTCATGCATCAAAAGAAAGGGAGAAAAAAATAAAAAACTTTTTAGAAAAAAATGGGGCAAAAAATGTACTATTGCCTCAATCAGATTGTATAATTCCGTTCCTTGATTCAAATAGAAAATTTGTAAATAAACAGGGTATTTTTAAAGCAGATGTGGTGTTTGTGCCGTTGGAAGATGGAGACCGGGCAGAAGCTTTAGTTAAAAATGGCAAAAAAGTTATAACTGTAGACCTTAATCCGCTATCCCGGACAGCAAAAACAGCAACGGTAACAATAGTAGATAATATTGTCCGCGCAATGCCCCTTCTTTTGAGAGAGGTAAAAAGACAAAAACAAACACAAAAGCCTATGCCGGCGTATAATAACAGTAGAATACTTAAGGAAGCTAGAAAGGCAATAAAAGCGTCTAGTTAATAGCGTCTAGCGTTTAGTTTATTTTTAACTATACGCTAATGGCTAGACGCTAAACGCTAATAATTATATGGATCAAGTTGCACTTGTTCGGGAAAAAACAGATTTAGTAACCCTTATTTCCCAGTTTATTCCCTTAAAAAAAACAGGGCGAAATTTTAAAGCACCCTGCCCATTTCATGGGGAAAAAACCCCATCCTTTGTTGTGTCTCCAGAACGACAAATTTGGCATTGCTTTGGGTGTTCCAGGGGTGGGGATTGTTTTTCGTTTTTAATGCAGTACGAAAACATGGAATTCCCCGAAGCCCTGCGGGATCTTGCTAAAAAAGCAGGCATACAACTTGTCCAAACTTCGTTCCAAACAGGCGTAAGTAGTAAAAAAGAAAAAATATATCAAATTAATCAGCAGGCAATGGAATATTACCATTATGTGCTTGTGTCACATGCAGCGGGTAAGCAGGCATTAGCATATGTAAAAAACAGGGGTATTAGCGAAAAAGTTATTAAAACGTTTATGCTTGGGTACGCGCCAAACACCGGAACTGCAATTGTTAATTATTTAACTACAAAGAAAAAACACACAAAAGACGATCTTGTCGAAGCAGGTATTGCGTTTTGGAAACAGGGTGGTATTGCAGATTTTTTTATGCATCGGCTTATGTTTCCGCTTTTTGATCACCGGGGCAATGTCGAAGGATTTTCCGGCCGTATTATGGATAACAACGAAACGTTTGGCCCAAAGTATGTTAATACCCGCGAAACAGTTGTGTACCACAAAGGCAATGTGTTTTTTGGGTTAAACATTGCCAAAGACGAAATAAAAAAAGAAAACAGAGCTCTTATTATGGAAGGAGAATTCGACGTTATGTCTTCGTTCCAAGAAGGATTTGGCAACGCAGTGGCAGTTAAAGGAACCGCACTAACCGAACACCAGGTAACGCTTATTTCCCGGTTTTGCGAAAAAGTCAGTTTGTGTTTTGACAGCGACAAAGCAGGCAAAGCCGCAATTATTCGAAGTCTTACGGCACTGGAAAAAAATGGTGTCACAACAAGTGTTATTATTCCTCCAAACGGCAAAGATCCCGACGAAGCAATAAAAACTGATCCTATTGCGTTTAAGCTGGCAGTAAAAAACGATATTCCGGTTTACGATTATTTACTGCAAGAGGGAGTGGCAAATATAGACATAGCAACTGCGGATGGAAAAAAACAATTAACAAACGATTTGTTGCCATTGTTAAACAATATCGAAAATGAAATTGTCAAAGAACACTACTTTAAAAAATTAGCGCTTACTTTGGATACGTCGTACGAAAGCGTTGTAAAGCAAGCGCAGCGTATCCAAAAGCAGGAAAAAGAAAGCAGTGTGTTGCAAAAAACAAAAGACCAACGCTTGCGCCGCGAAGTATTGGAAGAATATATCTTGGGTCTCATTTTGCAATACAAAAATCCCAAAGTTGCATATGTCCTGGCAAATATAAATCGTTCTGGATTTGCTTTTTTTCTGCCTGCGCAACAAAAGCTGTGCGAATACCTCACGGTATATTTTGAAAAAAACGACACATTTAATTCACAGTTATTTCTAAAAACACTTCCCGAAGAACTTTTTTCGGCATTTGACCATTGTTATCTGTTGCCAACACATGTGTTTGCAAACGACGATTTATATATAGCAGAACTTAAAAAAATTAGCCAACAACTGTATTCCCTGTCTTTAAAAGACGCAATTAAGT
>OBEQ010404666.1_pt1 | contig 10371 bp, 3 predicted proteins | sample 1670901 | NCBI WGS metagenome assembly OBEQ01 (sample SAMEA104232315, study PRJEB22302) | groundwater metagenome | biome: forest; feature: aquifer; material: groundwater | place: USA | collected 2011-08-07 | depth 5.4 m | reverse complement strand
GTGAGGGGAAATTTTATACCGGCACCGACGGCATGGCCAGCATCGCGGTGGACAACAACACCTGGGCGGCCCATGTGTTCGTGCCGTACGACCTGGACCTGGTCCGATCCGCGATCCGGTACGTGGAAGGGCGTTTTACGGTCCAGGCCCCTCCGGCCCATCTGGAGGACACGATCCGTGAGCCCGAGAGCGACGGCCTCGAGGGGCTCTATTATTTTCCGGCCACCTTCGTGGACCCGTTCGTGCTGATTCCGCTCGAGTACCGGCCGAAGATGGAGCGGATCATTCAGCCGGAGGCGACCTTCGGATTCATTCTGTTTCTGAAAGATGCCGCCGGCGCGATCCCGGACGGGAACGAGAGCCACCGCTTGAAAACGCGCGCGCAGGAACTGCACGAGAAGATGGCCGCGCTGCAGAAACTTTACGGGCCGCCGGGGGCCCCGTACGCGAGCGCCAACATTCCGACGGTTTTTTCCACGCTCCATTCGGTAACGACTGCCGCGACCGCCGTGATCGCCACTGCGATCCTGCAGGGGGCCTCCAACGACGACTTCATCGGCGTGGTTCCGCCCGCTGAATTCGTCGTGGGCGGCCAGCGCCCCGTCACCGCGGCCTAACCGCGCATGGCGCGGCCCATTCCGCCCGGCTTCTTCATCACCGGCACCGATACCGGGATTGGTAAAACCGCAGTCACGGCGGCGCTCGCTTGGGCTTTCCGCCGGCGCGGACTGGACGTTGGCGTGATGAAACCGGTCGCCACCGGATGCGAGCGCCGCAACGGTTCGCTGGTTTCGGAGGACGCCGTGCGTCTCTTGAAGGCGAGCCAGGCCTTCGATTCCATGGAGCTGGTTTCCCCCTATCGTTTTGAGCCCCCGGTCGCTCCCTATGTGGTCGGCGCTCCCGTTTCGCTGGAGCAGATTGAGCGGGCATACCGCACATTGGCCGAGCGGCATGAACTTTTGTTGGTGGAAGGAATCGGCGGACTGCTGGTTCCGCTCGATTCCCGGCATACCGTCGCTGATTTGGCCCGGCGTCTGGGGCTGCCGCTGTTGGTGGTGGCTCGCGCCTCACTGGGAACGATCAATCACACCTTGCTGACGCTGGGAGCGGCCCGTTCGGCCGGCCTGGAGGTTGCCGGCGTGGTGTTCAACGGCCGGCCTGCCCGGCCCTCGCTGGCCGAGCGGACCAGTCCGCGGGTGACCGCCCGGCTTGGAAAGGTGCCGGTTTTCGGGGAGGTCCCCTCGTTGACGGATCCGTCGGCCCGGCGGATCGCGCCGCATCTTCGAGTCAGCGCGTTGCTCCAGCATCTCCAGCGGCAGCGGGCCCATTGTCGCAGCCGGCTGGAACGCCTGAGCCGGCTCGACCGGAAAAAAATCTGGCATCCGTTCACTCAGATGTCCGACTGGGAAAAACAAAAGCCGTTGGTGGTGGAATCGGCCGATGGGATTTATCTGCGCGATATCGAGGGGAATCGGTACCTGGATGGGGTCTCTTCGTTGTGGGTGAACCTGCACGGCCACCGGCAGCCGGCGCTGGACCGGGCGGTCAGGGAGCAGCTTGGGAAAATTGCCCATTCGACGTTGCTGGGCGCCGCGAATGTCCCGTCCATCGAACTGGCTGAGGAACTGGTCAAGGTGGCGCCGGAAGGGCTGGCCCGGGTTTTTTACTCCGACAGCGGTTCCACCGCGGTTGAGATCGCGCTGAAGATGGCGTTCCAGTATTGCCAGCAGAACGGCCGGCCCGCGCGGCGCCGGTTCGTCCATTTCGCCAACGCCTACCACGGGGACACTGTCGGGTCGGTCAGCGTCGGCGGGATCGACCTTTTTCACAGGGTCTATGGGCCGTTGCTGTTCAAAGGATTCAAGCTGCCGGCCCCTTATCCGTATCGGGGAATCAGCGCCCAGGATTCGCTGCAGGCGCTCAAGAGGACGCTGGCGCGGAATCACCGGCAGACCGTTGGTGTGGTCGTGGAGCCGCTCGTGCAGGGGGCCTCCGGCATGATCACGCAGCCGGCGGGATGGCTCAAGGGCGTGGAGCGCCTCTGCCGGCGCTACGGCGTTTTCCTGATTGCCGACGAGGTGGCGGTCGGGTTCGGCCGGACCGGCACGATGTTCGCATGCGAGCAGGAGAATGTCCGGCCCGATTTTCTCTGCGTGGCTAAGGGGTTGACCGGCGGCTACCTGCCGTTGGCCGCGACGCTGACGACCGAGAAGGTTTACGACGGATTCCTCGGCTCGCACGCGTCGCTGCGGACCTTCTTCCACGGCCACAGCTATACCGGCAACCCGCTGGCCTGCGCGGCGGGGCTGGAAAACCTGAAACTGTTCCGGCGGGAGCGGGTGCTGCAGAAACTGCAGCCGAAGATCCGGCTCTTCGAGCAGGAGCTGAAGCGGTTCCGTGAGCTGGCGCATGTCGGGGAGATCCGTCAACGAGGATTGATCGCCGGCATCGAGCTGGTCGAGGACAAAAAGAGCCGGCGTCCCTACGCATGGGATCGCCGTATCGGGATCCGGGTCTGCCAGCATCTTCGCGGCCGAGGGATTCTGTTGAGGCCGCTGGGCAACGTGATCGTGCTGCTGCCGCCGCTGGTGATTTCGCCAAAGGAGCTCCGGTTTCTCTGCCGCGAGACGTTCGCCGCGGTTCGGGCCGTCACGGAAACGAGAGCCGGCTCTAGACACCGTTTCGCCGCGTGTGGTATCGTGTGATTTCACATCGTGCCCACGATCCGTTTTCCTTACAAACTTTATCGGGGCGGGATGGCGCCCGTTATTCCGCTGAAGGTCATGGCGGGGCACCGGTGGCACCGGGTATGGGTTTATGTCGATTCGGGTGCCGCCTACAGCATCTTGACGGTGGCGCAGGCCCGGCGTCTGGGCCTGTTGAAGATCAAGGCCAAACGGGTGGCCGTCTCAACCAGCGGCGGTCAGATTTACGGGATCAGTCTCCACCGGCTTTGGGTCAAGCTCGGCAGCGACCGGATTTCAATCACATTCGGAGTGCCTCGGGGTTTTGATGTCGATTTCAATCTGCTCGGACGCAAAGACCTGTTCCGACGATACCAGGTCTGCTTCGACGACGGCAGGGGCCGGCTCACCTTCACCAAATAAGGGGCCGTTCGTCCGCCGACTGTTCGATCGGATCAGCCCCCGTTACGACCTGTTCAACCGGATTTCCAGTCTGGGGCTGGATCGCCGGTGGCGGCGCCGCACCATCGCCCAGCTTCAATTGAAACCCGGCATGCGGGTGCTCGATCTGGCCAGCGGCACCGGCGATCTGGCCCGGCTGGCCGCCGAGGGACTGGCTCCGTTGGGATGGGTGGTCGCCTGCGACGTCTCGGGCCAGATGCTTCGATTCGCTCGAAAGAATCTGGCGCGGGCTCCCGCGGCCCGATGGCATGTCCAACGGGTCCAGGGCCGCGCCGAGCAGCTCCCCTTTTCTTCGGAAAGTTTCCATGCGGCGACGATCGGGTTCGCGCTGCGCAATGTGAGTGATCTGCCGGCCACTTTCAAAGAATTGCGCCGGGTGATCCGGCCTGGCGGCCGCGTGAGTTTGCTGGAGTTCGGCCGGCCAAAATTTTGGCCTCTCAAGATCGGACACCGGCTATGGCTCTCGCTGGCCGTTCCGTTGATCGGGGTTCTGACCACCGGAACCCTCTGGCCTTTCCTTTATCTGCGCCGCTCCATCCTTCAGTTCATGCCGCCGGAGCAGGTGGTTCATCAGATGGAGGAAGCCGGCTTTGTTCAGGTGAGCGCTGAATCTTTAAGCCACGGAATTGTATACATTTATACAGCGTTTCGCTCTTAAAATTATCCCCAGAAAACTTGTAACTCATTAGGTATACTTGAGTTATTGGAGTAAAAAAGCAAAAAAACAGATGAGCCGATTTTTTTTCTGCCGAACTGTAGCCCTTTTTTTAACCCTTGCCCTTTCTCTGCCTAATCCTGCTCTTGCGCTGCGTCCCGAGGGTCTTGAAGAGGGAAAGCCGGCTGCCAAACAAGAACTCCGACGTGCGCTCGGTGTCCCCACCCCCGGCCTGGAGGAACCCAAACCGGCTGTCGTCACCCTTGAGCCGATCAGCCGGTATCCGAAGGTCTCACAGGATCCCGACGTCCGGAAAGACGTCGGTGTCGAAGGCGGGAAGCAGCTCTACGATGCCTATATCCGATGGCTCAATGAGAATCAACTCAGGCCTCCTTCCGAACGGGAGCTGTTCGACTGGGTCCGGGCCGCGTATCCGATTTCCAACGATGACCTTTTGGTGGCTCTTCACCAGGCTGAGGATAGATCCGCCCACAGCCCGATCCCTGTGATTGTGCTCCCGCAGAGAAACCCCCGCCTCGCTACGTTCCTGGCTTCCTGGCTCGCTTACCGGGCGGGGGGGAGCGTCGTGCCGGGCGTCGTTCCTCTCCCATCCGACTGGAGCTGGGAGCAGGTGGCGTCCCTCATCGAGGAGGAGCCGATCTTAAACGGCCTCAGTCAAGATACGGCTCTCCTAGCAATGGTTTCGTTCGTGAGCAAAACTCGACAGGACCTCCAACGGCGGAATTCTTCCGTGCCGCTGTGCCTACTGGTGAAGGTGGGGTCTTTCCCTGGAGTGGGGACCGATGTTCTTTACGAGGTGCTCAGCCATATTCCTCCGCTCACCGGCGCTTATGTCAAGACGATGCTACAGGCCTATGGGACGCTCCTGAACGAGCGTCAGGGGGTTCCTCCAACCACCGTGGAGTTGAAGGACCGTTCCGGGCTGTCGACCGAGCAGTTGGACGGCGCGGTGAGCCAGGCGCAACAGGTCGGCCGGAGTTACGGGACCGTTCCGGTGCTGGTTCGGCCTGATGGCCTCGATCCATCGAGCGATGCCGCGCGGTGTCTGTCGGCCTACATGATCCGAAGGGTCCACCCGACCTGGTGGAGCCAACGCGGCAGCGAGATCCCATTTCCGGCGGAGGGATGGGATTTAGCCCGTATGGGACAGGCCGTCGAAGAGGCTCGCTCGCTGCTCGCTCCTATGGCGGCTGCCGACCCGGAGGGGATAGGGGCGCTTCTAGAGAGGATTGATCGGACGGTTGAGGCCTTCGCTCCACCAACGAGGCCGAGATTTACCGAGCAGCAACGGGCCCTTATTTTGGCTTATCAGCAAGGGATGCGGCATCCACTGGTGGAGAACCCCCTGCCCACCATTCGGTCTCTGTCCGAGGCACCCGGTTGGTCGGAGAACCGGGTGAGGACGACGATGCAGGCGATGCGAGTGCAACTGAGTGGGCGCCGGGCGGCTGTTTTCCTACCCTCCCCGCCGCGCGGGGAAAAGTCCCGGGCCCGTTTTGTTGAGCTGCTGACGGAATGGCTGCAGGCCTATAACGAGGATCACCCGACCGCCACGATCACCATTCTGCCTGGACGTTTGGCGCAGGCCTACTGGGTATTCGTCCGTCTGTCTGATCCGAGTGCGCGTTGGCCGGTCAGATGGGAAGCGCTTGCGGGGGACATCGGAACGACCGCTGCGGTCGACACGCCCCAGGTTCGTTTGGCTGCGCTCAATGAATTGTTCCAGTATCTCTTTGCGATGCCGCTTGCAGAGATGACGCCGGGGAAAGATGCGCTGCTGCCTCGACTCGCCGGGCCTGTGGTGCCGGCGGCGCCGGAGCAGGGTCCGCTGGAGCGGGCGCTCCGGGCTCAGTTTGATGAGTTCAATCTGCAGGGGCCGGAGGATTGGGACGCTTTTGCGGCGATGGTCCGGGTGCCGTTGATTGAATCAGGAGTTCTCTTGCCCGGTCAGTCTCTTCCGCAGCACGTGCTCGAGCAGCTTCAGCAGATCCTTCAATCGAAGCTGTCCGTCGCGCACACCGAGCAGCCGCGTGGTGAGGTCCCCGGGCTCGAGGAAGAGGGGGTTCGCCGCGAGACCCGGTCAATTGTTGGGGCGGGCGCCAAGCGGCTTCCGCAGAAGGTGCAAACGTTTCTCGGCGCGCTCACGGAAGCGGAATGGAACGCGCTTGTTGATGACCCGGCCGCCGCGATAGCTGGATACAAAAAGGCCGGCACGCTGCGCGGCGGTGATCCGGCGAAGCTGCGGGCCGCGGTGATGGCGGCGCGCAAAGAAGCGCGTACCCGCGTCCAGGCGCGCCAGCAGGCTTCCCCAACTCCGGCGGGCCGGACGCCGACTGGGGGGCCGACTGGAGGGTTGCTTTTCCCTGTCCCCCCAGGGCCGCGCCTTGTTCTGAGACTCGCGCCAGACGGCAATGTGCAGTTTGTTCAGGAGCAAGGTCCGCTCACCGTGCCCGGCAAAAACATCCAACTGCAGATGCCGCCTCCGCCGGAGGCGCTGAACCCGGCGCCGGCCCTTCGGGCTGACCTGGACCGTTTGCAGGCGATGCTCGTTGACGCCTACCGGAGCGTGGCCGCTGGCGGAGCGGCGACGGTGAACGTTCAGCCGATCAAGGTGCACATCCTCAGGACGATACAGCGCACTTTCCAGACATCGGCCCCGGACGTCATGAGCAGGGAATGGATGGTCTCGTTCTTGCGCGAATTGGGATGGAAATTCTTCCTCCCGGTCGGAGATGATTTTTCGGTCGTCCCCCTGCCGAACGGGGGCGTCTCTCCCCTTCTGCTGCGGATCACTTCGCGATGGGGGAACAGACCGTACCTGGAAGGCCGTGGAAGGGTGTGGTTCGCGCGTGCGGCGCACATCACCGGCCCCTTGGTCCTGGGGATCGCCGGTGCGGACATTGCGCTGGTTGACCTTGACGCGTCACGGGCCCACACGGAAGCGTGGTACCAAGCGCTGATGGCGGTGCAGAACCCCGGCAACCTCACGGCCCACCTGCGGCAGAGAATGTCTGCACTGTACACCCAAGACCCGGAAGAGTTCCGGACGACCTTCGGGGCCTCCTACTCTGAAACCGAGGAATTCCGGCACGCACAGGACATGCTGTGGGCGTGCCACTTCTTCGGGCAGAACCTCCGGCTCCACAACTGGTTGACCATGCTGACCGTTGAGGCAATACTCCGGCCCGGGTCGTTGATTGATCAGACCATCTGGACTCCGGACAAGAGGCGCCAGGTGTTCACGAACCCGCACGCGATCGTTGAATTGGCCGGCCAGCTCGGCGCGGTGGCCGAGCTGATGGGGGCGATGCTCGAGGATGGCGCCGACGACTGGGCGTACGGCATTTTCCTGCGGTTCCTCAATGAGAAGGTGGATGAGATTCAGGGTTTGGCCGCAATCCCCGGGATGGGCTACGAAGGATCCGTTGCCCGCCAGGTCTTCGACTTCTTCGCGCGCGCCAGATTTGCGAACACGGACCAGTTGATCGCTTACCTGAACGCGACTTCGCCCGAGCAACCGCAGCCGGCACCGGGCCTGCGCGCGTTCGAGCTGATCAACCGGTTCTACCTGGAAAACTTTTTCACCGACGACGAGCGGCTTGCGCTGCTGACCGGCCTCGAGGAGAAGATCACGGCGGCGAGGATTGAAAGGACCCTGAGCGATCTCAAGGCTACCTTAAGTCAAAGGAAGCAGCAACAGCCCAGGACTGGAGGAAAGACGCGCGATGTTCAGCAGATGGAGGAGCTGATCGAGCGTCTCCCGACTTACCTCCCGATCCTCGAATCCATCCCCTCCGCAGATTCCCAGAGGGATGAAGAAATTCTGGCCCGCATTAAAATGGATCTGCTTCAGGCGGGGGAGTTGCTCGGCAAAAAGCCAAGAGGCCCCCGCCGCGCCGGGCTGGAGGAGGCGGTCAGCGTCGTCGATTGGGAATGGAGCAAGCTGCCGGTGGATCGTCTGGGCGGCCCTGCGCAGGACGGCCATCAAGTGCCGCCTTCTGGCGTGCTGATCCGGCATCCCCTATTGAACGAGCTGATCCCCGACCTGCGCATCCTGATACCACATCGCACCGTCAGCGTCCAGGCGGATCCCCGTTCGATCACGCTTATCAGCGGAGGGGACCGCCTCGGCACGTACGAATTCCCCGCGGTTGGCATGCTTGAAATCCCCCTCGAGGTGGATCCTCAGAACCGGTTTACGCTGAAGCTAAACGAAGCCGGAGACCTACAGATCGTTCCGGCACCCGGCGCGGATGTTTTCCTGCCAGTCCAGCAGCTGGAGGCGATGAGCAGGTCGGTGCCCGCGCAGGTGGAACAGCTGGAACCGGTGATGCGCAGCGTCGAGTCGGCGTTCGAGCGGGTGCTGGCCGCGGTGCAGCCGATATTCCGCGCGACTGTCAGTGAGCTGCGCGCGGACATGGGTAAACTGCGCACGTACCTGGAGGTGCAGACCTGGAGGGCTCGCGCGGCCGAGCTGGGGCAAAAGATCCTCCGGCTGGGGGAACCGGGCTCGCTTGAGTCGCCGAACGGGGCATACGCCGGTCCGCTTCTCACGGTTGAGCCGGTGGTGCGAGGGCTGCTCGCGCGCAAGGCAATTGGCCGGATCACCGTGAACGGACAAGAAGTCACGATGAAGCAGCAGCCGGTCGACACGTTCATCGAGATCGGCAATTTGCTGAGGGTACAGGGGGTGCTGACCGCGTACTTCGATCGAGTCGGCGGCACTCTTCGTATTACCTCCGTTGCGGGCCTCGCCGGCCTTGAGGAGGGTGTGGTTGCGCGGGGGCAGATCCGCGGCGTCGGCACTGCGCAGTTCCCGGTTACCGTGTACCAGACCCCGGCCGATATCGGCCGCGCGCAGGCGGATCAGCTGATCCCGCGATGGATCGAGGCGGCCAAGGCGAATCGGCCGTTCGTGGTCGGCCTAGCTACCGGCAGCACACCGGAGCCGCTGCTGGCCGAGATCGCGCGGCGCCTGCCGGAGATGCCGGCCGAGCTCCGTCAACAAATGGTCTCATCCTTGCACATCGTTGCGATGGACGACATCGTCGATCCGGCAACCGGCACGAATGTGCCGCCGGATCATCCGCGCAGCGCGGTCCGATTCTTCCGGGAGCGGCTGTTCGACCGGGTGCCGGAGATGACGCCTGAATGGTCAGCAGGCCATTTGATCGTGCCGACCGTTGGGCAAGTCACCGCGCAGGTCGCGCGTGTGCAGTCGCTCGGTGGTGTGCGCTGGCAGCTGATGGCGACCGACCCGAACGAGGGACACGTGGCCGAGGTGGCCGCCGGGGAGCTGCTCGGCGATCCCGCGATCCGCGCTGTGAAGGACCGGCCGCGGATCTTCTCGCCGCTGTTCCTGCAGCACAACGCGTGGGCGACCGGATTCTTGGGGATCACGCTGACGCTCGATGACTTTGTCGAAATGATGGCACCCGACGGGGTGGTTTCGTTCGCCGCGTTCGGTGCAGCGAAGGCCGGGATCGCGCGCCGTTTCTGCGAGGACGGCCGGTACAACGCGGACCGCCCGATCACGTTCCTCTGGATGCACCCGATGTGCGACCGAACCGCGGTGCTGCTGGACGAGGCAAGCGCTGCGCAGGTGATCGGGACGATAACGCGCGGGGTTGGACCTCTGACATCCGCGGTGCGCGGCACACTTAACGAGCTGCTCGCTGAAGCGCCGGCGGGACGGATGCAGCTGCTGGCCGGTCGCTTGCCCGTGATGACTCCGGATGAGCGGATCCAGTTCCTGATCGCGCTGGTGTGGGTTGCGAACCATCCGGAGATCAGGCAGATGCTCTTGGACGTTTTCCTTGCGCCGATTCCCGAGGCGAAGCAGGTGCGCGAACTGATATTGGAGACGGTCCGGCAGGACAGTTCCGGGCAGGCGGCCAGGTCGATCAGGAGCGTTTGCAGTGGGCTTACCTCATCCCAGCTGCGCCCGTTGATCGAAGCGCTGGACCAGCGCCTGCACGCGGGCACTGGCTGGCAACCCGGATGGGAGCAGGCCGGCCCGTACCTGCTGATGTGTGTCCAGGAAACATTCCTTGCCGCGCAGCTGCAAAATTACCGGACGCAGTCCTCGCTGCCGGAGGCACAGCTGTACGAGTGGTTGGGTGAAGTTTACGCGGCGCAGGCAGGCCACTACCCGGTCCCCGTCTCCCGCCCTGCAGTTTCCACCGATGTGGAGAGCGCGCTTGCGGCCCAGTGTTACATGACCCAGGGGGAGCTGCTGCGTCTGCTCGCGCGCAGCCCGGCGCGCAACTATCCGCAGCTTGCGGCCAGGGCAGATCTGATGCGCGGGATGACCGTCCCCGCTGTACAGCAGAATTACGAGCAGGCGCGCACAAGCCTCGATAAGATCCTTGCCGCTGCGGAAAACCGGCTGCTTGAATGCCAGGCGCTCGAGCGGCTGGTCCGGCTTGAGCAGTTTCACGCAGACTATCTCGCCGCGAGCCAGCAGGGAGCGGAGGCAATCAGCGCGCTGGTGCGCGCCTTGGAGCTGGAGCGGCGGCTCGCGCACTTGCGCGTCGATCAGGCACGGGT
>OBEQ012076158.1_pt1 | contig 10372 bp, 10 predicted proteins | sample 1670901 | NCBI WGS metagenome assembly OBEQ01 (sample SAMEA104232315, study PRJEB22302) | groundwater metagenome | biome: forest; feature: aquifer; material: groundwater | place: USA | collected 2011-08-07 | depth 5.4 m | reverse complement strand
GTCGAAACCCCCGCATGCGCGACAACGATCTTCGTCTTCTCTTTATCCATGCCGATCGCATGCGCGGCAATATCCGAAAAGATAAACGCGACGCCGAGCGTCTTCAAAAAGCCCTGCACACTTCCATCCTCGCCGCCGGTGCCATGAAAGACGGGAATAGCTGCATCGAACGACGATCGTGACTCCAAAAAGCGATCGATCTCTTTCGGAAACTCAAACACGTGGACGTCCATTCGGCCGCGTAATGCGTTCGCAACGGTCTTTGCGGAATTGAACGCGATGTCGCGTTCAGAGCTTGTCCCGCCCGTGAGAATGGCGACCTTCATCTTCCCGTCTTGGATGACGAAGGCGTCACCCCGATCCGAACCATCTGACCGTCGAATTCCAGTTCGTCTTCGCACGCGGGTGCGGCGGAAACGGATTCTTCCACCGACACGTTCACGGCGCCTGTTTCGTTTCCGAGATCGGACGCCAAGATCTCGAGAATGCCACGAACGTCCTGATCACCCGCGACGAACGAGAGAAGGATGCGATCAGACGGCGCAAGCCGAAGCGACTTCCGCAGATTCATAACCCGACGAGAAATTTCACGCGCAAATCCTTTTTTCTTCAATTCGGGTGTGATGCGCGTGTCGAGTTCGATGATCCACGGCTCGACGCCGAGACCCGCGAAACCGGAGACGGTCACCTGTTCCACATTCGTTTCCTCGCGGAGCAGCGCGAGCAATTCCGAACGTGCGGTGACACGCGACGCAAGCGAGGTGTCTGCAATTCTCACCGCAAGCGACGCGAGCGCCTGACGCACCGGAAGTTTGTGACGAGCGCGAAGCTCATGCGCCGCAGCCGCAACCTCGCGTATCCATTGCATATCCGCCATGAGCTGCGCATCCATGAGACGCGTATCCACATTTGGCCACCGATCAAGATGCACGGACATTTTTGGACCATTCATATCCTGATACAACCGATCGGCAAAGAATGGCGCAAACGGCGCGAGGAGCCGAGCGGTCGAGAGAAGCGCTTCGCGGAGCGTTCGGAGCGCATCCATTCGTTCATAGATATTTTTGGACTTCAGTCGATCGCGCGAGCGTCGAAGCCACCACGTTGAAAGATCGTCAACCCATTCCCGAAACGGACGCGTCGCCCCGATCAAATCATACGATTCCATCGCTGTCGTGATTGTGCGCGTCACGTCCGCGAGGCGAGAAAACAGCCATCGATCACTCACATGCGCACTCTTCGGTTTTTTTATTTCGACGATATCTGATCCGACAACGAGAAGATAAAACGCGCGAATGTTCCAGAGCGTCCCAAACAGCGTTCGCTGAATCGTCGCGCAGTCGCGTTCGGCGAAATTTAGTTGTTCCCCGGAAAGGAGCGGCGAGGAAAGAAGATAGATGCGTAGCGAATCCGCGCCGAGGCGGCTCATGAGCTCCCATGGATCCGGATAGTTCTTCAAGCTTTTCGACATTTTTTTCCCATCTTCCGCCATGATAAGGCCACTCACGATCACGTCGCGAAACGCCGGCTTCTCAAAGAGTGCGGCAGCGAGCACGTGGAGCGAGTAAAACCAGCCGCGCGTCATATCAACCGCTTCTGCGATGAAGTCCGCTGGAAAATGCGCGTCAAACCACTTCTTGTTTTCAAAGGGATAGTGATTGGACGCAAACGGCATGCTCCCGGACTCGTACCAGCAATCAAAAACCTCTGGGATACGTGATGCGCGCGCGCCGCAGGAACAGGCGAGCGTGATCGCGTCGATCGCGGGGCGGTGAAGACCGAGCCCGCTCGTGCCGATCTTGAGCTTCTGTTCCGCGGTGCGCTCAAGCTCTGCGACCGATCCGAACACACGCGTGCTTCCACACGCATCGCAACGCCACACCGGGAGCGGCGCGCCCCAATAACGCGTGCGCGAAATGCACCAATCTGGCGCTGTTTCAAGCCCCTTGCCAAACCGCCCGGCCTTGAAATGCTCCGGATGCCAATGAATTTTTTTTGCGGCGCCGAGCAATTTGGACTTCAGCTTTGTCACGTTCACGAACCACGCGGACTGCGCTTTATAGAGAAGCTGCGTGTTGCAACGCCAACACACCGGAACGCTGTGCGAAATCGTCTCGCGACGAAAGAGAAGCTCGCGCACGTCAAGATCCGCGATGATCACCGCGTCAGATTCTTTGATCGGCAGTCCGATCGCGATCCCGAGCTCCGGCCGCTGCCTCCCTTCATCGTCAACCGTTGCAAGCACCGGGAGGTCGTGCGTCTTTGAGGCGAGAAAATCTTCTTCGCCGAACGCCGGCGCGGTATGAACAATACCGGTCCCGTCTTCCATGGATACATATGCCATCGGAACAACGCGATAGATGCGTTTCCCCTCACGCGCGGTGAGGCGTTCAAGCGCCGCTTTTGAAAGCGGATAGAGCGGCTCGTATTCCATCCCAACAAGCTGCGACCCCTTCATCTTCTCAACAATTTCAAACGGAACATCGCCATCCGTTAAAAGTGGTAAGAAATCACGAAGGACAGACGAGGTGAGCTTGTCTGCGAAAATAAAGGATTCACCCGTGTCCGTGAAATAAGCTTTCACATAAATCTCATCCGGATTGACTGCCAGCGCAACGTTCGCCGGGAGCGTCCATGGCGTTGTCGTCCACGCGAGCAGGTACGTTTTTTCTTCTCCCGCGACCTTGAATTTGATCGTGATGGACGGATCCTCTGCGTCGAGATACGAATTCCCCATCGCAATCTCGAAGTTGGAAAGTGGCGTTGAGCAGCGCGGGCAGTAAAATGAGACGCGAAGGTCTTTGTAAATCATTTTTTTCTTCCAAAGTTCCGCAAACGACCACCAGACGGATTCGATATAGGACGCGTCCATCGTCTTGTACGCGCCGTCGAAATCAACCCACCGACCAATCCGCCTCACGTACTTTTTCCACTCGCTCACGTACTGCAAGACCGCCTCATGGCAGGCCTCGTTGAATTTTTCGATGCCGTATGTTTCAATGTCGCGCTTCGAATTGAGCTTGAGCTTTTGCTCGATCAGTGTCTCGACCGGAAGTCCGTGGCAATCCCACCCCCATCGCCGCGGCACGCGATAGCCATTCATCGTCGCATAGCGCGGCACGGCATCCTTGATCGCAGATTGAAGAAGGTGACCGTAATGCGGAAGGCCTGTCGCAAATGGCGGGCCATCATAAAAAATGTATGTATGCTTCGCCGGCCGCTCGCTGATCGAACGCTCAAAAATCTTGTGCTTCTCCCAAAACACCGCCATCTCTTCCTCAAGCTTGGGGAAGTCGGGACGGGAAGATGGATGCGCGTCGGATTCGTGTGTCATAGCGCACTGTATCATCAGGTTTTTTCTCTCATCCGTCAATGGTACACTGTCAGATATGTCCTCGACGATCTTCCTTGGCGCCGATCACGCGGGATTCGCGTTGAAAGAAAAAATTGCGCCACTCCTCCGTCGGCGTGATGGAAACGTGATAGATCTTTCTCCCGCGTTTCACACGGGGGATGACTATCCAAAAATCGCCGCACGCGTTGCGCGCCATGTTGCGAAGACAAAAGATGCGCGCGGCGTACTTGTGTGCGGAAGCGGCGTCGGCGTTGTTATCGCGGCGAATCGGATCAGCGGCGTGCGCGCGTTTGATGCCTCTGACGCGAACACGACTCGCCTTGCACGCGAACACACGGATGCGAATGTGATCGCGTTTTCCGGATGGCGACAATCCGCGCGCGACGCCGCAAAACTCCTCGACCTGTTTCTCACAACGAAATTCTCAACAGCAACGCGGCATCAGAGAAGAATCAAGCAATTGAAATAGGATTGACTAGTATGAACGAAATTATTCCAGCCATCTTAGCCAAAAACGAAGCGACGTTTCGCCAGCGGTTGGCCATCGTGGAACCGATCGCACCCATCGTTCAAATTGATGTCATGGATGGCCACTTCGTTCCAACGGCGAGCTGGTACGATCCGACGGTCATCAAAACGATCGCAACGCCAGCACGCTATGAGTTGCATCTCATGGTGTCAGATCCGACCGCCTACATCGGCGCATCAGAACAGCTGACGAACATCACGCGAATCATCTGGCACATCGAAGTTGCGATCGCCCATGACGTTCTCGTGAACTGGTGCCGCAAGCTGAAGATCGAACCCGGGCTTGCCCTCTCGCCCGAAACGCCGATTGGACGGCTTGCGCCGTTCGCGGAAAGCGTGGATGAAATTCTCGTTCTCGGCGTGAACCCCGGATTTTCCGGACACACGCTCCAGCCACACACGATTGAGAGCGTCAAAGAAATCCGTAAACGCTGGCCGCATGTGACGATTGGATTTGATGGCGGAGTGAACGCAGAATCCATCCCACTTCTTCGCGACGCTGGCGTCACGCGTTTTTGCGCCGCAAGCGCGATTTTTGAAACGAAAGATGCGCGCGCGGCGTTCGCAAAACTTGCAGAGATTTAAGTTCGAAAGCTCCGTATCACCGCGCGAACGACACCTTGGATGAGCGGGTCGTAGCAGTAGATTGGTTTCATTGTGGAATTCGCGGGCTGGAGGCGAATGTGATCGCGCTCGCGATAAAACCGTTTGAGTGTTGCATACGCATTGTCAAGAAGTGCGACAACCACGTCGCCGTTTTTTGGCGATGGATTGCGTTCGACGATCACATAATCGCCGTCCAGAATACCGTCCTCGATCATTGACGTGCCTTTGACGCGCAAGACATAAGAATTGGCTGAATCCGGCGCAAGCTCAACCGGCACGGCAAATGTCTCGCGTTCTTCTATCGCTTCGATCGGCTGTCCGGCGGTGATGATGCCCGCAAGAGGAAGGAGGACGCTCTTTCCCCACCGAACGGCCTTATCCGTTGGCTCGAGTTCTCGTGCACCGGCATCAGCTACGGCTGTGCGCAGATACCCGCGTTCACGCAGAGCTTGAATGTGCACGTGGACGGTTGAAGGGGAAGCGAGATCGAGCCCAGACGCAATTTCTCGAAATGAGGGGGAATATCCCTTTTCGTTGATGAACGAGACGATGAAGTCGAGAACTTCTTTTTGTTTTGGGGTTAATCGAGGAGTCATGATTTAAGTATCGAACAAAAATAGAACAGTGTCAACTGCCCTTATCCACAGGCAAAAAAGAGAGTTTTTGTGCCCCGCGCGAGGAGCCGTTGACAAGGCGTTCATAATTTGATATACCGTACGCACTCGTCACCGTTGACGGGTTCCGCTATGGGATGCATGGCATAGGTCGCACTTTCAAAAAGGCTCCACAATGAAAAGCATGATCGCATGCGTTCTGTACTTCGGTTCCATTGCTTGCGTACCCGGGTTCTTCCTTGGCTGCGACGAGTCCGTCAAGGTCGCACAGGAGGAGTTCGGACCTAGGGCACTGCTCAAGAAGTACGAGTGGCTCAAGGAAACCCACGCGCAGCTCGACAAGAAGCGAAACGACATCAAGGTCTACGAAGGCCGCATGAAGACGATGGATGAAACCTACAAGAGCATCCCTCGCATTCAGTGGCCGCGTGAGGATCGCGAACAGCACAACACTTGGTCCTCGGAGGTCGCAGGCACCAAGGCGAGTTACAACGATCTCGCTGCGCAGTACAACGCCAAGATGAAAGAAGAACATTGGCGTTTCGCGAACAAGGGTGAGTTGCCACAAGGCGCATCAGAAGTTCTGCCTCGCGACTACGTGCGCTACGAGGACAAGTGAACCGAGAAACGCAGGAGGATCTGTGATGACAAACATGCGAAAAAGACTGCTCATCGGCGTGATTGCGCTCTGCGGATTGATGCTTATGGGCCTAAACGATTGCGACAAGCGGCCCAATCAACCGGTCTCCGCCTCTGGCGTGGAAATGGTCAGCGTCCAGGTTCCGGTCGGAGCAGACAAGCTCACAACCGAACAGCGCAACGTCAAAGAACGGCTGCTCAAGGATAACGAGCCGGGCGCGATCAAGCACCTCTACGTCATCTCGGCCTACAGCGGCCAGGTGCTGATTTACTCGACCGTAAAGGGAAAGGTCACGAGCGGCGGTAAGCGCCTCACGCCGACCTCGGTTAACGGTGGTTACAACAACGGCAGCTGGTACGGATTCCAAGTGAGAATCGGTGGCGCCGACTTCTACACAAACGAGGTGCTTCAGGATGACGGCACGTACGGCCACTCTGTAGAGTACCTGTACTGGTGGGACACTAAGGGCGTCTATCACCAGCACTACGTTCAGGGCGGTCAGATCTTGCACGTCTCAAGCGAACCGATTGCGGTCAAGAGCGTCGTGATCAACATGGAGCTGAAAGCCAAACCCGGTGACATCCCGGTAGCTACCGATCCTCCTCCCGCCGAAGCCCAAACGAGATAATGACGTCCGCGCAGAATGGATAAAACTCAGCGCACCCGCGCGGCAAAGAGCACACTCGCTCACGCCGTCCGGGCGCGCTCTTTGTTTTCCACAAATCTTTCCTTGACAAATGATTACCGTATGATAAATTTATTGTAATACAAAATATTACAATTCATTCTCATACGTATGCGCGCGATTATCAATCTCTCACTCCCCTCCCAAACCGTCAAAATCGTCAAAAAAGCGGTGAAAGAAGGCCACTATGCTACGACGAGCGAATTTTTTCGTTGTCTCCTTCGTGACTGGCAAGAAAGAAAACTCTTAAACGAGCTATTCGAAAGCCGTCAGGAAATAGCATCTGGCCGGGGGAAAATTCTGCGTTCACTCAAAGATTTGCGATAACTCCTCATGGAGATTTTCTATACTTCAAAGTTTGCTCGAGAATACAAAAAACTTCCCGAGTCCATCCAACGACTTGCGGAAGGACTGGAAAAATCTTTTCAAAAAAATCCTCTTGACCCGAAGTTAAAGACTCACAAATTAAAAGGTATGCTGCAAGGATTTCTATCATTTTCAATAGGATTCAAATACCGCATTATTTTTGAATTCAGCAAAGACAAGAAAACAGTCCACTTTCATTCGGTCGGAGATCATGAAATTTATGAATAAAATTTCACCAAGGTACACGAGTGGATAAATGAAAAAAACAGAACTTCGATAACAGCGGACGATCTGGAAGCCGCACTCTTTGTTTTACACAGTTTTTTCTTAAGTTGGCATCCTATTTTTACAGCCTATCCCGCCTCTGGCGGGATCCCGCCTTCCTTTAGTCAGCAAAGTGGTGGCGGGACTGCCTACTTATCCACCATTGACTCGTTTTACTGAATGGTGCAGCGGTAGAGATGAGGGCCTTCCTTAAAAAGGTTCCGTAAGAACAGAAAACTATGTCCAAGTACCGCCTTGTTCGTCGGCTGGTTTCGTGCGCGCTTGCGATGGGTATGCTCTTCACTCATTCACCCGTTGTCGCGTTCACAACCACGGCTGCCCCGCGACCTGCCTTGCCGGACTTCGGCGAGCTCAGTCGAGCCGCAGGCAGGCTCGCAACATCTGTTGTCATCGGCGAAGTCGCGTGGGCCGGATCCTCGCTCTCGATCGCTGACGAATGGATTGAAATCTGGAACCTTGGCGACGCACCCACTTCGCTTGCGGGATGGTCGCTCCGCGGCACAGGCGAACATGGCGCCGTGATTCCCCTTTCATCAAGCTCGACGATTCCCGCGCGTGGCGTGTATTTAATCTCTAATTACGCCTCGAGTGATGTGAAGAGCGCGCTCGCAACGTCCGTCGTGACAGATGTCGTGACAACGACCGTGTCGCTCTCGAACAGTGCGCTGAAGATCGAATTGCTCGACGCGACAGGGACCGTTGTGGATACAGTCGGGACCGGCAACGCGCCGCCCACGGGATCCGTGTCGCCGCTCAAGGCATCGATGCTCCGTAACGTAGATACGTGGGTACATGCGACAACGTCACGCGGATTCAAGAGCGGCACGATGGATCTCGGCACGCCTGGGTTCTGTGACGGATGCGCGGCCGCAGTATCACCATCAATACCCGTTCCCGTCGTCGCACCCTCGACACCGACTTCAACGTTATTCAGCGTCTCGTCGATTCCACTGTCCACCTCCACCTCACGTATTGCCAATGATACGAAGGCTGCGATGGCAACCTCTTCTCCACCAACACGCACGGGGTCGACAACTTCGACTTCTGCCGCACACGCAACTTCAAACGGAACCTCAACGAACATGACGATTGTGCCGATTTCGATTCCGACAACTTCAACATCAATCGTAGCATCCGCGACAGCTCCGCCTCTTCCACCTCCGCCGCTTCCCCCACCGCTGCCACCGGCATCTCCTCGCGTTATGGAAATCGAAAAACCAAGACCAAACTATGGCATGCTTCGGCTGAATGAAATCGTCCCAAATCCATCCATAGGCAAAGAATGGATCGAGATCGTGACGCTGGATGCCAGCCAACACATCGATCTTCGTGGATGTCAGGTCCATGACGCAAACGGAAAAATTCTCACGCTTGGAAGCCACACGATCAATCCAGAAGAATCGCGATATTTCGTCGCACACATTTCATCTGCGCGGCTGAATAATACGTCGGATTCCGTGGCGCTCTACGACCCAAACGGACGATTGCTTGATGTCATGCGCTATGACGCGACGCCTCGCGGGTCATCGTGGATCCGTTTTCCGGATCTCGCGGGCGATTGGCAGCTCACGTCCTCGCTCACGCCGGGAGCGATGAATGTCCTGACCTCCGTCGCAACGGCAACGCCTCGCGAATTGGTGGACGACGTCGCGGCTCTTCCGGCGTCGTCCGAACGAACCAGCGCCTCCACACCGCCTGCCAAAGACGCTCTGGATCAGACGATATCCGCGCGGAAAGTCGCGGCGCTCGAAGCGGATGAGATGCGTGACATCCTGGCGCAAGAACGTAATGCGCTGCGCGACGAGATGAAACAAATCCGCTTGCAGGAAAAGGCGGATCGAGCCGCGGAGCGCCCCGCGGTGCGCGAAACGCGCGCAGCTAAAGGAACGAAACGCGCGCACGCAATTTCCGCCAAACCAATTCCTTCCATCACATTTGATATGCTCACACACGACGAATTCGCTGGCGCGCGCGTGCGGCTCACGGGCCGCGTCGGATCTCCGCCTGGGCTTCTCACTCATGCCTTTGTATTGAACGCGCCGGACGGCCGCGGACTCCTCGTGCATTCTTCCGGGAAACAACGACTGCCGGCGCTCGGCGAAACCCTCGTCGTCACTGGCTCTTTTCGACTGAATGACCGCGGCATCGCGTCACTACGAATGTCCTCTCGTGACGCGTGGGTGCGCATCGCGACGTCAACGGAGATGATCGTTCCGCGCATCGTAGATTTGCTTTCCCCTTCGGTCGAAGACGCCTGGAGCGTCGTGCGCGTGACGGGGACCGTCATGCAAGTGAACGGCGCGAATATCCATCTTGATCTTGGTGACGCGGATACGACCGTGTTTGTGAAACCCGTCGTGAAATATCGAGCGAAGCGTCTCGAATCCGGCGATGTCATTGTGGTGAGTGGACTTCTCGACTCGACGCGCGAGGCGACACGCATTCTCCCGCGCACGACGAACGACCTCACGATCGTGAAACATGCGGAGAAATCGAAGACGAACGACCAACGATTCCCGACCAGTGTCCCCTCATGGGCTCCGCTTGGCGCGGCGGGCGGCGCAGTCGCCGTCACGGAAGGCGCAAAGCACTGGAATCGACGACGGAAAATGAAAAAATTGGAGAAGCGAGCCGCCTGACCTATGCCGCTCGCAGAAAAATTAATCTGGTTCCGTCTCCGCGGTCGACACCTCTCGCGCTTCAAATTTCGTCGACACGTCGGCCTTGGTCCCTTCGTGTTGGATTTCTATTGTCCATCATGCAAACTCGCGATCGAAATTGATGAGTTCGATGACGCAAAACGACGCGCCATCGAATCATACGGCATCACAACGATGCAGTTCACGAAGAATGAAATTTTTCATGGACTTGATGAAGTCGTGCACGCCATCCGACGCCAAATCCGAATCGCATTTCAGCAACGTGCGTTGTTTCAAAAATAAAAAAACGCACCCGGACGACGGCGGGTTGGTAGGGGCTGGTTTGAAACCCGCCCCTACGATGCCGCGCGGGTGCGTGTAGGGATCAGACGCTTTCCCTTGAACAAGAAACTTATATCACAAAATGGGGTTTTTGTCAATACCTCATCCCAAAAAACCTCTAAAATAAGCCATTTTTGGCTTCATTGAGCAAAAAAATCTGGTCGGGGATGCGGGACTTGAACCCGCGGCCTCATGCACCCCATGCATGCGCGCTACCAACTGCGCCAATCCCCGATACAACACTCATCTTTGTGATTTGTCGGGCTGGTGGGACTCGAACCCACGACCTCTTCGTCCCGAACGAAGCGCGCT
>OBEQ012677864.1_pt1 | contig 10374 bp, 10 predicted proteins | sample 1670901 | NCBI WGS metagenome assembly OBEQ01 (sample SAMEA104232315, study PRJEB22302) | groundwater metagenome | biome: forest; feature: aquifer; material: groundwater | place: USA | collected 2011-08-07 | depth 5.4 m | reverse complement strand
CTTCCGCTTTTATTTATCAGGGGACGAACCCCACTTTCATCGCCTATGGTGTTTCGATGTGCGGCATTGGAATGCTGACACTGACCGGAAATAATATTTCCATGGATGTCTTCGGTCCGGTGGCTGATAATGCCAATGGCATTGGTGAAATGGTTCATCTTCCCAAAGAAGCGAGGCAGATTCTTGCGGATCTTGATGCGGTGGGGAACACAACCAAGGCGATTACCAAAGGGATTGCCATTGCCTCTGCAGTCGTGGCTGCTATTTCACTTTTTAACGCTTACATCACTAATATCAGTTCGATTACCAAGCAAACTTATAATGACATTGCTTCCAGTCTTTCCGTAGCGGGGCACAGTGTTTTTGTCGGCTTTTTGATTGGCGGTGCCATTCCGTTTCTTTTTAGTTCTCTCACCATCAAAGCTGTGGGGCGGGCAGCTTTCCTGATTGTGAATGAAGTCAGGGAGCAATTGAAGGATAAAGAGATTTGGGAAGGGAGAAAGTTGCCTGATTATGCGAGAGTGGTTTCCATTTGTACCACTGCGGCGCAGAAGGAGTTGATACGTCCTGGGCTTCTTGCGATTCTGGCTCCTTTGTTGGTGGGATTTCTTCTCAAGAAAGAGGCTTTGGGAGGATTCCTAGCGGGCATGATTCTTTCGGGACAACTTCTCGCCGTGTTTATGGCTAATGCCGGCGGTGCTTGGGACAATGCCAAAAAGCTGATTGAAGATGGAAAGTTTGGAGGAAAAGGATCAGAAGCTCATAAAGCCTCGGTTACAGGTGATACAGTAGGGGATCCTCTTAAAGATACGGCGGGTCCTGCTCTTAATCCGCTGATAAAAGTTATGAATATGGTAGCTCTTCTTGCCATTCCGCTTGTAGTGCGCTATGAGCACTCGACGAAAGTTTTCTGGATCGCTGTTGTTGCGGGTGTTTTCCTTTTGTTTGTTCTTCTCTGGAAACCTAAACAAACCAAGGAAGAGCGCGAAACACTTCAGAGAGCTTAAGGAATCCGATTTCGAAGCAAATTCTCCTGTTTTTCAGAATTTTTCTGAGCGCCTTCTCCATTCTGCCACTCGGCTTCTTTCAGTAGCCCTTCACAAAATTAACTCTCCTAAAGTGTTTTAAAATAGGAGACGATTTATGGGAGATAGTTATATAATATGAGGGGTCGGGGTGTTTTCCGACCCTTCATCCTGAACGGAGGCTTGCAAAGCGGGCCGAAGCGAACCCTGACACCGTAGGTGTCAGGATTTAATAGGAGTCCATAAATTGCCCCTTCGCCTCCGCGAAGGGGCGAAGGATCTCATTAATGAGATGATAGGTTAAAGCGTCGGTACCCATGATAGAGTTTTCCAAAAAAGGAGCGACGCATGATACTGACAGCCAAACCTTCAAAATACGATGTTTTCATAGGTGTTGATGTGGACAGCAAAAGTTTTGCGACAACGTATTTTACACATGAAACACCTCAAGGACATTCATTAAAAATGCCGGCCAAGCCTGATAATCTGCACCGTTATTTTCAGAAACGTTTTCCCGGGAAACGGCTTTTGTACAGTTACGAAGCCGGTCCCACGGGATACGGGCTTCACGATTATCTTGTCAGCCATGAGCAAAGTTGTATGATGGTTCATCCTGCGGGAGTTCCCAAGGCTCCCAACAATCGTGTGAAAACGAATCGTCTCGATAGTTACAACCTTGCCGAACAAGCCAAGAGCGGTCAGCTCAAAGGCATTCGTGTTCCCTCCGAGGCTTACCGGGAATTACGGCATTTGGTAAATCTTCGGCAGCAATATGCTCAAGATCAACGGGGTACCAAACAGCGCATTCGCAGTTTGCTGTTGTTTGAAAATATCCCGTTACCCGGAAACCCCAAACCCTGGACAAGCCGGTACCGGTACGCCTTGCAGCAAGTGCCTGTGAAAGAAACGCTTCGTTTCAAACTCGATTTGCTGCTCAAAGATTTAAATCATGCCCGCGACCGGCTGCTGTTGATGCATCGCCAGATTCGGAAGTTTTGTCTTCACCAGGAGTTGATTCAAAAAAATCTCGGTTACTTGCGTTCGATTCCGGGCATCGGCATCGTGGTCTCCACGTATCTTTTGGCCCGAATCGCGGATCCGGCTTACTTGCGCAATGTCCGTGAACTGGGCGCCTTTTGCGGCCTTGTGCCCAGTGAAAATTCCACCGGAGATACGATTCACAAAGGCCCTATTACGCACATGGGCGATTCGACTCTGCGCAGCCTCCTTGTCGAAGCCGCCTGGATTGCGATTCGCAAAGACAAGGAACTGGGCGAATTTTATTACCGCATCCGGGCCAAAGGCAAGGGCGATGGCGCTGCCCGGGTTGCGATTGTTGCCGTGGCTCGTAAACTGACGCACCGGATTTATCGTGTTTTGAAAGAACAGCGTCCTTACCTCATTCATTAAAAAAATAATGCTCTTTTAAAGGATCAGGATCTTGCATGCTTGTGACGCCTCGCCGAAGAATCAGTGAGAAGCACTTTCACGGTTTCGAGAAAGAGACACAAACATGGTTTCAACGCAACATCAATCAGTGCGACTGCCCCTTCGGGGCTGTGCCACGAATAACAGATAGTTCAAGTCCTTGATAAAGAGCAAAAACAAAAGCAGGGATGGCACCTAATTTTTCTTGAAAAAACTATTGACGCTTTACATAACAGATCCTTCGGTCGCCCTTCCTGCCCGCCGGCAGGCGGGCGGGCTTCCTCAGGATGAGCCCTCGGAGAAAGGAAAAAACTCCCCGAGGGCTCAAATTACTTGCGGAACCACCCTCGTTGAGGGGAAAACAGAGCTAACCTTGCACAAAAACTATAGGGGATGCCATGAGCATATCGGTTTTAGTCGCGGATGATGAAAAAGATTTGATTGAGTCTTTCAGCATGTTGCTTGGGGATCTTGGCTATCAGGTTTATTCGGCTTTGGAAGGTGAGTCGGCGCTGAGAGTTCTGAAGGAGAAAAACCCGGATGTTTTGATTCTGGATATCAATATGCCGAAGGTGAGTGGAGAGGATGTGCTTCGCGAGCTTTCGGGGTTGGGTTTGAAAACCAAAGTGATTGTCAGCACGGGCCACACGACAGCGGATCAAAATCTTAAGGACCGTCTGCTTAAGGCGTTTAAAGTTTCTGCTTTTCTCGAGAAGCCCTCCTCGATAGAAGAAATTGATTATGTGATTAAGGAAGTTCTGAAATAAGGATGAAGTTTGCTTGTGACCTTTTCCTCTTTGATTTGGGCAATGTCTTAGTCAAGTTTGATCATGCCGTTATTGCAGAGAAGCTTTCGAGACTTTCCAGAAAACCGATTTTCCCCATCGTTTCGCAATTTATTCGTTCAGGACTAGGCGAGCTTTTTGACGAGGGGAAAATTTCTTCCCATGAGTTTGTAGATAGAGCCATCAAAAGTCTTTCCCTTCCCATCACACTTCAGGAGTTCCAAACTGTTTGGAATGAAATGTTCACTGAAAACCCGGGCATGGAAGATCTCCTGAAACAAATCAAAAGTCGCTACCCTGTTTTTGTGATTTCGGATACCAATGCCTTGCATTTTGAGTTTGTGAAGGAACATTTTTCTATCTTACAATGGGTGGACCAGTTTATTCTTTCTTATGAAGTAGGTGTAAGAAAACCTCATCCCAAGATCTTTGAAGAGGCTCTCAGGCGTTCGGGAACGACTGCAGAGAAGGCCTTTTTTGTCGATGATAGAAAGGAAATCATCGAAGCGGCCTCAAAGATGGGTTTTCATGCCTTTCAGTTCAAGGACACCGTGTCGTTTAGAAAGGAATTGTATCGACTAGGGCTCTTATCTTGAGTTAAGCTTGATCGGAACTTATGAGTGTCAGGAAGCCGAAACCCATTTTTTCAAATAAGCGTTTTTCGAATTTTCAGGATAAATTGAAAAATATGAAAACCATTCTATCAACCAGTCTTGGCGCGATTGATCTGATTCTCTTGGAAGGCATGGGGGAGATTTCGGAGGAGCAGAAGCGTTTCTTGGGTGTGGCCAAGAAGAACCTGGAAAGCCTTTTTGCCGAGATTCAGAAACTCATCGATGGGATAGAATCCGAGGTTAAAAGATGAATGGAAAGGGGCTTGTCCTGGCCTTTTTTAGCGCGTTTTTTTTCCTGCCCGCACCTTTTCAAGGTGCAGAAATTGAAGTGGCTTCGTTCCCGCTTCCGAAAGAGACTTCCTCTTACGAGCGCATTCGTGTTGCCATTTTGCAAAATCGCGACGAGGTCAAACTCTCCATCAATGCACCCTATCAGGTTGAAACCATTCAGTCTCGGGCGGTTATCGACCGAGGCTCTAAACTTCCAGACATACGTGTGGCGCCGCTTCTTTCCGGACTGAGATTTGGTCTGAGGGATCTTAAGCTCTATGGAATAAAGATCGTGAGTCCTAGAGCCTCCATTCGAGTGGACAATAAGGATTATCCTGACAGTATTCAAATTATCAAAGACAAGCAGGGTAAGCTGACCGTTGTCAACGAGGTGGACTTGGAATCTTATTTGAGAAGAGTGCTTCCCAAAGAAATGCTGCGTACTTGGCCGGTCGAAGCGCTCAAGGCCCAGGCGGTTGCGTCCCGCACCTTTGCTCTGTTCAAGTCTTTGAGCAAAGGGCATGAGGATTATATGCTGGCGGGTGATGTCATCGGTCAGGTTTACGGAGGCAGGGGTTCTGAAGCTTTTGCGACAGATCAGGCGGTGAACCAGACGAGAGGAGAGATTCTGACTTATCATGATGAAGTTTTCCCGGCTTACTTTCACTCTACCTGTGCTGGCAGAACGACGCATCCCGAATACAACTGGGATATTCAGCCTCACCCCGCTCTTCAGGGAGTTCGCTGTTGGTACTGTTTGAATTCAAAACATTATCGGTGGCGGCGTGTGATTTCTTCTGAAGATCTCGGGGCGAGACTGAAGCGAGGTGGCTATTCGCTGGGCCGGATCCAGCAGGTGATTCCAAAGAAATGGGATGAATCAGGGAGGGCCCGCGAGATTCTAATCAAGCATTCACGGGGAGAACTGGTTCTTAGAGCGAACGATTTTAGGTTGGCAGCAGGACCTGACATTGTGAAAAGTATTAAGGATATCAGGGTTTCTTATTCTGATGGGCACATTCTCTTTTCCGGGTATGGGTGGGGGCATGGTGTCGGAATGTGTCAGTGGGGTGCCAAAGCACTTGCCGAGCAGGGAAAAACCTACCGTGAGATTCTGGAGTTTTATTATCCGGGAGCACGGATCACGAAAATAAAATGAACAAGCGCGCCCGCCCTTGAAGCGGCACAAAACGCCGTCTTCAAGGACTGGTAAAGTTTACCTGGCCGCAGAAATCGCGGCCTCTAAATTCGCGCCCGTAGCTCAACTGGATAGAGCGTCAGCCTCCGGAGCTGAAGGCTACTGGTTCGACCCCAGTCGGGCGCAATTTCAGGCTTAATTTCCGCCAAAAAGTGTGGCAAGGGATAGAGGATTTGCCTCCTCCGCCTGAGGCGGATTCGTCCGAAAGGCGAATCCGCTGATGGACGGATTCGCCTTTGGCGAAGGAGCTGAAGGTTGCTGGTTCGACCCCAGCCGGGCGCACCAATTTGTGGGAACGTCTTCCAGCGGAGGCCGGAACATCCAGTTCCGGCTGGAGTGCTGAAACTATAGGGTTTCAGCCCGGGCTCATATTTTGACAATCTTGTTAAATGTTAGAACGAAAAGTAAGAGAGCGTTACGAAAAAATCAGAAAGGCTAAGTTTTTACTTTTAACCTCGCTATGACTACGAAGCCGTCGATGCGTCTTCTGTTTTACCTGATAATTGTGATACCCGTAGCGGTTGTGATTTATCTTTTGGCGAGGGAAGTCTATAAAGTTCAGATTTTGAATCAGGTGATTAGTCGCCTGAAGGCAGATTCCCGGATAGCGGAAGTGATTGTGACCAAAACGGAATTTGATGAGAAAAATAAAAAGGTTTCGACCACCATCAAATTTCTCGAATATAACGTGGAAGGCCAACCCCTTCCCCCGCGTTACTTCACCTTTTATGGAAATATCATTCAGTTTCAGGCTTTGGTGATTCGTTTTCAGGATAAACTGGTGGAGGCAGGGGACAAGATCAAGGGGAAAAGCGCTTATATTTTTCTTAAGGCTTTTGTCCTGGCTGAGAAAGAGACTCAGGTATTTCCCATCACGATTGTTTACGATATCCCGCGAGGTTACAAAATCCAAGGCAATTTGGATCCTTACGAAGAAAAACTGTGGCGCGAATTCTGGGACTATGCCCTCAACCCGGATAAAAGAAATGTAGAGGGGATCAAAAATGCTCAGATTGAGGCTCCCGGCTCCCTTTTCCTTCCCGGCACTCTTTACACTATTCGTATTGAGCACGATGGGGGAATGCGCATTGATGCTCAACCCATTCCCGAGATTTTACGCGGCGAAAAACTGCAATGAAATCCAAGATCATCACCGTTTTCGGAAGCTCTCAAATCCGATCGGGGGATGTTGAGTACGTCCGGGTTTTCGAAACTGGAAAACTTTTGGCGGAGGCGGGTTTTGTCGTGTGTAATGGCGGATACGCCGGGGCGATGGAGGCTTCAGCGAGAGGAGCCAAAGAGGCGGGCGGCAAAACCATTGGCGTGACCACGCGCGAGTTCAAAAAGTCTCATTGTAATCCATGGATTGACGAAGAGAAGATCGCAAAGAGCTGGAGAGAAAGACTGTTTCAATTGATTGAACTAGGACAGGGTTATTTGGTGTGTTCAGGCGGTACGGGGACTTTGGTTGAGCTCTCCTGCGTTTGGGAGATGGCTAGGAAAAGTTTGATGGCCGTCAAGCCGATTGTGATTCTTGGAAGGACTTGGAGAAAAATCGTGTCTTCCCTAAACCAGTTACCTGAAATTGGAAAGGATGATTGCCTTCTCTTTGCAAAAAGCCCCAGGGAAGCGGTTGAGATTTTTCGGAGGAGGCTCCAACCTTAGATGGAAGGGATGAGTCAACTTAAACTTTCAGATTTCGATTATAAGCTTCCCAAATCTTTGATTGCTCAGGAACCGATTCGAGAACGATCTCAAGCGCGGCTCTTGGTTCTGCATAAGGGAAACGGAAAAATCGAACACCGTCATTTTTCAGATTTACCAGATTTTCTTGGGGGGAACGACTGTCTGGTTCTTAATGACACGAAAGTTTTGAAGGCCAGACTTTTCGGCAGAAAGCCTACGGGAGGCCGGGTAGAAGTTCTTCTTCATAAAAAACTTTCTCCGACGGACTGGGAAGTTCTCATGAAACCTGGAGGAAGGGTTCGGCAGGGAAGCGAACTTTCCTTCGGGGAAAATGGCGAAACGCTTCACGCAGAGGTTTTGGATGGACCGAGGAACGATTCAGGGCTAAGGAGAATAAGAATGCGGCCGGCCGGCCGTATTCTTCAAGTCAAGGGACGGCTCCACTCGATGCTTTCTATCGCACCTTTAGGTGTCGTTCCGCCGCCACTCGCCCCCGCCTTGGCGGGGGCGAGTACTGCGACTGAGGCCCCCCCCCGCCAGAGGCGGGAGGCCCAGTCGACTGTTGAAGAAATTCTGGAATCAATCGGCCGCATTCCCCTCCCGCCCTATATTGATCGGCCCGATACGGAAATAGACCGGGAGTTTTATCAGACGGTGTTTGCGAAGCATGAAGGGGCGGTGGCAAGTCCTACTGCGGGGCTTCACTTCGATATTCCGCTTCTGGAGAAGATTAAAGGTAAAGGGGCGGAAATAGATTTTGTGACGCTCCACGTGGGGTACGGGACCTTTCAGCCCGTAGCCGCTGAGAATATCGAGGATCATAAAATCCATGGTGAGGCCTACGAGGTTTCAGAGCGGGAAGTTCAGAAGATTAACCGCGCCCTTCAGGAGGGAAAGCGTGTCATTGCCTGTGGTACTACCGTCGTTCGGACTTTGGAATCCTTGGCTTTTCAGAGTAGGAGTGGCGGCTTTGAAATTGGGTCGGGAAGTGGGCAAACGCAGCTTTTTATCTATCCTCCCTATTCCTTTAAAGTGACGCAAGGCCTCATTACCAATTTTCATCTTCCAAAGACCACCCTTCTCATGCTGGTGGCGGCTTTCGCGGGCCGTGAAAAAATCTTCGCCGCCTATGAAGAGGCTATCCGCGAACGCTACCGCTTCTATTCCTATGGCGATGCCATGCTGATTTTGTAGTCCGGAAAAGCGTCTGTGCGTAACGGAGCAGAAATCAGGTAGGATGAAGATCAGAAGTTGTTTTTAGTAGGGTGTTTCCTAAATTCGAGTTGGAATTCGAGATTGCTTCGTCCCGCCTTCGGCGGGACTCGCAATGACGGTTTTGTTAGTGGCTCTTAGTTTGATCAAATCAGGGAGAGCTTTTGCTTCTTTGCAAGCACACGTTCAGCGGCTTGAACAATGTGTTTGGAGGTAAGCCCGTATTTCTCGAAAAGTTCCTCAGGCAATCCCGACTCCGCATAGGTATCCTGAATGGCTACAAATTCTATGGGGGTTGGAAGATGATTGGATAGGCTTTTTGCCACGGCACTTCCCAGTCCTCCCCAGATTTGATGTTCTTCACAGCTTACCATGGCCCTCGTCTTATGAGCTTCTTGAATCAGCCGATCTTCATCTAAAGGTTTGATCGTATGCATGTCGATCACCGAAGCCTGGATTCCTTTTTCGGAGAGAGTTTCTGCCGCCAGGAGTGCCTCGAAAACGAGAAGGCCGTTGGCAATTAGGGTGACGTCTGAACCATCCCGCAGTTTGACGGATTTTCCTATCTCGAAATGGGTTGATTCACTGTGGACAATAGGCGCTTTCGGTCTGCATGTACGGATATAGACGGGCCCTTTGTGTTCAGCAGCTTTCAAGACCAATTTTTCAGCGGCGTATTGATCGGCCGGAATCATGACGGCAAAACCCGGCAGGGAACAGGCCAGAGCAATGTCTTCGATGCTTTGCTGAGAAGCACCATCTTCTCCCACGCTGATTCCCCCATGAGAGGCAACCACTTTGACATTGAGTTCGGGGAAAGCAACTGCCATACGAAGCTGGTCATACCCTTTACACATGACGAAGCAGGCGAAGCTTGAAATGAATGGGATTTGCCCCTGGGAGGCGAGACCGGCCGCAACGCCGACCAGGTTGGCTTCCTGAATGCCCATGTTGAAGAATCGTTCCGGAAATTCTTTTCCGAAGGCTCCGGTCTTTGTGGATTTCGAGAGGTCGGCATCCAAGACCACTACTTTCGGATTGATTTTTCCAAGTTTCAGGAGCGCCTTTCCGTAAGCATCGCGCGTGGCTAAACCCAATTTTTTTTCGACAGGCATAGCGATCACTTTTCTCCCAATTCCAAAAGGGCTTTTGCGGTTTCTTCTCTGGTGGGAGCGACACCGTGGAATTCGTTATTGTTTTCCATGAAGGAAACCCCTTTGCCTTTGATCGTGTGTGCGATGATTACGGCAGGTCTGTCTTTCACATCGTGTTTCGCCCAGCGAAAAGCTTCTAAAATTTCTTCCATATTATGACCGTCAATTTCCCGGACATGCCAGTTGAAGGAGGCCCACTTTTCGGCCATCGGTTCAAGATCCAGAATTTTCTTGGTGGCATCATCCAGCTGAAATTTGTTGTAGTCTAGAAGGGCTATCAGATGGTCCAATCGGTAGTGAGCTGCCGACGCAATAGCTTCCCAAGTCTGCCCTTCATTCGTCTCGCCATCTGAAAGCAGGGCATAGGTGTAATAATTTTTCTTCTCGAGTCTTTGATTCAATGCCATGCCGATGGCGATGGAAAGACCCTGTCCCAGAGAACCGGTGGATGCTTCCAGCCCCGGCAATCTTCTCATATCAGGGTGTCCTTGAAGAGGACTTCCAAACTTTCTCAAGGTGAGCAGTTTTTCTTTGGGAAAGTAGCCGGACAGCGCCAAGGCGGCATAGAGAACGGGCGCGGCGTGTCCTTTGCTCAGAACGAAACGGTCACGATCGGCCCATTTTGGATTTTTTGAATCGTGATTCATCACGTTGAAATAAAGAGCGGTGACGATATCGGTAGCAGAAAGAGAACCACCCGGATGTCCCGAGCCGGCTTCTCCCAGCATACGAATGATTTCGCGGCGGATTTCGAGCGCTTTAGTTTGAAGCTGCGATAGGGTGGTTAATTTGATTGTCATAACTTATTTATGTTCAAGAGGTTAAAATTTTATCCAGAAAATCAAAAATAAGGACGCTAATAATATCGTTTTTTCAAAGTATCGTCAATTCAAATCTTGGTTAGACGGTACCACCGCCTCTACTTTTGGTAAAAGATAACCTCCAGCTTGGGATGGTCTTGAAGTTTCTGTCTTGATTCCTCTTTGAAGGAGGAAGAGATTT
>OBEQ012881992.1_pt1 | contig 10375 bp, 7 predicted proteins | sample 1670901 | NCBI WGS metagenome assembly OBEQ01 (sample SAMEA104232315, study PRJEB22302) | groundwater metagenome | biome: forest; feature: aquifer; material: groundwater | place: USA | collected 2011-08-07 | depth 5.4 m | reverse complement strand
TATATCGAATGTATGAAGGCTGAAGATCCGCTTGCTGTTGCCTTTCATTTCTTCAATAAAGAACGAAAGAGTCGGTCAATAGTGGGGAGCAATGAACGTATTGCCTACGAGCTCTGTGTTATTGATGCATTAGGAGTCGAGCGATTCGAGGATGATGGTGCGATCAGTCGGGCGTACGGAAAGACATTATTTCCTATCATAAGCACGTTGATCGGAAAGCATGAAGACTTACCTGATGAACGGTATGTTGCATCCATGTGGACTCGTGAGTATATCGCTGCGCTTGCAAAGGACATGGAGGATGCGCTTCGCGACGAGGTGGGCAAGGTTCCATTTCCGGTATTTACCATCTCTTCTATTGTGCGTTCAATGAGACAGCAAAAGCATCAGATGAATTCGCCTGCTCGCTGCCTCTTTGATGGTGATTTGTGTTCTTCGCACACGACCGGTTCTACCTTTGATATCACCATGAAGAATTATCCTCCCGAGAAGAAGAAAATCCTTTTTCATCTCCTTGAAGAAGACCGCAAGAAGGGGATTATCTTCTTTATTTACGAACGTAGGCCCGGGGAGCACTGCCATGTTTTTGTATTTCCACCGGAATTTCGCGTACGTTTTCAAGAGGCAGAAATTCATAGGTAAATTTACATAGCCCGTTTTTGTGGGCTATTTTTTGTTGCATTATGAATTATGTTAAGTATGACGGTCGTTCAACTTAACATAATTATAAAATTCATGTTATTAAGAAATTTTTAGCAATTTCTTTTGCTCTATCAGCTGCTCCAGGCGGCACCCAGTGGATGCGCTTATTTTTGCGGAACCAGGTGTACTGGCGTTTGGCGTAGTGCATAATCTCAAGTTCGAGTGCTGCGAGCATTTCATCATAACCGAGCTTTCCTTCGAGGTGTCGCGCGAGGTAGCGATACTCCAGTCCGAGATCTTCCATACGTTTCCACGAACAACCATCGCGGTGAAGTCGTACCACTTCTTCCATCATCCCTTGATCCATTCGCGCAAGAAGTCTTTTGTGGATGCGCTGCCTCAAGAGGTCATTGGGTACTTCAATACCAATGAAGAGTGTTTTATAAGGAGGATCAATATGCAGTGTTGGTACTTTACCAAGCTCGTTGGCAATTTCGATCGCGCGCACAAGTCGCCGCGGATTTTTTCCGTCGATTGTTGTGGCACGTTCGGGGTCGGTTGAGAGGAGACGGAGGAAGAGTTCGTTGGTACTCAGTTTTGCAAGTTGTTTGCGGAGAATCGGGTTGGGCAACACGTTCGGGAGTATAACTCCGTCGGTGACTGCGTGAATATAGAATCCTGTCCCACCACAAAGAATGGGAAGTTTTCCACGCTTCACAATACTCCGTATTGCCACATCAGCTTTTTGCTTATATTGCGCAACGGTAAAAGTGCGTTTTGGTGATGCAACATCGAGCAGATGGTGCGGGATACCCTTCATTTCTTTCTGGGTGATCTTGCCTGTGCCAATATCCATCCCACGATATACTTGTCGTGAATCTACAGAAATCACCTCGCCCGAAAATAAGCCTGCGAGTTCGACCGCAAGGTCGCTTTTTCCTGAGGCGCTGGGTCCCACAATGGCGATAATCTTTGGTTTCGGTTTCATAAAAACAAGTATAGATATTTCCCTGCAAAATGCTACAATGCACATAACTTAACAGGTAATACAACGAATATGTGCAACGGAGAATGTATGATGGACGATGGTGACATGTCCCTGCGTATCGGAGATTCATTTCCCGATATGGAGCTTAGGGCGTATGACCCCAAGAAAGATGAAGAGGTGACGCTAAAGACGGCAGACTATAAAGGAAAGTGGCAGATCTACTTCTTCTACCCCGCTGATTTTACGTTTGTATGCCCGACCGAGCTCGAAGAGATGGCGGACATGTACGCTGATTTCCAGAAAGAAGGAGTAGAAGTATTTTCTGTTTCAACTGATACGGTGTACACACACAAAGCATGGCACGACGAGTCAGCAGCGATTAAAAAGGTGCAGTTCATGATGATCGCGGACCGCACGGGAGAGCTTTCGCATTTGTTTGGCACCTATATTGAAGAGGAGGGGAATTCGCTTCGAGGGACATTTATTATCGACCCGAACGGAGTGTTAAAAACGATCGAGATCAACAATAATGATATCGGACGCTCCGGCAAAGAACTTCTCCGTAAACTTCGTGCGGCAAAGTTCGTCAACGAACATGGTGGTCAAGTTTGCCCCGCAAGCTGGGAACCGGGAGAAGAGACGCTCAAACCGGGGATGGATCTGGTTGGGAAGATATAGAAGCCGCTCGGGGAGTAATCTTTTCGGAGCACATTCGCCCTCTCCTGCGGAGGGCAAATCAGTCCTCGGCGCGGACTTGTCAAGTAAAAATGCACTATGACAAGACCGAGCTCCGCACCTGTGGAGTCTCCGAAATGATTCTACCCTCGCTCCCAGAGTAGCGTTGGGGTTTTGCGAGAAAGCCGCGGACAATACCTCTATGTGTTTGGGTATAAAAAAACGGGGGATTAGTTCCCCCGTTTTGCCTTGTCTTCTTCTGTTGCACACTCTTCACAGACACCTCCCTCCACCAAGTAACTATGGTGGAGCATTTTTTTGTCCGGTGGACACTTAAGACAGACCTTGTGCACAGGAAACTTCCTTGCCTCCCACCCCCCGTAAACGATGGCTCCCAATATCATGAGAGCGTAAGCGATGATGATTATTTCAATCACTTGGAGCCCCCCCTCACGAGACGATAAAGCGCACAAGGTGTAACGCGTAACGCGATCATTGTGATCACGATCACGAGCACTGGCAAAAATCCAAAGATATGTTCCATAGTTTCTCCAAAAAAAATAGATCAAAAATGCTCTGAAAATAGTAGCATTAATTTATATACTTGTAAAGTACTCTTGCCGAAAGGGCTCTCCAACCAGTATTATAAGAATTCCATGAAGGAATACAACCACCCCAGTACCACAACGCGGACGCTGACTACGGGGCAGGAAGTGCTGGTGCTAAAATTTGAATATTTTATATACTACCCCAACTTATCCTAAAATCATGCGAGAATATAACCACAAAAAAATCGAGGAGAAGTGGCAAAAACGCTGGAAGGAGCAGCAGCTTTTTCGCACCGAGGAAGATATAAAAAAACCCAAGTCCTATGTTCTTGATATGTTCCCGTATCCCTCGGGTGACGGACTCCATGTTGGACATCCGAAGGGTTATATTGCAACGGACATCTATGCTCGCTATAAGCACATGACTGGGCATAACGTCCTTCATCCGATGGGATGGGATGCGTTTGGTTTACCCGCAGAACAGTATGCGATCAAGAATAAAGTACACCCTCGTGTCGCCGTCGAAAAAAATACAACACGTTTTAAAGAGCAACTCGCCCGTATTGGTTTTAATTATGACTGGGAACGTGAGATCAATACCACTGATCCGAAATACTACAAATGGACACAATGGATATTTCTTCAGCTCTACAAAAAAGGACTTGCATATGAATCATTCGAGCCTATTAACTGGTGTCCTACATGTCAGACAGGTCTTGCAAACGAAGACCTCGAAGGAGGGAGGTGTGAGCGTTGTGGCACTGTTGTTGAAAAACGACCGATGCGTCAGTGGACGCTTCGTATCACCGCATATGCCGACCGCATGCTTTCCGACCTCGATCAACTCGACTGGCCCGAGTCAATAAAAGAATCACAACGCAACTGGATCGGACGAAGCGAAGGGGCATCCATCAAATTCAAAATTGAAAGATCAAAAATCAAAAGCACAGATCAAAATGAAAAAATTGAAGACATAGAAGTATTCACCACGCGACCCGACACATTGTATGGTGTTACTTATCTTGCGATATCTGCTGAATTGGCGAAAAAGTGGATTGATCTTGGTTGGGTAGCGAGTGGAGAAGTAAAGGATTTTATTGACGAAACGCTTAAAGAAGAAAAAGCGCGTGCGTTTGATTTTGCCGAGGTGGCTGAGAAGAAGGGAATTGACACGGGTATTTTTGCGGAAAATCCCGCGAATCACGAAAAAATTCCTGTTTGGATCGCAAATTATGTGCTCTCGGGCTATGGCACCGGGGCAATCATGGCAGTCCCTGCGCACGATAAACGAGACTTTGCTTTTGCACGAAAATACAAGCTTCCTATACGCATGGTCGTCTGTCCGAACTATCCTGCAGCAAATTGCCCCATTCTTGATGATGCGTATGAAGGTCCCGGGACATTAGTGCAATCCGAAACATTTACCGGAACAAAGGCAGGGGACGCGAAGGAAGCAATCACGCTCTTCGCGGGAGGAAAATTAGCAAAACAGTATCGCTTAAAAGATTGGGTCTTCTCGCGTCAGCGGTATTGGGGTGAACCGATCCCGATCATTCATTGTGCAAAAGATGGCGTTGTTCCCGTTCCTGAAGCAGCATTACCGGTTGTGCTTCCCGATGTTGAAAGTTATGCGCCAACAGGAACAGGGGAATCACCGCTCGCAGACATTGCCGAGGGGGTGAATACAACATGTCCGAAATGCGGCGGTCCTGCAAAACGCGAAACAAACACCATGCCGCAGTGGGCGGGATCATCATGGTATTATCTCCGCTACATTGACCCAAATAACGACGTCGCGCTTGTTGACAAGACAAAGGAGAAATATTGGTCACCCGTTGATATGTATGTGGGCGGTGCGGAACATGCGACACGGCATCTTATCTACGCGCGTTTTTGGCACAAATTCCTTTATGATATCGGCGTCGTGAATGAAACGGAACCGTTTAAGCGTCTTCAGAATGTCGGACTGATTATGGCGTCCGACGGTCGCAAGATGTCAAAACGGTATGGAAATGTCATCAATCCCGACGATATTGTGGACACCTTTGGTGCTGATTCGCTCCGTATTTACGAAATGTTCATGGGTCCGTTCAATCAATCAATCGCGTGGTCGACCGACAATATGATGGGCGCACGACGTTTGATCGAAAAGATCTGGCGCATGCAAGAGAGGGTCAGTACGGGAGTACTCCTCGACAAATCAACCGAAACACTCCTCCACCTTTCAACGAAAAAGATCAGTGAAGACATTGAGCAGTTTGCATTCAATACCGCGATCTCCCAGCTTATGATTCTTGCAAATCACATCGAAAAACTTGAGCAAATTCCTCAGGATGTTTTCGAACAGATCATCCTTCTTATCGCACCGTTCGCTCCGCATGTTGCGGAGGAGCTTTGGAATATTCTCGGCAGAGAAACGCCGCTGTATCATGAATCGTGGCCGACCTACGATTCGGAAAAAATATTTTCGGAAACAGTAACGATCGCCATCCAGATCAACGGAAAATTACGTGATACCATCGAAAGCGAACGGGGAGTATCGCAGGAGGAAATTTTGAAAATCGCCCTCGAGCGAGTACTTGTCAAAAAATGGCTTGAAAATAAGGAACCAAAAAAAGTAATTTATGTCCCGGAAAAAATTCTCAATATTGTCATTTAAATGGCTTTTTAGAGCCATTTATTTGGAGCATCTCAAGAGAGCTTGTGTGAAGGATAGCAGAGTAGTCCACAACATTATAACACTCCCTTGACAATAGTTTCGTGAGTGCTAAAACTATAAATAACCGAGTATTGGAGGGAAACTGTCAACCCAGTAGTGAAATGTTCACAATTGTCGTTACAGATTGTCCGGAAAATATGATCGTTTAGTTTGCAACTTTGACCGGCACAGTGAGTTGCGATGTGAACATTCTACTACCGGGTCAATACCGCACACATTATTTAATTTATTTATTTTATGAGCACCGCAGTAAGTATCACATTCAAACCGAAAACAGTGACGAAGCATGTGCTTTCCGTGCTTCCGCGCCGCGCCGCTGATGTCATCACCAAGCGCTATGGACTTGGGACGGAAATAAAAAAGATGACTCTTGAGGCGATCGGGGAAAGCTACGGCATCACCCGTGAACGCGTCAGGCAGATCGAAAACTTTGCGTTAGCGACAATTCGCAAGTCGGATGTCTTCAAAGAAGAGGACGCCGTTTTCCAAGAATTGCGCGAGAGCATGCTCAGCATGGGTGGACTTGTTCCAGAAAACAATTTTCTCGCAACGGTCACCAGCGACAAAGCATTGCAAAATCACATTCACTTTCTGCTCGTCTTGGGCGATCTCTTTGTGAAGCACAAGGAGGACGAAGATTTCGAGCATCGCTGGAGCGTTGACCACGAAACCGCAGTAAAAGTGCATGAATCCCTCCGCAAACTCTACACCTCTCTTTCGGACGATGAACTTATTGAGGAATCAAAAATGATCGAACGCTTTTTGACCCACCTCAAAGAAGTTTCAGAAAACTATAAAAATGAAGAGATTCTTCGCAGATGGCTCTCCATCTCAAAGAAGATCGGCAAGAACCCTCTCGGTGAATGGGGTGTCGCAAGCTCTCCTAATGTCTCTGCGCGCGGTGTTCGTGATTACGCATTTCTCGTCCTCCGCAAACACGGATCCCCGATGCACTTTACTGAAGTCGCAAAGGCGATCGGCGAGCATTTTGACAAACGCGCGCATATCGCAACAACACACAATGAGCTCATTAAGGATAAGCGTTTTGTCCTTGTTGGCCGCGGTCTCTATGCGCTCTCCGAGTGGGGGTACTCAACGGGAGTCGTTCGCGACGTGATCAGTGATGTGCTCAAGAAGCATGGGCCGCTCACCCGTGAAGATGTGGTTGAAAAAGTCATGCGCGAACGCTATGTGAAGCCCAATACCATTCTTGTAAACCTTCAGAATCCTAAGTATTTTAAGAAGAGCAAAGAAGGGAAATATTCAGCGGCATAGATCGGTAGAGAGCAATAAAAAATCCCCAAAACATTGTTTTGGGGATTTTCCATTTACCTGAAACAACTCTTTGGGTTATACTCAATAACATGTTTGCACCACTTGAAACCCTCTTCAATAGTCCTGTGTTCCATGTTTTTGGTCAGATCTATGGTATTTTTTATGCAACCGCATTTCTGTGGGGTCCGGCACTTTTCATTTGGCTTGCCGGTAAGCTGTGGCTTGAATATCGTCAGATGCTCTATATTCGCAAGAATTATGATTTCATCATGCTCGAGATCAAACTCCCGCGCGTTATCGATAAAACGCCTGTTGCCATGGAGCTTGTCCTCTTGGCACTCCATCAAACAAAAACAGGGAACTGGTGGGACCAGTGGTGGGATGGGTACGTGAAACCGTGGTTTTCGCTGGAGATCGTTTCGCTTGAGGGAAGTGTAAAGTTTTTTATCCGCACTCCCTCCAAGTTTAAAAAAGTCATCGAGTCACATATTTACGCACAGTACCCAGATATCGAAGTGCATGAGGTGCAAGATTATATTTCCCTTTCTCCCTATATTCACCAAAAAGATGAGTGGAGTATGTGGGGTTGCACGTTCGCGCTCACGAAACCTGATCCCTATCCGATCAAAACTTACGTTGACTATGGTCTCGATTCCTCAATGATGAAAGAAGAGCAGAAGAGCGACCCACTCACCTCACAGATCGAATTTTTGGGAAGTCTCGGTCGTGGGCAGTATATGTGGTTTCAAATTCTTGTGCAGGCGACAAGTGAGCGTTTTCGCACTCCGGGGACATGGTTTGGATACCACGATTGGAAACAAGAAGGCAAACGCGTCATCAAAGAACTTCAGGAGGGATATTCGGGAGATTTTGGGATCATGAAGGCGACAAAGAGAGAGAGTGAAATTATGAGTGCAATTGAACGCTCACTTTCAAAGCCCGGCTACGATTGCGGTATGCGCGCAATTTATATTGCAAAGAAAGAACATTTTGATGGAAGCAATATCGGCGGAATGCTCGGAGCATATCGACCATTCAGCTCTCAGGATTTGAATGGTATTAAGCCGAGTAACATTGGTGTTGATTACCCGTGGCAAGATTTCAACGATTTCCGGTTGAAGCGCATGAAGCATAAGATATTTGATGCCTATGTTCGCCGCGCCTATTTTTATGCACCTTATAAAAAGAAGCCGTTTGTCCTCAACAGCGAGGAACTTGCGACAATATTTCATTTCCCCGGCGGTGTTGCGGAAACACCAACCTTCACGCGCATTGAATCACGCAAGGGAGAACCTCCTGCAAATCTTCCTATTTAAACAATGCTACCTGATCAACAAGATAACTACCGTACTGTTGTTCCAAAAAAATTGGATCAAACGGGGGTGCAGGAGGGAGAGAAGAGTATTATCCGCTTACGCATACTCATTCCTTCTGTTTTCTTCGCATGCAGTATTCTCCTTTTTTGGGGATATCTTGATGTGCGAATGAAACCTCCGGAAACATTTCATCCGGATACGCTTATTGAGATTCCTGAAGGGTATACCTTAAGCGCGATCGCAAACCAGCTCCGTGATGCATCGGTGATCCGGTCGCCGCTTCTTTTCAAGCTTGCAGTACAGCACTATGGGAAAGAAAAAAGTATTCCTTCCGGTGCATATCTCTTTAAAAACCCGGCATCTGTTCTCACTATCGCCAAGCAGATGGCACTCGGGGAGCACGGAATGGAGACGCTCAAGGTGACTCTTCCTGAGGGACTTACGGTGAGTGAGATGGCAAAGGTGTTGAGTAAGGTATTGCCAAATTTTGAGAGTACCGTATTTCTTGCTGACGCGAAGGGAAGTGAGGGTTATCTTTTTCCGGATACCTATTTCTTTTTTTCTACGGCAACAAGCGGGGAAGTTCTTTTTGCGCTCAAGGAGGATTTTAATAAAAAAACGCAACCACTCAAAACAGAAGCTGCTGCGCTCCGAAAAAATTGGAATGACATTCTCATCATGGCATCTCTTATTGAGGAGGAGGCGGCAACACCCGAAGATCGGCGTATTGTCTCGGGGATTCTCTGGAAGCGTCTCGCGAGCGGCATGCGTCTCCAAGTGGACGCCACATTTTCCTATACGATCGGAAAAGGGTCGCTGGAGCTTACTGAAGAAGATCTCAAGAGCGATTCGCCTTATAATACGTATCGCACCAAAGGACTCCCGCCCACGCCCATTGCAAACCCCGGGCTTGATGCGATCGACGCGTCGCTTCACCCTACCCAAACACCCTATGTATATTACCTTTCAGAAAAAAATGGGGTTATGCATTATGCAAAAACTTTCGCAGAACACAAGTTAGCCAAAGCAAGATATTTGCGTTAAGATTGTTTACAATAAATTCAACAATGGACATAAAAGAACTCAAAAAAGTGCATTTTACGGGTGTTGGTGGTATTGGAATCTCTGCAATTCTTCGTCTTTTTGCTTCCCGTGGAATTATGGTGAGCGGTTCGGACCTTCACTTACCTCCGCGCGATACGCTTCCTCATGGTGATTATAATGAAGGCTCAAGTGCTGAGTTTGTCCCGCCCGATGCTGACCTTCTTGTTTATTCACCGGCAGTGCCTTCTGCGAATATTGAGCGTCAGACCGCAAAAGTGTTTGGGATAATGGAGCTTAGCTACCCGGAGGCATTGGGGGTTGTCACACACCCCTACAACACTATTGCGATTTCGGGTACGCATGGAAAATCCACCACCACAGCACTTGCGGGTAAATTATTTGAGGCAGGTGGGCTTGACCCATCCGTCATTGTTGGCGCAGAAGTTCCCGGGTGGGAACATAATCTTCGTGTAGGAAAGAGTGATATTTTTATCGTTGAGGCGTGTGAATATCGTCGCCACATGCTCAATCTTGCACCGCAGGCAATTGTGCTCACGAATCTTGAGCTTGATCATCCTGATTATTATGTTGATCTTGCAGATATTAAAAGTGCCTTCCATAAATATATCGGAAAGCTCAAGGGTGACGGTCTGCTTATCCTTAATAATGATGATGCCAATCTCCGTGACATCACGAAAGACTCCGATGCGATCATTGTACGTTTTGGAGTCGGGGAGGGAGCGGACCTTGTCGCGCGCAATATCAAACAATTTGCAGGTACGCAAACATTTGAACTGACATGGAAAGGAACTCCACTTGGAGTATTTACTACAACGCTTCCTGGTCTCTACAATATTTATAATATTCTTGCCGCGACAGCGGTGTATCTTGCCTATGGAGGAAAAACCGAAGCGATCCAGGGTGTACTCGACCTCTTCTTGGGTGTTGGCCGTCGTTTTGAAGTCGTGGGCACCCTCGGAAGTACAACCATTGTTTCTGATTACGCACACCATCCGACAGCCCTTCGCGTTGTTGTTGAAGCGGCACTAGCGCGCTATCCGGGGAAACGCGTACTTACGATCTTTCGACCGCATCATCGTGAACGCACAATAAAACTTCTTGAACAATTTGTAAATACGATCGCGGCGATCCCGCACATGATACTTCT